>Ga0306920_100004101_pt1 | contig 18639 bp, 14 predicted proteins | sample flu12Cox44000170_FD_204666 | JGI IMG/M metagenome (GOLD analysis project Ga0306920, IMG submission 204666) | Lab enrichment of tropical soil microbial communities from Luquillo Experimental Forest, Puerto Rico - flux4day.12C.oxic.44.000.170 (v2)... | ecosystem: Environmental > Terrestrial >... | reverse complement strand
GCGCGTTACTCGGGCCTTACGGGTTCGCCCGACGCAAGCGGGAGTAAACGCCGGGAGATAGGAGTTGCTCGATTGGGCAACGCTTGGGTGCGGCGGGGGGATGATCCAACGGGCCTGGCGCGCTTTCTCGAGCAGCAAAAGGGACAGCACCCTGGCACGATGGTTCAATGCGCGCCGAGAATGCCCGCGCCTGGCCCGCGAGCTACTGATCGCGCTCTGGCACTTCGTCCGTGAGTGCGAGCACGTGGGGCGCCTTCCTCTGTCGCCAGATAAGATACAGACAGTTGCGGGCCTGACCGCAATGCATGCGGAGGAGGTCGCCGATGACGGAGAGGTGGCGGTGTCCTCAGATCAACCCACCTGCTCGAGGCCATGACGGATGAGCAGCGCGCAGTACTTCCTCAAAGCTCGGCCCGAGGTCAAGCGCCAGCTTAAACCCCTGGCCAGCAACTACGCGCTCTGGCGCTGGCGGCTAGCACACCGCCTGATTGTTTATTGATATGCGGTCCGACTGACGAGGCAGGGGATGTCCAATTGTAGCTGTTCGCTCCCGGCCATTGTAATGTTGAGACGTTTCTTGGCGCAGGGGGATGCCATGGTGCTTCGCGGAGTGATTGCGTTTCTTGGCGTGACCTTATTGCTCTCCTCGACAGCGGTGGCCGAGAAGCGTGTCGCACTCGTGATCGGCAACGGCGCTTATACCAAGGTCCCTAAGCTCGATAACCCAAAGAACGACGCGGCGGCCATGGAGGCCATGTTTCGGGCCGCCGGCTTCGATACGGTCGTGCGCGCCAACGATCTGGGCGTGGCGGAGATGCGGCGCGCGCTGCGAGACTTCTCGGATACGGCCTATGATGCGGACATCGCCGTCGTCTTCTACGCCGGTCACGGCATTGAGGTTGGCGGCATAAACTACCTGATCCCGACCGACGCGGTCCTTGAACGGGATATTGATGTGCACGACGAGGCCGTGCCACTCGATCGCGTGAGCCAGATTCTGGAGCCGGTGAGGCGCTTGCGGTTCGTCATTCTCGATGCCTGCCGCGACAATCCCTTCGTCAGGTCGATGCGACGCACGCTCGCCACCCGTTCCGTGCGCAGCGGATATGGTGAGATCGACGAGAATTCTTTGCCACCCAACACCCTGGTAGCCTACGCGCAGCGCGCCGGTGCAACGGCCGAGGATGGCGCGGGATTCAACAGTCCCTACACGACTGCGCTCCTCAAACATTTGCCGACGCCTGGTCTCGATGTCGAGCTTGCGCTTCGTCGCGTGCGCGACGATGTGTTGAAGGCGACGAGGAATAGGCAGGAACCTTTCAAATATGGTTCGCTCGGTGGGACCGAGGTCGCGTTGGTGGCGGCCAAACCTCTGCAGCCAGTTCCCGAGCCAAAGGCGTCGGCGCGAGTGAGCGAAGCTGCTGAGGCGTGGAGCGCAGTGAAGGACACGATGAGCGTCGCCGCGCTCGAAGCGTACATCGCCAGGTTCAAGGATAGCTACTACACCGACCTCGCGCGATTGCGCATCGAGGAACTGAACAAGCACCAGCTCGCCGCCGCTGCGCCACCGAAAGCGACGCCACCGATGCCGACGGAGCACTGTCAAGGAGATGCGGTTCGGGTTGGTATCAACGCTGGGTGGTGCGTGAAGCCAGGTTCGGGCGTGGACGTGTGGTTCAGGGACTGTGATGGCTGCCCCGAGATGGTGGTCGTACCCGCGGGCAGCTTCACGATGGGCTCGCCGACCGACGAGCCAGAGCGATACAGCGACGAAGATCAAGTGCAGGTAACGATCGCCAACCCGTTCGCCGTGGGGCGTTTCGCGGTCACCTTTGGGGAATGGGACGCCTGCATCGCCGATGGCGGCTGCAACGGCTACAAGCCGAGCGACGATGGATGGGGCCGCGGTACCCGCCCAGTGATCAAAGTGTCGTGGGACGATGCCAAGGCCTTCGTTGCATGGCTCGCCAAGAAGACCGGAAAGTCCTACCGCCTGCTGTCGGAGAGTGAGCGCGAATACGTCACACGGGCGGCAACGACAACACCGTTTTGGTGGGGCTCAACGATCATGCCGAAGCAAGCCAACTACCAAGGAAATGCTGACCCCTATAAAGGTGGCGGAGCAAAAGGTGAATACCGGCAGAAGACCGTGTCCATAATTAGCTTCGAGCCGAACTCTTGGGGTTTCTACAACGTCCACGGCAACGTTTATGAGTGGTCCGAAGATTGCTGGAACGCGAGCAACAAGGGAAATCCCGGTGATGGTCGCGCAAGGACAACCGGGCAGTGCAGCAAGCGTGTTGTGCGCGGAGGCTCTTGGGACAGCAATCCAAGGGACGTCCGAGCTGCACACCGCACCTGGTACGAAGCGGGCAGCCGGCTCCGCACCGTCGGCTTTCGCCTGGCCAGAACGCTAAGTCCTTGATGGTCTCAGCCGATGGTGCGTGCGCCGGGACTTGAGGGCGCGCATGCCGATGATTTTTTGTCGCTCGCTGAGCCTGTATCCGGGATCCTGCGTCACATCGGCGCTGTGTACGGTCCGCAGCTCCGGCACGTCGCGTCCGGCAATGGAATGACGGCCCGGCAAGCTGGGCCTGCTTGCCAAAAGCTTGCGCCATTCGGCCCGGAAACCAAACGTTGCGGCCGCCGACCGCGGCAATAGGCAGCCGACTGCTCTCATTGAGAGGGTGTGCGGGTTGCGGATTCCCTCAGCGGCGGTTCCTCAAAATCACTAATCACCCTTCGACTTGCCATGTCGCCTCAAAGACCGTGGCGTTGCTCGCCTGCCGCGGCGGCGTGGCGTCATCAATTTCGCCAGGCTACCCACGGCCTCCTCGAGCCTGGCGCGATTGACCTTGCTGGGATCAAACTTAAGACCGGGCCATTCGGCAACCTCGGCGCGCCGCGGATGAGCGGGATCTTGCAATGCCTCAAGCAGTTCTGCGTAGCCCGGCGGCCCGCCGCTGTCCTCAAGTGGGCATCGACCGATAGCGTCGATAAGTAAAGGGTAGGCGACTCCAGGAGCGGCAGGCGTTGGCTTGACGATTTTGACGGTGTGGTCCCAATGGTCACCAAAATCGTAGATATAGTTGAAGCGGTTCACGCCTGTGTCTGCTACCATGTCGATCAGCGCCGTACGATCGGCTGGCAGGGTACCGTCGCGGAAGTCCGGGTCGGGCACACCCCAGATGCAACCGCCAGCTTCAATCAACCAGAGATGCGTGTTGCTCCAGCCCATCGTCGCCTGCAGCACCAGATGCAGCATATCTAGATGAATGCCCAGGGGCACAGCAACGACACGGCTGACCTTGGGCACGACATCTTTGAGCGTGATGACCAGGTGCACGATCTGCTGCGATTGGTCATGGCTTGTTTTCGGCATAGGTGCATTCTATCCGGCAAGAGTGCGTGGCGACTATGAAAGCGTGCGCCTCGTCAACAGTAATGTTTGCCTGCGCGGAGGCTGCCCCGCAGCCCATTGCACTGGAAAATGCCCCTCACCCCAGCAGCGCGGCTGCAACAAATCACATCCGTGACCCGAAGTTGCCATTGAGCAACCCGTCACGGACGATCGCCTTGGTTTAATGGCACGAGTGTGAGTCGGTCGGGGGCTCTTTGACGATCTTCGATTTCGCCCTCCCGCCAGCCTTAACGTCGGATGGTGTCGAATTGTAGCGCCGGCGAAACGCCCTGTTGAAGTACGACAAGTCATTGAACCCAAGCTCGAAGGCGATTGTACTAATCGCGCGACGCGAATGGAGTGGGCTTCTCAAAATACCATAGGCTCGCGCCAGGCGCTGGCCGAGTACAAATTCCGAGTAGGTGATGCCCTCGTTCTGGAACAGCTTGTGCAGATAACGCACAGTTACGCGATTACGGCTCGCGACCATCGTGGCGTTTAGGTCGCCATCATGAAGGTTGGCGACGATATCGGCCTTAATTGCTGCCAGCCTAACCGCGCGCACGGTTCGGCTCTCGGCAAGCGCTTCGCCGTCGTATTTGATCCCAAGCGCCAATGCGGCGAGATCGTAGAAGTGGCTAGTGATAAGGCGCTGCGAGGCGGGCGCCGCCAGCGCCTCGTCGTCGGCAACGACCTCAAGATATTTTCTCAGCAACCTCAGCCCGCCTGCCTCCCTCGGTATTCGGCGCATCACCGCATCGCCGAGGTTGGGAACAAGCGGCGCGAGTGCAGACCGCGGCAGGCGCAATCCAGCCACGTTGACAGAAGACGGGGAGGTAAAGGTCCAGGCGGCCTCCTCACTGGTCATCAGCACCGCATCCCCATCACCTAGTACCACCTCCCGCGCAAGCCGGCTCGCTAGGCTCGTCCCGGTCAAGATAATGCAAAGATATAGATCGTCACCGCCTTGCTGGCCGGTCTTGGCCGGCACGCTCTCGTGGCGCACACCAGCATAGCTCGCCGTAAGGATACGGAGCCCGGGCATGCTGCGATTAGCAAAATCGACCTGCGGCAAGGCTTCGCCATAAGGCGTAAATCTGGTTGCCAGCAGACCGCGCTCACGCAGCTCCTCTATCGCCTTTCCGCGCCCTTGTTCCGGCAAGGCGCAGCTTGAGAACCGGACAACTGTGTAGTTGGGCGTCGAAATCGCCATCAGCCATCCTCTTTCCGCCAAGCGCGCTTCTACCAAACAAGGACACTTTAGTCCAAGCCGTTGTTCCCTCTGGTCCAAGCCTTGGACTTCGGGCGATCTTAGAAGACCGCGCAACGGTTGAAATCAGCAAAAAAGTTCAGTCCGTGCGAACTCCGATGCTCCGAGGGCGATTGGAACATCCTGGAGCGACGTTGGCCCTCAGCTAGGCTTCGCGACCACGAGTTAGGTCAACGGCCCACGAAACGTACAACGCCATTCCATTTTCATGGGCGGACAATCGCGATGCCAAGATTACTCGGCCGACGGGCGATAGTGGTCGGAGCTGGCATTGGCGGTCTCGTCGCTGCGAAAGCTTTGTCTTCATACTTCGGAACAGTCACCGTGCTTGAGCGTGATGCATTGCCGTCCGAACCGATTGCGCGCACCGGCACGCCCCAAGCGCGGCAAATTCATGTTCTCCTCAGAGGCGGTCTCGACGCGCTGATCGAACTCTTCCCAGAGTTCGAAACAGAAGTCGAGCGCGCGGGCGCCGTTCGGGTGCGGGTCGGTTCTCAATCTCTGCTCGAAATGCCCGGTTTCGATCCGTTTCCACGGCGCGATCTTGGCTTCGATTATTTATGCATGACGCGGCCACTCGTGGAATTTGTAGCGAGGCGCCTTGTGGAACAGCAAGGCAATGTAGGCCTGAAATCGCGTTGCCGCGTCACTCAATTTCTGGAATCGCCTGACCATGGCGCAGTGGTCGGGGTTCGCTACGACGGAGCGAACGGGCGAAGCAACGAGCTTGCGGCTGACTTTATCGTCGACGCATCGTCGCGCGGGGCGCTTACCCTCGAATTGCTGGACAAGGTTGGCCTGCCGAGGCCCCCAGAGACGGAAATCGGCATCGACCTGCGCTACGCAACCGCGATGTTCGAGATTCCTCCTTCTGCGCCATGTGACTGGCGCGCTGTGCTCCATCGACCTTCCGCCCAAAGCGGCCGTGGCGGGTTACTCGTTCCAGTCGAAAACAATTGCTGGCAGGTCAATCTGACCCGCATGCACGGAGGGCCTAAGCCGGAAAGCGTTGGAGACTTTATCGCTTTTGCCAAGACTTTGCGAACGCAGACTATTCATGACGCGATTGAGGGCGCGGTACCTGTCGGACCAATTTACCGGTTTGGCTTTCCGTGCAGCATTCGCCGCCGATTTGAGGCGCTTGGCCGCTTTCCGGATTGTCTACTGCCGCTCGGCGATGTGATCTGTCGATTCAATCCGGCATTTGGCCAGGGAATGAGTGTGGCCGCGCAGGAAGTAGGTGTCTTGAAGCGGCTGATCGAAGCGCGGGCTTTGGATGCGGATCCGCTCGAGGGGCTCGTGCGGTGTTTCTTTGCGGCGATTCAGGACTTTTCTAGCGGCGCCGTGGGCGGTAGCGGAGAGCGACTTCATCTATGAGAAGACGCGCGGGCAGCCCCTGATGGCTGCCTCCGCATGACCCTTGAGTACTCAAATGAGCATTCATGATCAATCATCGACGCTTGATCCGAGCTGAGTTCGCTACCCCGCGTAACTTCTGCTCGGAAATACCAATGCGGCACTCGCTGCGAAGGCCATGACCAAGACGGTGCCGATCATCTTCGCGAGTGGGAGTGATCCAGTCTCGGACGGCTTTGTCCTCAGTCTCAGCCGACCAGGCGGCAATGTTACCGGAGTGACGTTCCTCGCCGGCGAATTAGGGACGAAGCGACTGGAGCTGCTGCGCGAACTTGCATCCAACGCAATAATTGCCGTGCTCGCAAATCTGGACAGCCCTGACGCTGTGGCCGAGAAAAGAGAAGTGCAAGCTGCCGCGGAGGCCATCAAGCAGCAATTGATCCTTGTCGATGCGAGCAACGATCAGGAAATCGAGGCCGCATTTGCAACGTTTGCGCAACGCGGGGCCGGTGCGTTGTTCGTAGGCTCAGGCGCGTTCTTGAATTCTCATCGGGAGCGCATAGTCGCGTTGGCGAGCCACCAAAGGTTACCTGCTACTGGGGCTTACCGCTCCGCAGTCGATCCTGCTCCAGGCAGATGAGGTGATTGAGTAGTTCCAACTTCCATCCACACACCTCGCTGCAAATGCTTCAGATCTGAAGCCAGGCTCAGCAGGTGCTGAGGGTACTCGAGACGGAGAACTGAGCCGTAGTGGTGGGACCGTGCAGCGAGGTTGTCCGGCGGTAGGTCCGGCTCCGCGCACTTGCTTGGCGATCCCCATGCGGCGGTAGATCTCCATCGTGCGCGCATTGCACCGCTCCATTTTCGGCAGCTTGGCGGGCGCCATTTTCTGTTCGATCAGCGTGCAGCGAACGCCACGCAGCCCGAGATCGATGGCCAGCGTCAGGCCGACGGGACCCGCGCCGATCACGAGAACCTGAGTGTCCATCCTTCCGCTTGCCTTTTCTCCCGCGCGACCTTCGGCCATTTCGCGTAGAATTTCGCAATCATTGTGCCATCCGGGGGAGACAATGGAACGAATAACCGCACTCGGACCGTTTCTCGCTGCGATCTTGCTCGTTGCAAACCCGCATGCTGTCTGGGCGCAAACGGCCCCCGCATCGGGCGGGCCGGTGAGCCCCGCCGTGATCGAAGATCTCGTTGCCGCAAACCGTATCCTGGTAAATGAGGGCGTGCTCGATGCCTATGGGCATGTGAGCATCCGCCATCCGGGCAATCCCGATCGTTACCTCCTCTCCCGCTCGCTCGCACCGGTTCTGGTGACCGCCGATGATATCATCGAATACGATCTAGAGTCGGTTCCCATTGATGCGAAGGGCCGCGCCAGCGTCTTGGAACGCTTTATCCACGGAGAAGTCTACAAGGTCCGGCCAGACGTCGGCGCCGTGATTCACAGCCATTCGCCAGCCGTGATTCCATTTAGTGTCACCCAAGTACCGATGCGGCCCCTATACCACCAATCCACGTTTCTCTATGGCGGCGTGCCGGTGTGGGATATTCGCGACGTGGACAGTCCCGACGCCGCGGCGCTGCTGGTGCGAAACGGTCTCCTCGGCAAATCCCTCGCCGCCGCGCTTGGCGACCGACCAGTCGCGCTGTTGCGGGGTCATGGCAATGTCGTCGTCGGGCCCGATGTTCGGACGGCGGTGAAATATGCAGTTTTCACCGAGGTGAATGCCCGATTGCAGACGATTGCGATCGGTCTCGGCGGTCCGATCAAGTACATCTCTGCGGACGAGGCTGCCGCCCGAACCCAGGCCCCTAGCGACTTCCCGCGCGCCTGGACGCTTTGGAAGAAGCGGGCGCTCGAAAAGCAATAGTGTTCGGCTCCAGAACGGTGGAGCGTCTATGCAGAGGCCGTGCCTCCTGAGCATTCAGCGCATCATGCGCGGAGAATCGAGCGAACGCGGTGGATCCTACGTGTCAAAGCGGCATTATTGCGAGAAAAGGCCGCCGGTTTGCATAGGCCCGAGACGGATAAGGCGAGAGTCCTCGACCGCCGCTTGGCGATGCTTGACGGCTTCGCGATAGACTGGATCACGCAGCATAGCCACGAAGGCATCTACGCTTGGATATTCGGCGATGAAGCAGTGATGCCAATGCTCCTTGGTGGGTCCGATCAGCGTGTGCTCGAACTGCCCCCGCCATACTATGCGACCGCCCAGTCGCGAAAATACAGGTCCACTCTCACGACCATAGGCGGCATAGGCTTCTGCACCGCTCACATTGCGGCCATCCGGATAAGCCGCAACATCGCGAAGCCGGACCAGATTCAACATTTGGATCGGGCCTTGCCGCGGCACAGCACGGAACGCAGCAAACGAGTCCTTCGTAGGGTCAATGTAGCCGGTCACGATCTCAGTCCTTCCACAGTGCTAATTCTTGCGGCAAATTTGACATGAATCGCAAGGTCAAAAGACGCCGCGGAAATTGTGGAACGGCCGCACCTGCGGCCAGGGGGCCGGGGCCCTCGCGGCGCCGCAACCAGAGCGTCCGCTCCTAAAGGAGCAACAGTCCAGGACATGAAGCTTGTTCAAGGCTCCCTGAGGGTCTCAAATTGACCTACCCCTATAGAGCGTTTTCGCACAGCCAAGGCCCAGAGGAGACGAAGTTGCCCTGAGGCAACAAGTGTCGATTGGTAGCAACATCGGATAGCGTTCCTTTACGCCGCGCGTTTCTTGCCAAGCTTGATCGCCCCAAACCCGTTCGCCGTCTCGGGGTAGGGCTTTGTTGATCATGAAGAGCGCCGCTGCGATTTTAGCGGCCGCAGGACCAGCTTGAAGCGGGTGAGGGCATAAGGTCCCAGCTCGTCACTGGATCCCCTAGGCCCGCCCGAGGGTTGACCCACACCCGGTGAAGCAGGACTTGCGCGTACCGTTGCGATGACGCTGCTGCCCAGCTCTCTAGACTTTTTTGGAAGCAGCTCAATTCAGCGTCCTCTCTGGGTTTATCACCTGCGATGTCATTGCAGTTGCGAGAACCAACCTGGCACCCCACGCCAAGGAGGGATATTCTATGACTTGGTGCGGGCTTGATAGCGATGTGCTGGATTCCAATCGCTGCAAGCCCGAGACTGCGGACGAGTTGAGGCCGCCAGAGCCACCCAAGAGGCCAAATGTCAATGATCAAGGTTCTTTCCGTCGCAGCGGTCACCGTGATGTCTTTCGCGGTGTCGGCGCACGCGGGACAGGTCAAGGTACCAACCACGCGAGTCAATCCGCCCAAAATCAATGTGCCGAAAGGCAATTCGAGCACCTACAAGAAGCCGGGCTTCCTACTGGGGGATGGGTCGGTCCGGATCAACAGGGCTGTCAAGAAACCAAGCTATCCATCAAGACCCACACAATTCCCGGTAGGACCCGTACCCATGTCATCCGTCGCCTCCGCGCACGCCGGACAGGTCCGCCAACCGAACGGGCAACTCATTGTGCCGAACACCAGGATGTTTAACCCGCCGCCCCCTACGGCGGGTAGGGGGAGTATCAGTGGTCGTGCTGCTTCGCTTGGACTGGGTGTCGTCCCGGCCAGCCATAGCAGGCCTCAGTTAAAGCCATTGGTTAGAGTCCCTACGGCACCGATCGTTCGAACTCTCCACTAGTCGGGCGAGCAGGATCACGCAGGTTGATGGGGCTGCGTGCAACGCAATCGAGGGGCGCCGAAATCCTCCGGCCTCACCCAGCGCAGGAAGGGGACCTGGGAAGTCCTCGCGATGAGATGCTGGTGAGTTTTGTAACATGACATTCATTGCCTAACATCGCTATGATCCTGCAAAGTGGGTGGTCATCTGCTTGCGTCGGTTTCGAACAAAGAACCGCTTTGGGACGTGTTGGGCGCTATTTGCGCTCGCGCTGCAATTCGCATTGTCTTTTGGACACGCGCATCACAACCAGATCGCTGAGCCTTTCGCCGCCTCGCCGCAATTCACTGTTCTAGAGCACGCGCCTTCAGCGACCGTCTCGGGTTCACCGACAGTGCCGATAACTCCGGCGGGACTGGCATTGGACTATTGCGATATTTGCGCAGCCACCAGTCTAGCCCGCAACGGCGTACCGGCCACCCCGCCACAAATGTGCGTGCCCGTGTGCGTTCGTCAGATACGATACTCGCTGCAGGTCGATGCTGTTTTTGCTGTTTACCCGCATCGACCCTTCCAGGCCCGCGCTCCACCTCATGCCTGATCTTCCGCGTTAAGCCCATTCGGGGATTGCCAGGGCACATGTTGCCGTCTGGGTGATCAACGCTTTGGCGCGATCTCCGAAAAACGGGCCGCCTGAGGCCGGTGGCCGCGGTCAATGATCACTGAGGTTGGACGCTGCAGATGCCAGAATTCGAGAGCGGTCGAGACGAAATGCCATCAAGACAAAGCCGGCGGCAATCTCTTGCGCAAGGCTTGCAGAGCCACAGATTGGCAATAGCGACGACGCTGATTGTGTTTGTCGTCGGCGCCGGAGCCTATCTGCTTCTGCCAAGTTTATTGCGGGGTCCGACGCGGGCGCAGATGCCTCCGGTGCGCGAGCGCGCGAATTTTCTTATCAAGCAGGGTGAGCGCATCAATATTCCACCTGGATCGCAGCTCCGCAACAAGCTTGTGATCGGCGCCGTGGCCGAGAAGGAAATCCGACGCAAACTGGTGTTGCCCGCCGTGGTGGAAGCCGATCCCAGGCGCACCGTAAAAGTATTGTCGCCGGTGGCAGGCCAGGTCGTCAACGTCGCAGTACAGGTGGGCGCTCGCGTGGCACAGGGCGATGTGCTCGCCGTGATCGAGTCCGGTGATCTTGCCCAGGCCTTCGCCGATCAAGACAAGGCACGCGCCGCGCAAAAGCTCGCCAAACAGACTCTGGACAGGTTGCTTGGCTTGGAAAAGACACGCGCCATCCCGGTCAAGGATCGCGAACAGGCGCAGAGCGATTTCGCTCAGGCCGAAGCCGAATTGGAGCGTGCTGAGCGACGCCTGCGCGCGATGGGCGTATCACCCGATCAAAAAGCAGGCTCTCACCTTCCCCTGAAAGCGCTGGCGGCGGGCAGTGTGATCGATCTGCAATTGGCTCCCGGGGCTTACATCAACGACATCACGATTCCGGTGATGACCATCGCCAATCTGGAGACGGTTTGGGTCACAGGGAACGTTGCGGAAAAGGATTCCGCCTTAGTGGTGAAGGGAGAGTCTGCCGAAGTGGTCTTCACCGCCTATCCACGTGAAGTTTTCAAGGGGCAACTTTTTTTTGTCAGCGATGTTCTCGACCCAGACACGCGTCGGACCAAGGTTCGTATCGCGTTTCCGAATCCCGACACGCGGCTTAAACCGAACATGTTCGCCATCGCGACTTTACTGGCACCAAAACAAAGTATGACCGTAATCCCGACGACTGCGCTGGTGCTGCGCGATGAGACCGATCAAGTGTTCGTGGAGGTGGCACCTTGGACCTTCGAGGCGCGATCGGTCCGGGTCGAATTTCTCCAGGGCGACGAAGCTGCCATCGAGGGCAGCCTCAAGGTCGGTGACCGCATCGTTGCCAGGGGCGGAGTGCTGCTCAATGATTGACTGGCTCGTCGGTTTCGCCTGGCAGAAGCGCCTGGTAATGGCGATGATTACAGTTTTTCTCAGCCTATACGGCGTCTACTCTTGGATGCAACTCGCGGTCGATGCTTACCCTGACATCGCGGATACGAGCTCGCAGGTCATCACTCAGGCACCCGGACTGGCAGCCGAAGAGGTCGAGCAGAGAATCACGATCCCATTGGAGCGCGAACTCAACGGGACACCCGGCCTACTGTTTATGCGCTCTAAGAGCACGTTCGGCCTATCGCTGATCACGATCGTGTTCCGCGATGGCATTGAGGACTATTGGTCGCGTCAGCGCATCAGCGAGCGCGTCCAGGGCGCGCTCCTGCCGCCGAACATTACACCCATGCTGGACCCGCTGTCCTCACCCACTGGCCAAATCTTCTACTACACTCTCGAATCCAGCACCAAGGGTCAGCGCGAGCTTTCCGAGATCCAGCGCTGGATCGTTATCCCGGGGTTGAAGCAAGTGCCTGGCGTCGCCGATGTCTCGAACTTCGGCGGCATCACGACGCAGTTTCAGCTTGAGCTCGATCCCGAACAGCTGATGCGTTTCAACCTGTCGCTGGCTAACATTGAAGCTGCGATCATTGCTAATAACCACAGTGCCGGCGGTAGTGTTGTATCACGCGGCGATCTTGGCTTCGTCATTCGCGCCATCGGTATTGTGCAAACGCTTGATGACTTGGGCGCTATTGTGGTTGCACAACGCAACGGTACGCCAATTTTCCTCCGCGACCTCGGTCGGCTGAAGCTCGCCAACTTGGAGCGGCACGGCATCGTTGGCAAGAACGAGAAGCGTGACTCAATAGAGGGCACTGTCCTGTTGCTGAAGGGGGAGAACCCGTCACAGGTATTGCGTGGCATCCATAAAAAAGTCGCTGAGCTCGACGAGCGTTTGGCAATGGATGACGTCCGGATCGTACCTTATTACGATCGCTCGGACCTCGTCGACCAAACAATCAGCAAGGTCTCACATACCATTCTGCAGGGAATTACCCTTGTTTTCATTGTCCTGATCATCTTCCTCGGCCGACTGCGCAGCGCCTTGATCATCGGCGTTACCATTCCATTCGCCATGGTGACGGTTTTCATTCTGATGAATATTTTCAAGATCCCGGCGAACCTGTTGTCCCTTGGTGCCATCGATTTTGGCATCATCGTTGACGCAGCCATCGTAATGACGGAAGCGATTCTCCGACGTCGTGAGGCACGCCCCGATGAGCGCCTCAATGAAGTTGATGCTCGCACGGCGGCCCTTCAGGTGGCGCGGCCAATCTTCTTCGCGACTCTAATAATCATCACTGCGTACCTGCCGCTATTCGCATTTCATAGGATCGAAGCTAAACTGTTTTATCCAATGATCTATGCAGTTGGATTTGCACAGATCGGCGCGCTGCTGCTGGCGCTATTGCTGGTGCCCGGTTTGTCCTATCTCGCCTATCGCACACCCCGCCACATCTTCAACAATTATGCCCTCGGTTGGGCCGAAGCGGGGTATCGTCGGATGCTGCAGGGCTTGCTGGGCAAGCCAGGCATTGTTTACGTGATAACCGCAGGGACCATCGTCACGGTGATTGCGCTCTCGATCACGATACCGCGCGAATTCCTTCCCGAGCTGGATGAAGGCGCACTGTTTTTGCATGGTGAGATGGTCGGGGGAATCTCGCTTGCGAAGGCGAGCGACATGGATGCTCAGTTACGCAAGGTCGTCCTGGAATTTCCAGAGGTGTCAACCATCGTAAACCACGTGGGCCGGAATGACGACGGCACTGATCCCAACACGCCGTCGCATCTCGAAACTCTCATCGTACTTCACCCCTACGATACTTGGCCTTCGGGAGAGTCCAAGCCGGACTTAATCCGGCGCATGAAAGCGCGGCTCACCGAGCTTCCGGGCTACGAACTCGCGTTCAGCCAACCCATCCTCGATAGTATCAAAGACAAGATATTTGAACCACACAGCCAGCTCGCGGTAAAAATATATGGTGACGATTTCAATGAACTTCGCCGCATCGGCAAGGATATCGCCAAAGTACTCGAAACCGTGCCTGGTACTGCCGACGTATTGGTCGACGACCGACCGCCGCTGGCACAAATCAGCATCACGGTCGATCGCGAGGCAGCGGCGCGATACGGCATCAACGTCGCAGACATCACGGATCTCGTTCAGACTGGAATTGGTGGCGGAGCGGTGAGCCAAGTGTTCGTCGGCGAGCGGCGTTATGACGTGACAGTTCGATTTCCGACGCAGTTGCGTGACAGCCCACAAGCCATAGGCAATCTTGTACTTGCCTCAGCCGCAAGCGGCTTTATACCATTGTCACAGGTCGCGAACATCAAATTGCAGCAAGGCGAAAGCACGATTAATCGCGACATGAATCGCCGTTACCTCATGGTGAAATTTGACTCCGACGGTCGCAGCCTCCCGAGGTTGTTGGCCGAGGCCAAGGAGGCCGTTGCTAGCAAGGTATCTTTCGATCCGAAGCGTTATGGCATCGAATGGATTGGCCATTTCGAGGACGAGGAACGGGCGGAGGCAAGGTTCATCCTAATCCTTGGTTTGATACTCGGCGTCATGATCGTGTTGCTTTACGCCGAATTTGCCCTGTTGCGTCAAGTGGCATTAGTACTCGGCGTCGTGCCGCTGGCAATCCTCGGCGGGTTGATCGCACTCCACGTCACTGGGGTCACGCTCAACGTTGCGTCTGCAGTCGGGTTCATTGCGCTTTTTGGGGTCGCTGTCATGAACGGCGTCATCATGGTCGCCAATCTCAATAGGGTCCGCGCGCTTGGCGTTCCGTTGACGGAGGCCGTGGTCACCGGCGCCGCCGAACGCCTTCGGCCGGTTCTCATGACGGCAAGCGTTGCCACGGCCGGCATGATGCCGGCCGCACTTGCCACTGGGGTCGGCAGCGACGTACAGCGAAGCCTAGCCACTGTCGTCGCGGGGGGGCTGCTAATGGCGACAAGTCTTACATTGCTCATCTTACCAACTTTGTATTTTGTCATCGAGCGACACGCGGAACGGCGCACGCAGGTGCGAGCAGTCGAGCCGACCTTCTAATACGCGCGGACGCGCGGTCATGGAGCTGAAAGTAGATGACCCGAATGCATGGCCGGCCGCGCGTTGCAAGAGGAATGTCGGTTCGGCAGGTGGAAGTGTTGCGATGCAACATCTCCCTCATCCGGCCATGTGTTGATCGTCATTGGGATGGTATCGTGCACTTGTTCTTTCGTCTCCAAACCAGGAGATCGATAAGAACGCAGGAGTTGCTTGCATTCGGTGCCGCGGGGTCGCGCGTAAGTCGGCCAAGCAGCCACCAGAAAGCCAATCGATGCCGTTAGACGGTTCCTTAGGCTGGCGGGCACCAATCCCGGGTGGAGAGCAACCGTGCTTAGAGGACTTGTGGCCTTCGGTCTGACGCGAAGAGCGATCATACTGCTGGGTCTGCTGATGTTTGCGTGCGGCGGCCTCTTCGCGTTTACGCGACTCAATATCGAAGCCTATCCGAACCCGGCGCCGGTGATCCTGGAAATCACCGCCCAGTCATCGGGCCTCTCGGCCGAGGAGATGGAGCGCTACTTCAGTATCCCGATTGAAGTGGGCCTTGCTGCTACGCCCGGAGTGGATGTTATTCGCTCGACTTCGTTCTATGGGTTGTCCTTTGTTCGCGTCGTGTTTCAGTATGGTGTTGATTATTACTTTGCTCTCACGCAGACGGCGATCAATCTGCAACAAAACGTCAGTCTCCCTAACAATGTGACGCCACAGATCCAAGGCACGAGCCTAGTCGGGGAAATTTATCGGTATCAGCTGGTTGGCCCACCACACTTCGGCCTGACCAATCTGCGGACGGTCCAAGACTGGGTCCTGCAGCGGCGGCTGCTGACTGTGCCCGGCGTCGTTCAGGTCAATGCCTGGGGTGGCACCACCAAGCAGTATGACGTCGAAGTCGATCTCAACAAGCTCGATGCTTACGGGGTTACGTTGCCGCAGGTGATCAGCGCGATTGGCAACGCCAACGTCAACGTAGGTGGCCGCACCATCAACATGGGGCAGCAGTCGGTCAACATCCGAGGGGTCGGCCTGCTGAACAGCGGCGGCTCAAGAGATTTGACCCAGGGGTTCAAGGTCAAAGACATCGAAAACGTTCCGCTCTTCGAGTCGAATGGCGTTCCGGTCTTCGTGAAGGATGTTGCCAAGGTCTCCGTCGGTTACGTGCCGAGGCTCGGTAAGGCTGGTCGCGATGAAGTGGACGACGTTGTCGCCGCTATCGTCATCATGAACCGCACGTTGCACACAAACGACGTGGTGGCACGGGTAAGAGCAGAAATAGACAGGATCAACAGCGATGGCAGCCTACCACAGGGCGTTAAGTTGGTACCCTTTTACGATCGCACTACCCTTGTGTCGGTCACGACCGCGACGGTGATACACAACCTGGCATTTGGGTGTTTACTGATCTTCCTGATCCAGTGGGTCTTTCTCGGCGATCTGCGCAGTGCGGTGATCGTTGGCGCAAACATACCGTTTGCGCTGTTTTTCAGCATCATCATTCTCGTGCTTCGAAACGAGGATGCGAACTTGCTCTCGGTCGGTGCCGTCGATTTCGGCATCATCGTCGACGCCGCGGTGATCCTCGTCGAAAACATCTACCGCAACTTCCAGGTAAGCCCAGAGGAGCGCGGAAGCCTCCTCCAGCAACTGAGTGCGGGCCAATGGGGTCCTGACCCCACGCGCGGCTCGGATGCCACGGGCACAGCAACATGGAATGACCGATTACGGCTCATTCTGATAAGCAGCCTGCAAATTGGCAAGGCTGTGTTCTTCTCGACTGCCATTATCGTGGCCGCCTTCATTCCCTTGTTTACGATGCAAGGCGTCGAGGGCCAAATCTTTGGTCCGATGGCGCGAACCTATGCCTATGCCTTGGTCGGAGCGCTGCTCGCAGCGTTCACGGTCACGCCATGCCTCGCCTCTTTGTTGCTCCCGGAGCATGTCGCGGAAACCGAGACAATGCTGGTACGGGGGCTTCGCGCGATTTACACCCCGGTGCTGCGCTGGTCGCTTGCCAACCGCGCGAGCACAGTCGCGATCGGGCTGATCTTCCTCGCCTTCGCCGCCATCATCGGATCGCAGCTTGGGAGTGAATTCCTACCCTCGCTTGAGGAAGGCAATCTTTGGATTCGAGCATCCATGCCGCCAACGATCTCGCTCGAGGCCGGCATGCCCATCGTTGACAAGATCAGAGAGATACTGCTCAAGCATCCTGAGGTCATCACGGTAGTCTCTCAGCATGGGCGCCCCGACAACGGGAGCGACGCGGCCGGTTTCTCCAATGCGGAATTCTTCGTGCCACTAACGCCCTTCGAGCAATGGCCTGCCGGTCTGAGCAAAGAGAAACTGATCGAAGAGTTGCAGAACGAGTTCGCGAGAGAGTTCGTGGGGGTCGGGTTCAACTTCTCGCAGTACATCCAGGACAACGTTGAGGAAGGACTCTCCGGTGTCAAGGGCGCCAACTCGGTGAAAATCATCGGACGGGAGCTCGCGACGTTGGAGCAGATCGCTAACCAGGTCATGCGTGAGATGAGCCACGTGAAAGGAGTTGAGGATCTAGGCATCTTTTGGGTGCTCGGGCAGCCCAATTTGAATATCAAGATCGATCGCGAGGAGGCGGCGCGCTATGGCTTGAACGTTGGCGATATCAACACCGTCATTCAAGCGGCATTGGGCGGGACGGTAGCCACGACGTTACTTGAGGCAGATCGCCAGTTCAACGTCACGGTGCGTCTTGCACCCCAGTTCCGGGACAACATCGACTTTGTGCGAAATATAAAGGTCGGAGCGCAGACGGGCGGACACGGCAACGCATACATTCCGCTCAACGAGCTCGCGCAGATTACACTCGACACTGGCGCCACCTACATTTTTCGTGAGCGAAACCAGCGGTTTGTCCCTCTCAAATTCAGCGTACGCGGTCGCGACCTTGCGAGCACGGTGGCAGAAGTTCAGGAGCGGGTAGCGAAGAATGTAAGATTGCCGCCCGGCTATCGTATCGAATGGGCCGGCGAATTTGACTGGCTGCAGCAGGCCAAGAAGCGACTCGCCATCATCGTCCCAATCACGCTGGTTCTCATTCTTGCGCTACTGTATGGCCTGTTTAACTCTCTCCGCGAGAGCCTCATGGCGCTGCTGGGGCTCCCCTTTGCGGTTGGCGGCGGTATAGTGGGCCTCTATGTCGCTGGACTTGATTTCAGCATCTCGGCCGCGATCGGATTTATCTCCCTCTTCGGCGTGTCGGTGATGAGCGGGATCCTCATAATCAATGGGTACTATAGAGTGGCAACGCCAGCGATGGCACCAACTGAGGCGATGTTCCAAGCTGTCGAGCGGCAGATGCGCCCGATCCTAATGATGACCCTGTCTGCGAGCATTGGGTTGCTCCCTGCAGCCGTCTCCAGTGGCATCGGCAGCCAGGTCCAACGGCCACTCGCTACGGTGATTGTCGGCGGCATGCTGGTCGGCCCGATCTTGCTCCTCGTGATTGTGCCGGCATTGCAGACCTACTTTCTCGGCACAGGTGGGACTGCCCAACAACAACAGTCTGTCAGCCAGGGCCGGGCAGGTTAAGAGCGGACAACAGGTGGCGTGGTGCGCAAATCCGCAAGATGACGTTCGCCAGCACTGGCATGTGCGAGCCGCATTAGACGCCTGCAAAAACACGAGCTGGTAATTAACGCCGTTGCTGCTCGTGTGCACTCCCCTGGGTGATTGAATAGCTCAGCTTCTCACACTCATGTGCTGGACTCAGAAAGTCTCGGCATCGCAATAGCTTCGTCGGCTATAGGGTGGTAGAAGAACTGCTACCGAATGCCACTAGCGTCCGGCTAACTCGCGAAGAGAGTCAATTGGTTAGCATCATCGCCGGTCTCGGTTCGAGGGTGATCCTGCGAAAGAGCGTGTAGAATGGGCATTTTCTCGAAGAG
>Ga0306920_100004099_pt1 | contig 18640 bp, 17 predicted proteins | sample flu12Cox44000170_FD_204666 | JGI IMG/M metagenome (GOLD analysis project Ga0306920, IMG submission 204666) | Lab enrichment of tropical soil microbial communities from Luquillo Experimental Forest, Puerto Rico - flux4day.12C.oxic.44.000.170 (v2)... | ecosystem: Environmental > Terrestrial >... | reverse complement strand
ACAGGGTGAAGGAAATGGTTGCCTGATACAATTTTCACCCGGCTCGACTAATGGTGCCGTCATTGCGATTTCTGATCATACTTCGTATGTGGCGTTTGATGCCCTGGAACTCAAAGGTATTAATAACAATGCTGCCACGAATTTTGGCGAATGTATTGTGAATGATAATGGTCACGATCCTGGCACACCCAATAACACGACCACTAGCCATCATTTTTGGATATTGAATAGTGACCTCCATGGATGCGGGGGTGGAGGTATTCAATTTGCTGCTACCGATTGGCTATTCGCCATTCACAACATTTGGCATGATAATTCTCTAACTAATGGCGCCAATGAATCTGGTTTTTCTTTTTATCAGGCGGCAGGGTTGACCGGCTATTCTCCCACTATTGGCAATTCAGATTATTGGCATTCGGCCACAACTGGCCGTACCTATAGAATTGTTCTTGCTTATAATATCGGGGTCCACAACTATAACAACTTTGCCGGAGATACCGACGGTGAGGGGATTATTATTGATAATATGTCGTGGTCGCAAGGAGGCTGTAACGTAGGAACATCAGGTGCGACGTGTCCCTATGATGGGAATGTTTTGATTATTGGGAATATAATGTGGGGCAATGGTGGTGTCGGGATTCTCGTTCCCTTCAGTTCTGATGGGGCAACACCAGCTCCCGCTCATGTTGATGTTTATAACAATACGACCTATTCAAATGGCTGGGACCCGTTTCAGTCCTCAACGACGTTCCACGGTAATTTGTTAGGTAATCAAGCGCAAAATGTAACATGGCGGAATAACATTACAATAACGGTTAGTGGCACCAACACTTGTGTAAATACTAATATTGCATGTACTGTTCTTGATCAGGTTGGACCCAATAATGCCAATAGCGATACCTTTAATAATAATTTTGCATATCCAGCTACCCCAAGTAGCAATGTCAGTGTTGCCAATGGCGTAACTTACCCAACGGTAGGGATCAACAAAAACTTTGATGGCACCGATCCTTTACTAGCCTCGCTTACGCCGCTGACAAGTGCGGGAGCTAGCATACCCGGCAATAATTTTGCTTTGTGTACTGCCGCTGGTGTGCCTGCGGCAGGATGTACTGGAGCATCACCAGCGATTGGTGCTGGTCAAGCTTTTGATCTGTGGCAACAGTCTGGAACCATTGACAGCGGAGCCTGTCCGTCCGGTTTGGTGACGGCTTGTCCGTAAGCGGCGGATTTTTCGTAACAGAATGGTAACAATTTACGCCATAGTATTTGATACCAGCACCAAGGAGTTGCGGCGGGTGATTGCTATGGACCATGAAGGCCATAGCGATGCAGAACTGGGTAATTACAGGCCCGGTACACTTATGCATGGTCCTGCACTTGTTGGCGTTCAGCCGGTACTTGCGGGTGAAACACTGCTGATTGCAGAAGCAGGCTATAATGATGAGCGCCCTTGGTGGGAAAATAATGTTTTTAACGCTACCGGTGTGGTGCCGCCCTAATGGCTACTACGGTATTTTATCTCTCCGGCACTTCAGCGGCCATCCCATCCGATTATCAATCCGGCACGCTTAACCAATGGCACGGTATTGGTGGTGGCGGTGGTGGCTCTATCAGTACAGTGGGTGGCGGTGGTGGTGCTGAATATCGTCGTCAGGATAATGTAGTCGCCACGCCCGGTGGAACTTTGCCATGTGTGATTGGAGCTGGCGGGGCTGGTCTTATTGGTACAACCGTAGGCAATGGTGGGACTGGAACTAATACAACGTTGAATGTTACTACACTGATTGCTGTCGGTGGAGGCGGTGCAATTGGCAGTACAGCAACTGGCGGAGCAGGCGGCACCGGAGGCACGGGTACAACGGCGCATAATAATGGCGGCGCTGGCGGCAGCGGCACCAATGCAGGCAACGAAGGACCGGGTGGTGGCGGGACTGGTGGCCCGACTGGCGCTGGGGCCGCAGGCGGCCCAACGTCGGCCAATGCAAATAGTGGTGGTGAAGGCGGCGGCGGTGCGGATGGTGGATCGTCTCCTGCTAATTCGGCAAGCACCACCGGGGCTACAGGAGGGCTAAACAACGCAGGTTCTGGCGGCGGGGCTGGAGGTTCACCAACCGGCAATGGTGGTACAGGAACTGCTGGCGGCGGTGGTGGCGGTGGTGGAGCAACGAGCGGCAATGGCGGCAATGGCGGTCCTGAAGCTATTTGGACACAGACATCCAACTCAGCGACTGCTGGGCCGGGAGGTGGTGCAGGCGGTGGAGCTCAAGGCGGCATTGGCGGGAATGGCGGCGTAGGTGGTAATTACGGAGGTGGCGGCGGTTCTGGAGCCAATCCCACTTCCGCCAGTACCGGAGGTGGCAATGGTGCCAATGGCATTCTGGTGCTGATATATACGCCTGCTGCCGGAGGAGGAGCACCGGGTCCAGGTGTAGCATTAGCCGGCTCATTTACTTCACGAATCATTAGAATCGCAGGCGTGGTAGGGTATGTGCTTCTTGGCTGGTTAATGACCGGGCGATAAACGATGGCTACTTGGCGCCGCTTTCAATATCAGATAGTGGCGCAAACGCTGGTGCCGGCAAGTCTGCTGACGCCGGTGCAGACAGTCAGCTTCGACTGTCCGATTATCTCCAAGCAGGTTACTCAATATCAAGCTTATGCGGCGCCAGTTCTGCCGCCGCCGGAAGTTCTTACCGAAGATAAGTGGCATCAGCCGTGGTCAACGCCGGTTCGAGTCGTTGCCAGGACCCCGCAATATCAAGATGTAGCCGTACCGCTTTTTATCCCGGTTCCAGCATCGGGGCCGGCAACCGGCCTGATTGCGACGATCCAATCGCCAACCGTCTTTGTCCCCTATCAATTCCAGTATGAGGGTAGGACCAAGGTACCCTCTGCGCCTTCTGAGGTCATTACTACCGATAAGTGGATCTATCCGTGGTCTACGCCGGTTCGGGATAGACTAGGTTTACGTGCCAGCCAGCAGCCGGTTTCGGCTCTGGTTCTCGATCCTAGTACCGAGATTACCCAAGGCTTTGAGAGCCGCTGGCATTACGCCTGGTCCGAACCGGTCCGTAGCCGGCAATTAGCGCCGGCCTATCAGCAGACTTTTGCATTTCAGCCGCCCAGCTTTGAGGTCGTAACGACTGATAAGTGGTTCTCGCCATGGCGAGAGCCGGTGCGGGAGAAACCGGGTCTTAAACCGCATCTGCAGCAAGCGTTCATAGCGCCGGTTCTTGATCCTAATACCCAGGTTACCCAGGGCTACGAGAGCCGTTGGCATTACGCCTGGTCGGAGCCTGTCAGGGCTCGACCACAACTCTTGCCGGCATTGCAGCAGGCGTATGCGGCTCCGGTATCGCCGGTATCGGCGTCTGGGCCTGCGACCGATCTGTGTGCTCCGGTTATTTCAACCGGCATCTGGGCTCCTTATCAGGTCCAGTACCAGTCTCTTGCTTATGCGCCGTTCTTCGTTGCCGAGACCGTTACGGTCGATAAGTGGACCTATCCTTGGACGGAGCCGGTACGAACCCGGCAGCTGGCAACCGCGCTACAGCTTGAGCCGGCTTGGGGTGTGTTTACTCCTGCCATTACTATTGATCAGTACGGTTGGCGTCAGCCGCTATCCGATCCAACTCGTACTTCAGCCTTCCTGCAATCTGGTTTCCTTCAGGGCATCAATACTTCTGCTCCGGAGACCGTCACTGCAGACAAGTGGTCCTATCCCTGGTCCGAGCCAGTCCGTGAGCGGCCAGGTCTTAAGGCATACCTGCAGCAAGCGTTCATTGGGCCAGTTCTCAATCCTAATACTCAGATCACTCAGAATTACGAGAGCCGATGGCATTATGCCTGGTCAGAACCTGTCCGTAGTCGGCCATATCAGACCAGCCTACAGCCATTCCAGGCTTTCCAGCTCGATCCTTCGACTGAAGTTACGCAGACCTATGAGAGCCGCTGGCACTATCCATGGTCTGAACCAGTTCGCACACGGCAACTGGCAACAGCCCAACAGCAGGCGGTCGGCCAGGGTGAACCTTCATTCGAAGTCATTACGACGGACAAGTGGACCTATCCGTGGTCCGAGCCGGTTCGGCAAAAGCCTGGTCTCTCGGCCTATCTGCAGCACTTCATCGCGCAGACTGTTCTCGAGCCCAATACCCAAATTACCCAGGGCTTCGAGTCGCGTTGGCACTATGCGTGGTCTGAGCCGGTACGAACTAGAGTACTGCCGGTCGCGGCTAGTCAGGCACAGATCCCGCCGATCTTCATTGCCGAGACTATTACTGTCGATAAGTGGTACCGGGCGCTTAACGAGCCGGTTCGGGTTGCACTTCGTACTTCATTCTTCGCGCCGTTTACGAGCGATACGGCAACCATTCCAATCAGTAGACTTACGGCCTGGTTCTCGCCGTTATCCGAGCCATCGGTTAAGTCTCGACTTAGAACACCAGAATACCGGGCGTTTACGGCTGACACTGCAGCCATTCCGGTCCGGGGCAATGAGAGTCTCTGGCATTACGCCTGGTCTGAACCGGTCCGTCTACCGATCGGACTTAAGTCTTATCTGCAGCAAACCACCAGCCTGGCGACTCCGCCATTCCCGACATTCCTGCGGACTATCCCGTGGTATGCGCCGTTCAACGAGCCGGTACGGTTAAAGCCAGGACTGCGACCTTGGTATCAGCAATTCTACGCTACCGACACCAAGCCGCCGCCGGTTGTAATACTGCCTATCTCTCTGACTCTTAATGCCACTGAGGTTAATGCTGACAGTGCAATCTTCGGAATGGTTGTGTATAATCAACCCATTATACCGCCACCGTCGGCTGGACCGCCGGTTGTATCGATTGAGGAAATCCCGGCAGAGTCAGGCGCCAAGACTTCTATTGAGGAAGAACAGGCACATGACGACGCTGCTACTTCAATAGAGGAGACCTAATATGGCTGGCGGTGGACTACTTCCTGCCTCGATTTATATGGGTGGCGCAAGCGGTAACGTATCACCAGCGTTCTATATCCCCGCTACCAATACCTCGTCTGCCGGTGCCATTGAGGGCGTTGCTGTCATTGCCTCGCTCGCTGCGCCGGCCCCTGTGCCGATGCAGTTCAATATGCCGGAAACCATTCCGTCCGGTCAGCTTAAATTGCGGACTTTGTTCTGGGCCAATGCGACTAGCGGCAATGCGCTGTTGACGCCGAGCGATGGTGTCACGTCGCCAGGGTCCAATATCGGCGCCACATCGATGACGACCGAGCCATTGATAACTTTTGCTTCTACGGCTGCTGATATCATGTACGAGAACAAGACTAATCTCACCGCCTCTCCGACCTCTAATCAGATGCTATCGGTCTTAGTGACATTTGCTTCGACCGGTGGTTGGACGCTGGCGCAGGCTGGCGTTTTCCAGTTTTCGGTAGTTTGGGAGTGAAGTCATATGGCAACTCTTACTCCGCAACAAACTGCCGATGCGGCTGCTTATTGGGCCAATAAATGGTTTGTATTAGCTAACGCCACGGCCAATCTTGCTACAACCGATTTAACTGCGGCAATCTCAGCGATTGATAGTGCCTTCGATACGACGCTCAATGCGGCAGTGGCTGCTGGTCATGGGCCGCAAACGGTAGCACAGGCATTGAACTCGGTAATTCCCGCACCTGCATCAAGCTTGAGCACCCAGCAGAAGGCAGAACTGGTTACGTTTGCAATCATGAAGCGCTATGGGCTGCTGTAATGGGGCGGCTGTTCAATGGTACTAGTGATGTAATTACTGCAACTGGCATAAACCCCAACGGGTTTAGCGCGCTTACAATTTCAGCATGGTTCAAGGCGACTAGTACTGGCGGCGGCTATGCCGCTGTTGCAGGGTTTGGCACTAATTACGCTATTTATCAAATAGGCACGCAGGTTGCGGGTCTCACTCAACATGGTGGAACCGGAAACCAAGTTGGTGCTGCCGGGTCCGTTGCTGCTGGCAGTTGGTATAACCTGGTTTTAACTGACGACAGATCATTGATGACGCTTTACCTTAACGGTACGTCCGTTGCAACACACACTATAACTGGCGGGCCAGTCGGTTTTGATTCTATTGCAACTTGGTTTATAGGGACCGATCCTGCCAATGAATGGTTTGGTGGTTCAATTGCGGACGTTGCTTACTGGAATGCCGCACTGTCATCATCTGACATTGCCAAGCTCGCCGCAGGCACTCGCCCGACCAATGTGAATTTGGCAAACCTCAAGGGCTGGTGGCCGCTTGATGGCTATCAATCCCCAGAACCGGATTTAAGCGGTAATGCCAACAACGGCACGCTGACGGGCACTGCCCGCATTCTCGGCCCACCGCAATTGTGGAGGCTGGGATAATGGCAAGGAGTTTTATTACCGCTACTGACCAGATGAATGTTACGTTTTCTCCCACCAGTGCGCTGACTGTATCGTGGTGGGTTTTTAGCAGTACCCTTCCCTCGCCGGCGACGCTTGCTGCTTTGTCTTGGGATAATGCAGCGCAAGCCATATATCTATCTGGAAGCAGCTATCCCCTGAAAGTTTTTGCGGCTGGTGGCACGCCTGGGGGGTCAACTGCCGCTATTATAAATCAAAATACTTGGTATAACATTATTTGGGCGCAGACGGTTTCTTCTGGTGCCGGAACTTATACTATTTATTTAAACGGCTCTTCAGTCTTCTCGGATAATGGTTCGCTGGTAAATGGCTTTGCAAGCGGTTCCCGTACCTGGAATGTTGGCAACATCGTCCCTACCGGAACTAATCCGCTTAATGGATATATGGCTGACATGGCGGTGTGGAGCACCGTACTTAGTAGTATTGAGCTTGCGGCCCTTGCGAATGGTGCGCGGCCGTCAACAATAAGACCGACGTTATTGCTTGGGTGGTGGCCAATGGGTGGCTACCAATCGCCTGAACCTGATTTATCAGGCAAGGCCAATAACGGCACTCTAGTCGGCACCAATCTCGCATTCGGTCCGCCCCTCATGCAGTTTACGCCAAGGTGGCCGCAGACTTTAGCAGGTCCCAGCCTAAGTCCGATTCTATCCCCGGCTATGGTGACGAGTCATTTCACTCGGCGGACTAATGTTATAGGGTATTAGAAGGGTGGTAATATAGGGGAAGAACAATGGTTGCCAGAACTGCCTGGACTCCCGGTAATGGCGCAGGTCTGACTTGGACTACAGTAATCAACTCATCCGACATCGTGAGTTTGGCGAGTGGTAGCGCAGTTCTTTCGACAGTCTCCGATGTCCTGAATGGTGCATCCCTTGATCAATTCATGGATATTTCTGCGGTATGCGCAAGCTCGGTAGCCAGAACCCTGAGTGGAGGTGCCAATCTCGCATTCTGGATCTATCCACTCAATGAGGACGGTACGACTTATGGTGATAATCAATTCACTGCCGGGACCCAGGCTGCGGCAACACCGGCGTTTGCTCCCTGTGCGATTGTTGCACTGCCCAATGTGAGTGTGACGCAGTTTTCCGGTACGGTGACTGGCATAATCATACCTCCCGGAAATTTCCGTTTGGCCATACAAAACAATACTGGTTTTGGTTTGTCGAGTACCGTGTCCAGTGGAGCGGTTACACAGATAGTGAAATATCGTACCTACAATGTCCAATTGAATAACTGAGTGGGACGACAATGTTCGTCCCTCATCGGCTTAAAAATACTTTTGGCTATTACCCGGCCGGACGCAAGCCGGGATTTGATCCAACGCATGTTGCAGCGGGAAGTCTGTTCAATTTTTCTGTAGTGGCTTTACGGGGAGATGCGTCATCCACTAGTGCGCAAGATGTCTTTTGCATTGTTCCTGGCGGCCCATGCAACAATACTGGGAGTACCGGGACTCTTACTAGTGGGATAGACAGTATCTTGGGCATCTCCATAACCGGGTTCGATAATTCCGGCACTGGTCCGGTTATCCGCACTCCATCGGCATCGAATTGGGTAACCACGCCAAATTCCGTAACTGTCGCCGCCATAGTTGGTACCGGAACTAACGGCGGTGTTCCAGAGTGGCTGTTTTCTTCCTCTGAGTTTGGATTGCAGGGCGTTCAGCTTGGCAGGCTTGCCAACAATAATCTCGCCCTGGCTTCCAATGGCAACGTGGACAGTGGCCTAACTCTGACTGTAGGGCGATATTACTTTATTGCCGCAAGTGCGAAAACAAGCGGTACTTGGAACTTTTGCACGTTCGACCTGATGGGGTTTAATAACTTTTCCGGCTCTCAGGGCGGAGCGATCCTAACATCCGGAGTTGCGGGGAATGCGCTTGTTGCTGATGGGCCAAATTATAACATTGGCAATTCCAACGCCAATAGTGCTACCCGTGCTTGGACTGATGGTTTCCACTGCGTCATGTATTCGGGCGGTACTTATCTGTCGCAGCTGCAGTTACGGCAATGGGCCTCTGATCTTTGGTCGTTTTGGTATCCGCCGACGCTTGAGAATGCCCTTGCGCTGTCGCAGGTAAAGTCTCCGGCAGCGTCGGTATTAACACCGGGAGGAATTGGCGGCCATTTCGCTCGTCGGATGAATGTTGTAGAATACTGAAATGACACAGCTTCCTGACGGGCCGACCAATCTTACTCAGGGTAACAGTGCCTTCTTCACTGTGAAATTTACCGATGCCAACGGCAATATCACCACTCCGCTCAGCGCAACCTTGTTGGTCAGCTATACGAATATAAACCTATTGCCGCAGACTGATAATGTTACGCTCTTGCCCAACAATGCCTTCCTGACCGGAACCTGGTCCTCAACCAATGCAGCCTCTGGCCTGGCGCCATGGACCATCACGGCTACCGGAGCCTCGTCGGTATCGCAGACCGGTACCATTCGGGTCCTGGATGAATTTGGGGTACTTAATAGTGGGCTACTGTTGGGTGCGGCGTCAGCAGGAATAACGATACCCCCTCCCTTGGTCATTAACGCTGGCGGAATTTATAATTACTCGGCGACATTTAACGGCGACTTCCTGGTCAATACCAATGCCGCAGTAACCATCAATCTTCCCGACTCACGGTTGCGGCAATCCGGTGTTTCGGTTCGGGTTGCCGATATTAGCGGTTCTCCCAATGCCACAATCTTTCCGTTTCCTGGCCAATCAATCCAAGGGTTGCCCAATGTTCCCCTTAATGTTGCCTTCGGATCGTTTACCTGGTTCCCGGAGCCGGCTCCCCTGACAGGATGGTATGCCTAATGATGAAATGGGTTTTGGCTCTGTTCCTGACCTTGTTGGCACCGCCTGCTTATGCGCAGTGCAGCGGCACTTTCTCTCCCAATACTATTTGCGGTAACGCAACAGGATCCCCGACTCTTGCCAAGCCAACACCATCTAGTTCCTTTGGAGTTGGAGTCAGCAGTGTATCCAATGCAGATGGAACTTTGACTATAAGCCCGACGGCTGGTGCCGTTATTGCCCGTATTAATAGAAGCAACCCCAATACCTGGCTTGCGGCACAGACATTCAATGCCGCCGCAACATTCGGCTCATCGGTAACATTTTCTTCGTCGCCGTTGACGTTTTCTGGATTGAGCTTAGGTACGCAGGTCTCCTGTCTTGGTCTGGATGCAAGCAATCATCTGGTGTTCTCGTCGGGCGCCTGTGGTACTGGCGGCGGTGGTGGGGGTGTTACTTCACTTAACTCGCTTGCAGGAGCCCTCAATATTACGGCGGGGACAAATATTACAGTCACGCCTTCCGGTTCAAATATTCAGATTAGCTCAACTGGCGCTGGCGGCGGCAGTCTGAATATTACAAGGGCGCAAATCCCAACAACTAATACCAACAGTGCCGTACAATTAATACTTGCTGGATACGCGCTGGCAAACGACGATGGTGCGGGCGCGCCTTACACGTGCATAAACCAAAGCTCGCTTAGTCTTGGCGCTATCCAAGACAGCATGGGTACTTGGTGTGCCTTCGATAAGCCGGCCGTCAATAACGGGCTCGGCTGGATACCCGGCTGGTTTGGTGCCGATCATACTGGTGGCCCGGATAGTGCCTGCATTGCCGATACCGCTTGTACTGCGGGAGTCCCCGCGTTCCAGCGGGCGATCGATGCTGCCTATGCTGCCGGTCAAAACAAGGTCTATTGCGCCGGAACATATTCGACATCAATCCCGATCTTCTTTGATCCGCATGGAAACGTGCGTGGTGGTGCAAACTGGATACCGCAAGGATTTACCGGTCTAGCGGGCGGCTATTCTCCGGGGGCAACAGCCACGCCCCCCGGCGGCAGTACCGTCTATGTCAATAACACCGCAAAACAGGCGTGGGGCTCACCGCTATCGCCGGACGCTACCGGCATGGCGATGGATTTGGCCTATCAGGTTGTCGCTTCGACCAGCAGCGTTACCTACGCCCCGACTTATACTCAGTCCCTTGCCAATGGCATTATCGTCGCCTCGTTCAAGGGTTCTGGCGCGATTGGCACGCCTACACTTATTGGGCAGGCTTACCCAGAAGTTCTTGATGGGAGCCCATTCACAACCATCGCAACCGCACCAGTTGGTTCACTGATTGTAGTGGCGGTGAACGATATCAGCGGCGTTGGCATAACCAGCGTTACCGATAGTGCCGGACATACTTATACGCGAGCGCCGGGGTTTGTAGACAACGGGACGATTGGCGGCATTTACATTTTCTATAGTTCCAATATTGGGACGCAATTAGCTTCGGGGGGAACGATAACTGCAAACGGTCCTGGCGGCGGTTATGCCGCTGTTGCCATGTCGGTTGCCAATGCCAATGGCGGTATTGATAGGTCCGTTGCCGTAGATAATACTTCATCGCCAAGCAATGCGCCGACTGTTTCAACTGGTGTCTTGGCGCAAGCCAATGAGATCGTGTTTGGCGCTATCGTCAGCTATACGCAGAACATTAGCATTGGATACGTGGAAGCCCCCGGCTTTACCACTGGCACTCCTAATCTATGGACTTCGGCGGCATGGCTTGTCGGCACCACTTATCCCATAAGTGCCGTCGTTTATCGCAACGGTATCCCCTGGCAATCCCTGCAAAACGGCAATGTTGGCCATGACCCGTTGAATGACCTGGCCGCAAATGCCGATTTGGTTTGGTGGAAACCGATATCGGAAACGGCGATAAGTGATAATTTCGGCGGGACGCTCTATGGTCCACCGCAGTTAATTCCTGCTTCACCCCAGGCCTTCCAGGGCGGCTGCATCATCAATGCGCTGTTCAATAACAGCGCCGGGCTTACGATGGGTCCCGGTAACGGGATGACACTGGATAGCGTATGGGTTGTTGGTCCTAATGGCGGTGTAGATTGTGGACAGCCAGCTACTGGTGCCGGGATAGTAGTGCTTAGCCAAAGCGGCGGCGCCAATCGTACCCAGATAAGAAATAGTGGTGCGTTTAATTTCTTTTATAGTATTCCCATTGGTAGTTCGGCTATTCAAACCATTGGTTCAGCAGGGACGGCCCTCGCTGCCGAAAACAAGGTAGACAATACTTTTATCCAAAATTCCTGTGTAGGTTTCACTGTGACTAATACACAGGGTTTTGTGAACAGCCTGACTAATAACACCGTAGATGCGGTGACTTCGGTGATTACCGGTACCGACGTTGGCGTGGCGGTTTATAATGGTAATTACTCGCACTTTAGTCAGAACATGATAGGTCAGAAGTTCGCAATTTCTACCGTAAGTGCTTCATACGATGCTGCTGGCTTGAAGGTTACCGGCACTATTACATCGCCCGATGGGTTCTTGACAGTTCAGTGCACCGATCCCGGCACTGCCGCCAACGAATACAACCGTTTTGCTCCTGCAAACCCCTGTAGCCGGAACGTCTATAATAGCTGGATGATGTGGCCCGCAGATTACGGCGTTATCCCCCTTGTAATGGTGGCGTATAACACCAGCACGCATGTTGCCACTTGGCGAGCGACGGACGAGTGGTATCAGGCTTATGGGACAGTATGTTGCGGTTCAGGGCTCACGACCGAAATCGGCACGCAAACCGCAATCTGGGCAACGGAGATGGGCCGAGTGTTTGTCGGTGCGGGTATTGACGTGGAGCAAATTCATATAGAGCCCGGACAACCATTTGAATTGGTCGATAGCACGTTTGGGTTTGGTGCGGCACGCGCAACTATTCTCAAGAACATAAATATCAATATCGACTACACCTTCGCATCGACCTACAGCCCCGGCAACGCATTGAGTGAAGCAAAGTTCTTCGCGGCGCAATCGTTCGCCTTTATTAATATTCCAAGTAATAACAATGGCGGCAACGTCACGCTTGATAGCATTTGCTGCAATATTAATAACGGCAACAGCGGCTACGGCGAAAACATAATGGTCAATCTTGGGCAGCCGGGGAGCCCGCAAGACGGTCATTTGTTCATGAAGGGTGGCAGCTTTGCTCGCATGAACTTCCGCTATCCCGCCAACAGCAGCGGCGCTGGAAATATGACTGGCGGCAGTAATTGGGCCAGTGGCGGCTCGGCGGCGTTTGGGCAGGGCGATTATCAGTTCACTCCATGGCTGGGTATCCTGACTGACAATGGCAGCGGTCCTGAGCGCATGCGAGAAATGGGCTGGAATAGCGGTCCTTATTGGGGCGTAAGACCAGCGCCCTGGACTTCGCCATGCATATCGCCAACGCAATACGTCACGTTGCTTGGCACGTTGCCAGCAATTATCGGGACCACCGTGACTTACCCAATCTTATGGAGTGGCCAGCAATATAAGATTTGTGATTGGAATTTGACGCCGACGGCTTATAACGCCGGATTTACATACAGCGTTGGCGCGCTCGTTACGTCGGCCAGCATTACTTACATTTCGCGTGTCGCTGGTAATATGGGAAATACACCGGCGAGCTCGCCGACGCAGTGGGCACCGTTTCATTATGGGTTTGTGAGCAATCATGGGATTGGTTTTAGCTACGGCCAGAACATCACAGAGTTTGCGTCATGGCAAATCAAGAACAATTCCCCCTTTGTGCAGGTAAGCAATACTTCCGGTAATTTGCTATTCCCCGGATTGGGTGTAACGCTTACCCCTACGCAAGTCGGTTGTGGTGCCGCAGAAAATTTCATCATCCGAGAAGTGCATTACAATCTTCAGTATTTTGCTGTATTCCAAACCGACAATGACATCGCGGGAGCCATGGTTCCGAGTTACGGGGCGGCAACCTGTTCTAATAGTGTGATTGGTCAGGGAACCTATACATTTACAAACTTGAACTGAGGCAATCATGTTTGTCACCAGTCAGAACACAACTCAGGTTTATAACTTTGCGCCGTCCGGTTCGGAGTTTGTTCTAGCGGCTTTGGGACGATGCCAGATTCGGCCGGCAGAAATCACCCAGCAGCAGATGTTCCATGCCAGGATGGCATTGAACTTCGTGCTGTCGGAATGGTCGAACAATACACCCAATCTCTGGGAAGTCGATTTGCAAGTCATGCCGCTGACTCAGGGCGTGGCGACTTATGCGGTGCCGTCGGCGACGGTCATGATCCTTGATCTCTATGTCCGTACCGGCTCCGGGCTAGCCACTATAGATCGCTATCTATGGCCGGTCAGTCGTACCGAATATGCCTCATACTCCAACAAGCTTGGGCAGGGTGTACCGACAGTCTATTGGTATGACCGGCTAATCTCGCAGAATGTCACCTTCTATCCGGTGCCGGATGGTGCTGGACCGTACACCGTACAGTTCTACTCGGTACGGCAGACCCAGGACGCCGATGTCCAGAACGGTCTTAATGTCGAGATACCGTATAGAGCATACGAAGCTTACTGTGCGGGTGTGGCATGGAAGTTGGCGGAAATCTATGCTCCTCAATTAGAAGATAAGCTCTTTGCACGATATACTCGTGCAATGGAAATCTTTATGCGTCAGGACACTGAGAATGTCGGACTGACTATCATTCCAGGACTGGGGAACTATTACGTATGAGGCCATACGGCAAAGCCGAGATTGACCCGTCCAATCCACGAGCGCTTGCCATTTGCGATCGCTGTGGTTCGATGTGGAACCATTACCGGCTGCGCTGGCAATACGATTGGCGAGGGACCAAGCTTCTAAATACCCGCTTTCTGGTCTGCCCCGATTGCTACGACGAATATCAGCAGAACGGTCAGCGAACTATTATCCTGCCGGCCGATCCGGTCCCGATCATGAATGCCAGGATGGAGAACTATGTAGCGGCAGATAGCCCGCTCTCGGCCATTGGCGCCAACCCAACGCCAAGCCTACAGTTCTACAGTGCCCAGATCGGAACAATGACCAAGGCCGCCGGTATTCCGGCAGCCTTTGACGGCAATGCTAATAAGCCATCATTCCTGTCGGCCATGATTGTCACGCCGAACTCGAGCTTTGGCAATTATGTAGGGATCAACTGGGCGGAATATCCCGGCGGTACCTTCCCGGCCGGTCTCGACACGCCGGTTCTGACTCATACGCTGGGCAACTGGAAAATTACAGCACCAAACGATTCGGTCTTTGGCTCGACCGGCTATGTGGTGCAAGGCTCGCTGATAGATACTACCTGGTCGGCCTGGACGACTCTGGCATCAGGCAATACGGCCGGAACTGTTGGTGAGACGATTAGCGGCTCGGTAACAACCGGGGGCCGCTTTCAATTCCATCGTGTGGCGTTCTGGGGCGGCGGCGGCCCTATCGCGGTTGCTCAGGTACAATTCTCGGTAACCGATGGAAGCTCGACAGGAGTGCCGGCATGACCTTAAGCGTACCGACGCTCAACTATGCCAGTTATATATCACAGACGGCCAACCTGATCGTCATCTCCAGTAACGATCCGAACTACCAGACCATGTTGCCGGGGATGATAGATTATGCCGAGCAACGGATTTACCGAGAGATGGACCCGCTACGTGAGCAGGTGACCGATGCCACTACATCGGTCTCCAGCGGCATACGCACGGTCGCTCTATCGACCAGCTTCGGTAATTACATCACGGTCGATCAGGTCAATATTCTGAGCTCCAACAGCAGCACACGCTATCCGTTGACATTTACGGCACGGCCGTTCCTTGATGCCGCCTTCCCGAGCGGCGCTACTGTGACCGGCATTCCACAGTTTTATACGATGACTTCCGATACCCAGGTCTCCCTTGGGCCGGCTCCGGATCAGGCTTATCCGATCGAGTTTATCGGTTTACAGCGGCCTTCCCCACTATCCTCGGCCAACTCCTCGACATTCCTGACCCAGTATTGCCCGGAGCTCTTTATCGCCGCATCAATGGTCTTTGCCTTTGGCTACATGCGTGACTTCGGCGGCCAGGCCGATAATCCACAGGGCTCACAATCTTGGGAAAATCAGTATAAGACGCTGTTCCCCTCGGCTGAGGCCGAGATTAAGCGGGCCAAACATCAGGCACAGGCTTGGACGCCATATAGTGCATCGCCGCAGGCCACTCCACCGAGGACCTGATAATGCCGATGACATCGGTAACATTGCGGCCCGGCGTTGATGTCGAGCGCACACCGTCCTTGAACGAAGCCGGCATTTCGCAATCGCAGAACATTCGTTTCAAGAACGGCTTGACCCAGACAATTGGCGGCTGGGTGACGTTTGGCAGCGTCAGTCCGTCAACAGTACGGGATCTTCACGCTTGGCAGGACATTGCCCACTTCGATCACTTAAGCGCAGCGGCCACCAATAATCTTACTATCATCACGCCCGGATCGGCCAGCGTCGATATAATACCGCAGACCCTGACCTCCAGTGTGGCGCCAAACTTCTCGACAACTGCCAGCAGTTTTACCGTTACGGTGGTTGACCCTAATAGCGGCGCCAGTCCCTATAATGTGGTGTACTTCAATACGCCTGTTTCGATTGATGGCATCCTGCTTAATGGCGCCTATCAGATTACCGGAGTACTTTCGACCGGCTCCTATGTAATTCAGTCTACTGCGCCTGGCGCTGCCGGTGTCAGCAACAGCGGTATCTTGCCGGTGTTTGCCTCTTCGGTAGGGTCGCCAATCGTTACTGTCACTCTGCCGAATCATAACTTTCAACGGGTAGTGGGGCTTACCGAACAATTCATTGCCCCGACTACGGTCGATGGACTAACTATTCAGGGTCCGTATCTAATTACCAATATTTTATCCTCCACTCAGTTCACCATTACCGCGACCAATAATGCCAGTGCGACTGCAACTTCCACCATGAATGGCGGAGTAGCGCAGCTGGTTTATTACGTTGTCGGCGGTCCGCAAGGAACTGGAACGCCGTTTGGCGGTGGTCCATTCGGCGGTCCGCCGGCATTCGGTGGTGTCGGCGGCAGCTTTGCCGCAGCAACAGGAACACCGATTACGGCACGAGACTGGACCCAGGATAACTGGGGCGAGATTTTACTGTCGTGCCCGGAGAACGGACCAATATTTGTGTGGTCGCCGGATTCCGGGTTTAGCAATGGTCAGCCGGTTGCTACGGCGCCATTCTTTAATGGCGGTATCTTTGTCTCCATGCCGCAGCAAATCCTGGTAGCTTGGCGCTCGGTGCTCTCGACCGGAGTCCAGGATAACTTGGTTGTGCGCTGGTCGGACGCGCTGGACTATACCAATTGGACGGTCAGCAATCAGACCGACGCCGGCAGCTTTCATATCCCAACCGGCTCGATAATTATTGGCGGTCTGCAGGCGCCAAACTACGGGGTGATATGGACCGATATTGATATCTGGTTAATGCAATGGGTCGGCGGCGATATCATCTTTAACTTTACCAGGGTGGGCACCGGATGCGGTCTCATTGGCTCACATGGCGGTGGGGTCCTGGCCGGTACGGTCTATTGGTGCGGCTACGATAATTTCTTCACTATCTCGCCGACCGGTGTAGTACCGGTGCCATGCTCGGTATGGGATTATATTTTCCAGAACATCAACCGGACCTATGCATGGAAGGTTCGTTGTGCGCCCAACGCTACCTTCAACGAGATTGCCTGGTTCTTCCCATCGATTAATGCCGTTGAGAATGATTCTTACGTTAAGCTTAATATCACCGAGAACAGCTGGGATTATGGAGTTCTCGCTCGCACTGCCTGGGTCGATATCTCGGTGCTGGGAACGCCGATTGGTGCCGACTCATTGGGAGTTCTTTGGCAGCATGAGCAGGGCGAAGCCACGCCAGGTACTGGAGCGCCATCGTTCCGCTCCGGTTGGTGGGCGCTGACCGACGGCAATGACTTGGCCTTTGTCGATTATGTTATTCCGGACTTCAAGTACGGACTATTCTCGGAGCCGAGCGATGCTCAGGTCAATGTGACTTTCTTCTCGGCTGACTATCCCGGCGATACACCACGGTCCTATGGTCCGTTTACGGTAACGCCAATGACCGAGTATATTACGCCACGGCTACGGGGCCGGCTCATGGCGGTGCAGGTACAGAGCAATAACCAGGAATTTTGGCGGCTTGGACGTATTCGCTTTCGCTATGCTTTGAGTGGGAGACGGTAATGACTATCGGTCCGAGCGATATCCTTTCGGCGTTGCAGAATGGTGTACAGGCCATTCGTGATCTCGGCACGGTACTTAAGAGTGATTTTTTGGAGCAGGGGGCCATTACCACCATTACTTCAACGGCCGCCGGGACCACCTTCAATGCCTCACAGGCCGTAGCAGTATTGTCAGTGGTCACGAGTACGGGCGGGTTCTACAAGCTTCCACTGTTCGGAGGACCATGAGTCATGGCTGAAACCTATACCACCAATAAGAGCTTCGCTCAGGTTACACCGGGTACCGATAGCGGTACTTGGGGACCGTTCGTTAATAATAATGTCGGCATCCTCGATACCATGCTTGGTGGAGTGGCGACTATTCCCCTGACTAATGCCAATGTGCAGTTGAGCTCAGGCCAGTATCAGTGTGCATTTGTTAAAATAACCGGAGCGATATCGGGTAATATTATTCTGACTTTTCCCGGCGGTGTCGGTGGCTTCTGGACCGTTATGAACCAGACCACGAACTCATCTGCCTTTCTTGTTACCATGACTACTACCTCTGCCGGAGCGCAGACTATCGGCTTGCCTCCTGGCCAGAATGTCCAGGTATTTTTGGATGGCGCCAATCCGCAGTATCACGGCCTGCCGCATGTTGGGACCTATGTGCATTGGGGAATACCTGGGACCCCGGCATGGGTCGGCGCCTGCACCATACCGCCATATCTTAACTGCGACGGTACTACGTTCTCTGCCGTTACTTATCCGGCATTGAATGCCTTTCTTGGCGGCAATACCTTGCCGGACGCTCGTGGTCGCGCCCTGTACGCCCTAGAGCAAGGTACCGGTCGCCTTTCCGGCGCTGGCTTTTTGGTGGGTGGCGGCAATATCAATACGACGTTGATAACAGCTAACATGCCAGCACATAACCATGGCGTTACTATTACCGATCCAGGTCATACTCATAGCTATACCGTTGACCATGCAGGCGGTCTTAATAATGCGGTATTTGACACCGGACAAAATGCAAATTTTCCAGGACAGACCGGAGCAATCAACAGTGCCGTGACAGGCATTACCGCAAGCGATGGTGTTGTCGGCGGCGGTGCAGCATTTCAAACTATAGGACCGACACTTGTTAACGGCATCATTATGATTCGGGCTGGCTAGATGGATGCCATTCAT
>Ga0306920_100004098_pt1 | contig 18644 bp, 13 predicted proteins | sample flu12Cox44000170_FD_204666 | JGI IMG/M metagenome (GOLD analysis project Ga0306920, IMG submission 204666) | Lab enrichment of tropical soil microbial communities from Luquillo Experimental Forest, Puerto Rico - flux4day.12C.oxic.44.000.170 (v2)... | ecosystem: Environmental > Terrestrial >... | reverse complement strand
ACCCTGGGCCCGATCCTCCAAGGAAAGCCAAAGGCGTGAGATTATCCAAACGGCTACGGTTCGAGAATGTCTCCCACCGACCACGTGAGGTGCAGTGTGAAGCGTAAGCTATTACCACTTCCTCGACCTGCTGCTCGATGAGCCATTCCGCCAGTGCTCGCAATTGCGCAGGCTGGCTCCCGTACCAGCGGCGCTCAAATTGATACTCATCTTCGACTTCGACATCAGTCACAACCACAGCCAGCTTCTTTTTGTGCACATCGATTCCCGCTATCCTATACGCCATAGGCTCCTCCTGGCGGGAGCGGAGAGCGTGCCGGACTTTCATTAAACAGGGTCGCGGGCTATCGCCGCTCCCACTGGGGGAGAGACAACGCACCATTTATTCGCTCTATGACGCACGCTCCGGATCAGGAAGAGTACGGCCTCGACTTCTCCATTGCACGTTCGATCTCGCCGCTCTCAACCACAAGAGATTATTCTTCGGCTCGACGCGATTTTCATGCATTTTCGCGGGCCCGATGGGCCCTAAACGGCAAGAGTGTCGTTGAGAAGACCCAGACCGTCGATGTCCCACTATGCGCCAAGATGATCACCGCAAACGCCCACCAGATGTTTGGCGCGTTGCCCAGTAATAAATAGCCGACGCCTCCGAGCAGAAAACCGTAAAGCACCGCGATGCGCAAACTCGCTTCCCTCTGCCCTGTCCAGCGGGATGCAACCAGTGGTCCGAAGAGCGCGCCCAATCCGCGAGCTCCCATCAGCAGGCTCATGCCGATTAGCCCAACTCGTGTCGGTGATAGTCCCGAGATGGGCACGGTGAACGCGCGTTCTGCCATCACCGGAAACAGCACCCACGACGTTCCCACGATGCTGACCCCGCCTTTGAGCGAGACCAACGCCGCCAGCTTCGGATCGCGCGTCATGTATCGGAATCCCGCGCGAATCGACGACCACCCTGCCCCTTGATCATCAGGATGCCGGCTCGCCGCGTCGGCATGTGATTCCACAAACCGCGTGCGTCCAATCAGCAGTGCCGAAATCAGGAACGAGATCGAATTGAGAGCAAAAACCGCGTCGCGTCCTACCCACGCGGCGACAATTCCGCCGAGCACTGACCCAACCGCGAGATCGAAAGACCACGTGGCCGACGACAACGTATTCCCGACGATTACGTCTTCTTCAGCGACGATGTTGGGGATCACGGCACTTCTCGCAGGCTCGAAAAACGCCACCATCACGGTTTCGAAAAACAACAACGGATAAACAATCCACACCGAGCCGCGCGCGCACCAGCAGCATCGACGCCACGATCACCACGCGAACCAGATCGCTGACGATCATCACCTTGCGGCGGCTGAAGCGATCATTAACGGTACCCGCGAGCGGTCCGAGCACGGTGTGCGGCAATACTTGCAGGACCAGCGCCAGGGCGACGGACGACGCCTTACCTGTCAGATCAAGCAGCAGGCTGTAGATGGCTAAGGTGTAAAACCAGTCTCCGTTCTCACTGACAATCTGCGCGAGCCACAGCCGGCGGAAGTTCGCGTTTCCGCGCACCAGTCGGACATAGTTGCTCAAAGTAACGCCAGAGGAGGTCATGCGAAACCCTCAGCCTAACAAGACCAGGCCCGCGGGTCGAACTTCGTTTCGTGATTGAATCGGGATGGACGTACGCCAACGTCTTGGATGAATACCCGAATTTACTGCGCGCTCGACTCGACCATCGGCCGAAACGCGGTAATCGTCGGCTTCGCTTCAGAGTCCACCGGAGGGAGTGGATGCCGCATTGCCGCTATCGCCATGCGGCCCAGGTCATAGATGCCGTAAACGATATTGGCTCGCCAGATATCATTGCGGAAGGTGAGAATCTCGCGCCGCACGTAGCGAAACGCATGATTGCCCGGCTTGAAGCTCGCATTGCCTGCCCCCGCGCTCAATTGCGGATTCACAGGCGTGCACTCTTTCAGGTGGACCACCGCGATCGAGCCGTCCGTGCGGACGGTATCGCCGACTGCATTCTGTGTAATCGTGGCAATTCCCGGACGCTGTACATAGGTAACAGATTTCACGCATCCCGCAAAATTCAGGTCGCGGATGACCGTTGAGCGCTCGTTGTCGATGTCCGGCGATATGTGATGCACGAACCCTTTGTACTTCAACGAGAGCATTGCACCGGTATCATGTGTCGACGCACTCAACCATACCGGCTCTCCAGCCACATCAGGCGTGTATCGCCAAATGCGCAAATGATCGCGACGTCCATAGCTGTTGAGACTCTTTTGCCAGTTCATGTCTTCCGGCGTGCCGTTCAACAGGAACGTCATCATCGGTTCTTGCGTGTAGCCGCTGTGGTTGAGCACAGCGTAAAAATTGTGAGCGAACGAATGTCCCGAGTGCGGATCGGCATTGTGCCAACCCGCCGCTACAAACGCTGAATGCACCTGAGCCTCTGAGCCAACGAACGCAAGGTTGACCACATCAGCGTCCGTGGACTTGACCGTGGTAGAGCGCGTCGGCGCCTGCTCCGCCCACGCATCAAGATCCAAGGAGTCCGTCACGCTCCCGTAGGACACCAACTGCTGGCCGACCGGAGGTGAGGTAATTGCAGCTGTCGTCTTCAACCGCAAATCGGTCCCGGTGGGATAAAAGATCTCCGGCTCGGGAAAAATCGGAAACGTTGCCTTGTAAACGATCAGCCCGAGATCGGAGTACGGGTTCCAGGTTGGCAGGTGAATTAGCCGGCTGTTGATGCGCCCTTGAAATGTGTCGGAGCTCATGACGCCATGAATCACGCCGTTCTTGACGTTTTCGCGGGCGTTCTCTACCTCTTCTACGCGCGCAGTCATCTCGACTGTCGAGTTCGCACTCAGAACAGCGCGGTTGAACTCCAACTCCAGCATCGCCGTCTCGTGCCGGATGCCCCATCCAACCTTGTGCTTATTGCGGACCACGCCGTCCACCGGCGTTCCCATCGGCAGCACCAGTTCGTTGCCGCAGACAACATCTTGCCTCAACACGGCGTGTACAGGATCGCCAACCTGCGCGGTATAGGTTGAGATGGGACGCGAAAGCCTTATCCAAAGCGACTGCCCTGCCGGAAGTTGATCGCATCCGAACGCCCAACCGGCTGCACAAATGAAGTGCAAGAATGCGAGCCCGCGTGTTGCTCCGAGCAGGATTCTCATTTGAAACAAGCACCTTCACACGTCAAGTGTTGAGGGAACAATCGATAACTCATAATACCTGAACGACTATCAAAAACCCCTTACAACCAATAAGTGATCGATCAGGTTCCACGTGAAATTGACAACCCCGTAACCTTTCGAGTGTCGCGTGTTAAAACGCTTTGCGTGTAACAAACGAACGCCCCGGGGTTCTCTCCGGGGCGACACACACCGCGCTCTTGCGAACGCTAATTATCTTAGAACAGGTTCCACAGAAACTGGTTGTACACGTCGTGGTGATACTGCACTTCAGGCGCTTTCACAAATGTACCTAACAGACGCGGGCAGCGATCCGCAGCTGCCTGCTTCAGGTCGACATAGCGGGCTTTCACATCGGCGCCCAGGAGCTTCGTCGTCCACTCTGCGCTGCGGAAGTTCGCCATCGCGTCATAGACGTTGTCCGGCAGATATCGTTCGGCTTGGCGCAGATTCTTGATTTTCGCAGTTTCGCCTTGCATTCCTGTCTTGAACACCCCCAGCATGACCAGGTACGGGTTGGCGTCGGGCGCCACCGACCGCATTTCCACCCGCATGCTTCGCTCGTTGCCAATCGGAACGCGAATCATCGCGCCACGGTCTACCGGGGAAGCTTTGATCTGGTTCGGCGCTTCGAAGTGGGGATCGAGGCGACGGAATGCATTCACGCTGGAATTGAACAGCAGGCAGGTATCGTTACCGTGGGTCAGGAAGCGATCGATGAACTGCCAGCCGAACTTGCTGAGTTTCTCCTCGCCCTTGGGGTCCCAGAACAAGTTCTTGCCATTCTTGCTCACAGAAACGTTGGTGTGCATGCCGCTGCCATTGACTCCTACCACCGGCTTCGGCAGGAATGACGCCGTCATGCCGAGGTTGGTAGCAACCTGGCGGCATACCAGCTTGTAAAGCTGGATTTGATCGGCCGCCGCTACCACTTCCCCGTACGAGTAGTTGATCTCAAACTGGGACGGCGCGACTTCAGGATGGTCCTTCTCATTCTGGAAGCCCATCGCGCGCTGCACCTCAGCAACCGCATCGATGAACGTGCGTAACGGGTCTCCCGGCAGCGAATGAAAGTACCCACCAGTGTTCACGTATTCGAACTTGTGCGTCTCATGGTAGCGCCGCTCGGCGTCTTTCCCGGCAAACAGAAAGCCTTCAATTTCGTTGGCCGCGTTCAGGGTGTGGCCGTTCTTGTCGTATTGCTCCTGCGCAAAGCTTTTGAGGATGCCACGAATATCGGCGCTGTAAGGCGTGCCGTCCTTGTCGATCACGTCACCGAATACTAGGATTTTGCCCGGCCCAAACACGTCCGCCGGTCCCCAATAGAAGGCCGGCCAATCAATGTAAAGGCGTAAATCACTTTCGCGCTGTGCCGTAAAGCCCCGTATCGAGGAACCATCGAAGGTCAGATTGGCGAAGTTTTTGACCAGAAATTTCTTGTCGTAATCCAGCATGTGCAGCCGGCCTTCGAGGTCGCTGAACAACACCGTGACGGCCTTGATGCGCTTCTCGTCGGTGAGATATTTCAGGCGTTCTTCCTGAATTTTGTGGACGGCCACGCGCTTTTGGCGCTGCTCCTTGGCCTGCAGATTCAGTTCCTCCAGCTTGTCGTACGGTAGAGCCAGGAAATTACGAAGTTCGTTTGTTGACATGAATCTCCTCAGGATGGGGATTGGAAACCGCCACAGTGAAGTTGGGTTTGTTGGCGATCACACATGAGGTTAACAAGCCGCGAATTCGCACCGCCAATTAAAAGCGCTAATAATCAATATTGACGGAATTTATGGAAGCAATTGAAGTTTCGCGAATCCCTCAGTTTTACGCTGCCTTGCGCATTTCGAGCGAAATCTGTGCAAATCTGGCACGCCAGATACAACTTCAGGGTGAGACGCTCGGTTACTTCAGGACTTCGTCACGCCGGGTGCAGACGCTTCCGCAGCACGATCTCACTTCCGTGACACGCGAACGTCACCTCTGACATCAGGCTGCGCATCAGAACAATACCTCGTCCGTGGGTTAGCGTGGTCACCTGATAATTCTCGGTATCGGCGAGTGCGAGGTCGAAACCCGGGCCGGGATCCCGAACGATGATCACAATATCTGCCTTGCCTGCCGACACCGTGCAGCGAACCATCTTCGCTGGATCATCTTTGCAGCCATGAAGCGCGGCATTCGCCATCGCCTCTTGCAACGCGACCAGAATGTCAATCTGGTCGCCTTCATCGGAGCAATGTTCCGCCACAAATTGCATCACCTTGTCGCGACATTCGGCAACATTCGCCAGCACTCCAGGAAACTCAAATTCCCGCCATGCTGTTTCGACATCCGCTCGCTCGGCTGCGGTGCGGATCGTTTTCGACCTACGCAGCCCCGATCGATCCGCCATGTTCGTACCTGCGATCGCTATCTCCTCTTCCGTGTCGCGAGGAAGCTCGATGCCTGCATTATGCGGGCGTTCCTTGCTGCTTGCTACTAATCCGTGCGCCAATCACATTAAAAGTTAGTGAATGCACACACCTGCAACCGTTACTCATGTGATTCGGTGCGATAATTCGCCGTCCGTTGATCTTCGTGCAACAGAAATCCATCATTATGCGAATAGCAAATAAGAGATGTGGACGGACATGTCAACCCCTATTCAGGAAGCCGCGGGCGCAAGTGTGCTCAAACCTGCTGGCGCCCCTGCGATGGAGCACCACCAAAAACGAGACAAAGGAAATGTTGCGTATCGATATTCAGTCGTCGAATGATGTTGCGACGCTCTTCTGCGCTGGACGCCTGGTCTACGGTGTCGAAGTCGAGATGCTGCGGACTATGGTCCACGCTCGCCCTGAAACCAATCTACATATCGACTTGTCGGAAGTGACCGGCATCGACGCCGCTGGCCTTGGTTTGCTGGTCGAGCTTCAAAACTGGGCTGCGAAGACACGGCGTAATCTGACGCTCCTCGACCTTTCCGAGGACGTCTGGCGCCTGGTCATCCTCACCAAGCTTTGCGGTTCGCTTGAAATTTCCTACTCCGACCTTGAAACGTTAAACGCTGCGCTCGATGAATGCGGCCGTCAAGAACTGATCGCCTAAAAAAAACAAAAAACCTATAGACTTCTCTAACCAGCTATGTACGCGGTTCCAACGGCACCAGTCGCGTAGCGATGGCGACGCATCTGTCCCTAGCCAGCGGCGCGAGCCGCTGGAACGCTTGCCTTGACCGACTGTGGCCGCGTAGCGGCCAATTAGCACTACAGAGCGACTCTGGTATTGCCAAGATTACTTCTGCTGGATCGGGATCACCGTCGGTGCCAAATTCCAGCCTCTCAGATTCACACGGGGGTCGCCGTTTGATGCCGAAGCCGAATATTCAATCTCCACCTCGCGCGTCTCCCCTGGAAGCAGCGCTACATAGTTGTCGCTGTAGTACGCCGGAAGAATGCGCGTTCCGTCGGTCGCATTCACCAGCGTGAGTTTGTTCTCCAGCGCCGCGGCTGTCCCTTTGTTCTCGAGCGTCACATGGACGCGTGACGTCTCGCCGCTGTGCGTCCACGTGGCCGACGCGGCAAGCACCGCCGCAGGCAACCGCGTCAGCTGCCGATACGACGCACTCGTCGCAGCTAACCAATACAGGTTGTCCGAGATCAACTGCCCCGCCGCGTTCCGCAACTCCAGCTTCACCAGAATGACGTCCTTCATCATCAATGGCGCCAGCTCGAGCTTGAATCCCGAAGTAACCGCATTCGCGGCAGCGTCCTTGCGCTCCTCGTGATGCAGTAGCGATTTGTCATCGAGCGAGAATACATTCGCCGTGATCGTCACGCCCGGCTGCGCCGTCATCGTCGTATTGACCACAGCCACACTGTAATCCGACAAATCGAGCTGCACGTGCACCGGTTCACATGCTTTCTTCACACCGTAGAACGACGCCTGCGTGTCGTAGTCCGAGCTGATGATCTGCCACATGGTGCTGGGCCACGCCGGCTGCGTCATCCACAGCATGCGCCCGCTGTTGGGAGCCCACAGGTGCGCGTTCATGCCCTCGAAGATGGCACGATGCTCTGTGTACTGCACCATCTGCGCCTTACGCTCGAAGTCCTCCAGGCTCGTACCCGCGCCGAACTCCTCTTCGACCTCCTTCATGAACGGTTCGATCTCCCCGTTCCCGCTCTGATGCCAATCGTGATACGCCCACGCGTCGCTGATCGGCCACTGATCCGCCGTGGGAATCCAACTTCTGAACGACTCCAGCGTCGACAACGACGGCGTACCCGTCTCGACTGAAAACCCGCGGTTCAATGTCGTAAAGTACAACGACGGCGGCTGACACTTGTACGGCCCGCTGTTCTGCAGATTCACCTGGTTTGAGCTCGGCGAGTAGTAACGCGTTCCGTCCAGCGTGCTCGTCAGCTCAATGATCCCTTTATTGAGAATCGGCGACGGCACGCCCTCATTCCGCCCGCACCACATCACGATTGACGGGTGATTGCGAAAGCGCAAGATCGTATCGCGCACGTTGTCCAGAAACAGCGGAATATCCAGCGGTTCGACGTTGTATTCCTGCGTTGACGTCCAGAAATCGTTCCACACCATCAACCCGTATTCATCGGCCAGCTCGTAGAACGCCTCTTCCGTGTTCTGCCCCACCCAGTTGCGAATGATGTTTACGTTGGCGTCGCGATGCAGCCGGAAATATGGCTCCAGCTTTTCGCGCGAAACTCGCTTGCGCGAATCGTCCATGCCCCAGTTCCCACCGCGCGCGGCGATGCGCACGCCGTTAACTTTGAGGACTAAGTAATGTCCCATTTCTTTGTCATCGACCGGACGCACCGCGGGTGACGACTCGGCGCTTGGCACCAGCGAAGCGGCCGACGAAGTCCAGTTATCCCGCCACTCCTTAGGAAAGTCCGGCGGAATCGGATCGGCCGCCGGAATTTGCCGCAGTCCTCCGTGCGTCACATCGACAACCTGCTCGCCGCGTGCGCGTGCCTCGGTCGGCGAATACTCCACGCGCCGTAACTGCCCCTTGCTGTCGAGCAGTCCCAGTTCATAGGTCACCTCGCGCACACCAAAACGCACCTGCTTCGTGTCCGATTGCTGTCCGCCTTCGGAAAATACGAGCTTTAGCTGATACAGCTCCGGCTTGCCGTAACCATTCGGCCACCACAACCGCGGATTCTCGAGCGTCAATTGCGAAAATTCGCTCGGCGCGAGCTTCACCGAACTCTTCCCCGGCTGAACTGTCACTTCCTTCGTTACGTTGACGTTCTCAATCGTCGCCTCGAGCGTTCCGGTTACCGCCTTATCCGAAGAATTCTCCAGCGGAACCGTGATCTCGATGTCGGCCCGCTTGGTCTCCGGCAACGGCAGCTTTGTCACAACCTGGGAATCGCCAATTTTCACTGTGCCCATCGCTGTCAGCACCACTGGCTGCCAGATACCAGTGTCGCGATCGCGAATCGCAGGAATCCAGTCCCACCCTTCCGTTGCGACGAAAGTGGGCCCGTCCAGACACATGATGCCGCCGTTCTCTCCGGGCCCGCCCAGGATCGACTGCTCGTGCGGAATCCCCGGATGGAGCGGTGGCGAAACCCTCACGAGCAGCACGTTCGTCTGCCCTGGCTTCAGTACATTCGACACATCAAAAACGCCTCGAATGAAAGCTCCTTTAATCATTCCGAAGCGGTGGCCATTCAGCCACACTTCCGCCACGTAGTTGATCCCCTCAAACGTCAGCGTGAAACGTCGCCCCTCGAGCTTCGGAGCTTTGAACTCATTGCGATACCAGTAATCCTGCTTGTTCAAGGTTTCAGGAATGACGAGGTTGTTCAGTCCGTAATCCGAATCGGGATAGATACCGCGATCGATCATCGTGGTCAGCACGGTACCGGGAACTGTAGCTCGAAGCCAGTTCTTCGTGTCAAAACCCGGCTTCATTATCTCCAGCAACTCGGCCGAGACGTCGGGATACGCCGCCATTTGCCAGCCGCCCGCAAGCGTCCACTGACTGTCTCCATTTGCCTGTAACGAAGGTTGTCCCGTCCGCACTGGTTTCGCTACCGGCGCGGGATAAGGCGCGCGACTCTTCGGCCATGTCGCCGGATCCTGCGGCGCGCGGTATCCCGCCTGCCCGCGGGTCTGCACGTACCATGGCTTCGAGCCCTCTTCGAACTCTACGAGTGCAAAATTCGGCGGACTTGAGGCGAGTTGTTTGATCTTGTCAGCAGCCAGCGCGTCGCGCACGATCGTGAAGCTGGCAATCTTCCCCGCGAAATGCTGGGCATTCGGCAATCGAGGCGTGGCTATCGGCGTCACCGGCAACGGCGCTGGCGGCGCCAACTGCAACGTTGGAGCAACCCTCCCCAGCGTCAGACTTCCCTGCCCCACCTGTGCGCCCTCGCTGTACAGCCGAAACTGCGTACCATCGAACGTCGCCGCCACAAACTGCCACTTGTCCGGAGTTATCGCAGTAGGTGCACTCAAGCTGTTATCCGGCCCGGCCCATAACATCAGCCTCCCCGCGTCAACTCCGAGGTATCGCGCATACTCCGCCGACACGTCTCCGTACCCCGCAACCAATTCTGGCGCCGCAACCGGCGAATCGACACTGATCCACGCATACATCGTCCACGGCGAATCGGCGCGGAGCACTGTGTCGCGCTCGACCATGTGCTTGCGCAGTCCGTCACCGCCTTCGAGAATCACAGCATTGTAGGGACCATAAACGGGAGGATCGTTGGTCGGCACGATCTGTGCGACTGCAACCGGAAGGATTAAGGAAAGAAGCAGTAGGAAGGACAAAGCACGAGGTGACAACAGCTGAATTGCTTGCATGAGTCCTCTTGAGGTGATTTTGCCGCCACTCGTCTCTGCTCCCAACGCTGCCGCAGACGAAGAGTATCGATTTTGTAACAGCAAATCATACAAGAGCTGTACCAAACCAGGTGGCAGAGCAACACAAGGTCATATTGCATAACGAGAGAAATAAGAATTCTCCGGCGCTCCGTGGTGAATTGAATTGCTCTGTGTCTCTGTGGTGAGGTCGTGCTTAACGATTCCCCCACGTAATACTCAGCCCTGAACTCGTGCCGTAATCGCTCCCCGAAAACGTCGGCGGAGGCTGATTGTCCCAGCTTCCATAAAACGACACATTCCACGACAGGTTTCCCGAAACCTTGATGTAATACGTCGCATTCAGGTTCGCGTACACCCGTCCCGGCTGCGAGATTGCCGGAAACACCGAGGTCGTCACATCCAGCGTCGTCTTGTTAAACCGGAAAAGCCTCGCGCCTGCCGCCACCAGCCCCGTGGCCACTTGCTGCGGATTCGAAATGGCAAAGTTCGGTGAATACTGCGTTCGCTGGTATCCGAATCCCCCCAACACATAAATCCTCGCGAAGCTCGTGTTTGCCAGATATCGCCCAATCCCGCCTCCGATGCTGGTTTGTATGTTAATCTCCTGCACCGAGCTTTGCAGCAATCCGGCGAGACCGGCGTAGAACCAGTTGTCCCAGCGCATCAAATGTTCACCCTCCAGGCTGATCTGATTGCGTGTCGTGGCCGTAACACCGCTGCTGGTCGACAGCGTTGAGTTATACGACGCACTCGCCTCCCACCGTTCCCGAGGATACGCCACGTTCGCCCCGAGATTGTATTGTGTCGATTGGTTCCCCTTCGTATACGTGATCCCGGAATTGATCTGCCCGTTGAAGCGCTGCCAGACGCGTTCCGACGTCTGGTCCATCTGCACCACGTTCGGCCTCTCCAGCTTCACCTGTTGGCTCGAAGACTCCACCACCTCAATCGTCATCGGCCTGCCCTCTGCTGCCTCCGCCGTGGATAGCGTTCCCGTGTAGACGTTGCCTCTCTCCGTCTTCACCAGGAACAACTGCTTGCTTTCAATGTGGTCCACCTTAAACCACTGCACTTGGCTGGTGCCCAGGATGTACTGCATGCTGATGTACAGCACCCCCTGCGACAGGCCCTTGATCTCTCCAGTCAGATGATCGCCATTCTTCATGACGATGACGTCGGTACTGTCTCGCGCCAACACAGGCGCCGTCAGCATCAGTAGAAGTAGAATTCTGGCTCGAAGTTTCATATCACGCCTGCCTCGATCGCACACCCCACTCCGCCGCATTATGGCTAAGTTGTTTCCGGCGAGGGAGGTGTGTGCGAACATCCTACTGCATGCGCCGCTTGGCTGACCTTCGAAAATGGTTGATGGCGATGGCGTTAGTGGTGCCTGTCCTCGCCTACGCCGGGGTGGCACAGGTCAGCGAATTTCTGCCTGAGGTGGATGCTTACTACAAGGTCACGAACTTCGCGTCTGGATGCAGGCCAAAGAAACCTAGGAAACCGGCGATCCGGTCACGGCTGAATTCGGCCTTAGACTAAGACTAGCCTTGACTTCTATCTCAAGCCCATGGTGCGGCTGCAAAACATCACCAAGTGTGACTCGAAGTCTCGGCCGCTAATTCTCTATCGGTTATCGCTACCTGCCCTATCCCCGCTCTCCGCCAACCAACCGCACGGAGCCCATCGTCAGGTTTAACTTCCCTGTGCCAAAAATCGGGCTCCTGCTCACCCATCGCAACCGCGGCGACCTCGACTGACAGAATGGCGGCTTTACTTGGCGTTACCGGAATCGCTTGCAGCTGGAACCCGACGCGAGAATCCAGTCCTAACACTTACAGCCCTACGCCAGCGCTGAATTCTTCTACGAGAGCCACTACAGCAAGTGGGCCGACACTGCGATTTACCTCGGATGCTTTTTCCCGATCGGCAAGCACGTCGACAATCCCTACCATGAACAGCAGAACCAGACCGGCAGAAGCCCAACCAGCAGTACAACCAGTTCGGCCCTGATGCTGAACCTCTACTTCGCCCGAGCATAGCAGATGGAATTCAATTGGGGTAATTGGGGTGAGTGAAGTACCTGGGTGGAGTACCGCTTCAGCGGTACGTATTCGAAATTTCCAATACTTTCTTGGTCCGGCTTTAGCCCCTGGGCTAATCAGTCTTTCAGCGAAGCCCAAGGGTGCCTCGCTGCTGAACTTGGTTCTTTGCCCGGGAGGATCTGCGCGCATCCGTGTAAATCCGCGGCTGAAATAGTTCCTAGGAATTTCTCTGTGCCTTTGTCTCTGTGGTCAATTCATTCCCACTTCAGCAGCCCCGCATTCCGCAACACACGACGCACCTTCTTCGGTGAAATCGACAACCGGTTCGACACTCGCGAAACTTTCTTCCCTTCCCGCTGCCACACCCGTGGAATCACGATCCCCGCGAATTCCTCCGTGACCTGCTGAAACGTCTTGTCGCCCAAAAGTCCATCCGACCACGCCCGCAGCGTCTCATCGATGCTCGACGCCCGCAGAATCCGCATCTTCAGTGTCATCAGGTCTTCCCACAGATGATCGTGCTCTTCCGGACCCAGCCGCGCACTCGCATGATCAATGCACCGCTTCGCATCCTCCCACTCCTGGAAGTAGTCATTCGCATACACCATCCCCCGCGCAACATAAGCCTCGGCGACCAGCCGCCGATTTTCCGTCAACTCCGCCAATCGGACCGCATCGTCTGCGTAACGGCTGGCGTTGTTGGCGTAGACGGCAGCATCCGCGTCTTCGCCAAACTGCTCATCCACTCGCACGTTTTCGGCAATGCTCTGCAGCGTGCGCGCCCGCGCCATGTGGATGTGGTCGTTTTTGTCGTGCGCCAGGTTGTACGCCTTCAGCGCCTCACTCGCGCCCAGATCAATGTTCCCCGCGTCCAGATGCAGATATCCCGCACTCACCAATGCCGACGCCGTTCCGCTGTAATAGTGATGTTGCGCGTAGATCTCCCCTGCTCGCTGTAACTGCTCCAGCGCCTCAGTGCAGATCTGCGTATACCGTGCCAGTTCGCCGGCCGCGCCGCGTGCCGCCGTCGCTGCTTCCTCTCGCGCTTCGGTCCTCGCCGCTCTGGCATCAATGCGTTTCCGCAATTGCAGCGCGATCAAGCGTTTCACCGAGGCAGCATTCACCAGCGCTCGCGCCAGGTTGCGATGACTCGGATCACGCTGCGCATACAGTTCCACCGCTCTGTCGAAATGCTCCAGCGCTTCTGCGTATTTCCCCGCCTGCCGCTCCATGCGCCCTCGCGCCGACTCGATATTGCCCAGCGACAGTGCGTCATCGGTTTCTGCCAGGTGGGCCTTCGCCTCGTCGAGTATCCGCAGCGCATCAGCCAACTGTCCTGTCTGGAACAGCAGCCAGCTCTCCTGAATCTGGATCACTGCCGCCAGCTTGTGCGCGCGAATCGCCTGCATTAACTCGCGTCCCCTGACGATATGTTTCTTCGCCTGCTCGTATTCACCCTTTTTGCGATGCGCACGTCCCTTCCAGAAATGTGCAATCGCCGCCAGCCGCTTATCGCCCAGCTCGCCTTCCGCCTGCAGCACGAACTCCAATATCTCGATTGCCCGCCCCAGGTTCTCCGCACCTAGCGCGCAAAACGCTTCCGCCATTCGCAGTTGAAGAAATTCTGGAACTCGCATGCGCGCGCGATGCTTCAGCAAAAACCGGTCCGTCAGCATCGCCAGGGACTGTGCGTCGCGATAGCCAAGGTCCACCCATTGCGCCAGTCGCACTACAATTGCCCCGGCGTCCGGTTCGGTCGGTTTTAGCTCGCTGATAACGGCATCTTGTCGCCGAAGAAACTCAAATCCCTCCGCTACCTTCCGCTCCAAAAGCAACGCGTCGAGCCAGGTCACGAGTCGCGATTGATAAGCCATAAGCGCCCATTCTAGGTCAGCAATCCAAATCGGTCTAGACGATTAGGTGGGTCCCGAAAATACCAAGTTGACAGTATCGGTTTTGTAGAACTTATCTAGCTGATATAAAGTAGCTTGCTATACTAGCACACCCGCCAAACCACTACATGGAGCGCCGCGTTCGACTCGTCCGATTCGGACTATCAGGCTTGCCACGCGGCCTTCGCCGTCGTTAAATCACCTTGCACGCGCTCGCAAGGAGACGATAATCATGCACCCGCCGCAAACCAAACAGCATGCCGAAACGAACCACCAGCCCTGCAATTCGCCCCGCTGGAGGGGCATCACTCGTCCTTATACTCAAGCCGACGTCGACCGCCTGAAAGGCACGGTATACGTCGAATATTCACTGGCTCGTTCGGGCGCGGAGAAATTTTGGAAGCTGCTGAACTCCGAACCGTACATTCCTGCGCTGGGCGCGCTCACCGGCAACCAGGCCGTCGAGATGGCGCAGGCCGGTCTCAGGGCGATTTACCTCAGCGGATGGCAGGTCGCCGCTGACGCCAACCTCGGTGCACAGATGTATCCCGACCAGAGCCTCTACCCTGCCAACAGTGTCCCCACGGTCGTGCGCGCCATCAACAACGCGCTACTGCGCGCCGATCAGATCTCCCACAGCGAAGGTCGCCCAAAGTTCGACTGGATGCTTCCCATCGTCGCCGACGCCGAAGCTGGATTCGGTGGCAGCCTCAACGCCTTTGAGCTTATGAAATCGATGATCGAAGCCGGTGCTGCTGCAGTTCACTTCGAGGACCAGCTATCCTCCGCCAAAAAGTGCGGGCACCTCGGCGGCAAAGTTCTGGTGCCGACCGAGGAGGCCGTTCAGAAGCTGATCGCTGCGCGCCTCGCTGCCGACACCATGGGCGTACCGACCGTGCTCATTGCGCGCACCGACGCCAACTCCGCTGGCCTTATCACCAGCGACTACGACGAGAACGACCTGCGATTCCTCACCGGCGAGCGCACGGCTGACGGGTTCTACGTCTATCGCGGTGGACTTAGCGCAGCCATTTCCCGCGGCTTGGCCTACGCACCTTACGCCGACCTGCTTTGGTGCGAAACCTCCGAACCCAACCTCGAAGAAGCTCGCGAATTCGCCAACGCCATCCACGCTCGCTTCCCCGGAAAGCTGCTCGCCTACAACTGCTCTCCGTCCTTCCACTGGAGGGCCAAGCTAAACGAGGACGACATCGCCTGCTTCCAGCGCGATCTGGCGGCTATGGGATACCGCTTCCAGTTCGTCACCCTCGCCGGCTTCCACGCGCTCAACCTGTCAATGTACGAGTTGGCGCGCGGCTACGCCCGGAACGGCATGTCGGCCTACTCGCAACTTCAGGAGCGCGAGCTCGCTTCCGCCGAAACCAACGGCTACTCCGCTCTCAAGCATCAACGCTTCGTCGGCACCGGATACTTCGATGCCATCGCCACGACCATCTCCAACGGGCAAACGTCAACCTGCGCTCTGCCCGGTTCCACCGAGATGTCGCAATTTGAGAACTACGCCGTGGACTACAATGACGGCGAAGCGACAGAGCGCACTCCGATGCCTCAGCTTTATCCGTCGCTCGAGTCGATGCCTCTTCACACCACGGCTGCGAATGACTAGGCACCCTCGGAGGGGAGGGCGTGGCAGGCGCGCAATCACGACTGCAGTTTCGAGTTCGTCCGAAGGAGACCCATGGCTACTCAAACTGAAGCGATCCGAATCGCGGGGTCCCCTACAGATGCCCAACCAAGCATTCTGACCCCGCCGGCAACTGAGTTCCTTCTGGCTTTGCACACGCGCTTCGAACCGACGCGCCAGGCACTGCTTGAGGAGCGCAGAAAACGTCAGGCCCGCTTCGACGCGGGTCGGTTGCCCCATTTCCTGGATGCCTCTCTCCTAACGAGGGAGGCTTCCTGGAAGGTCGCGCCCATTCCCGCCGACCTGCTCGATCGCCGCGTTGAAATCACCGGCCCGCCCGACCGCAAGATGATCATCAACGCCCTCAACTCGGGCGCCAGCGTCTTCATGGCGGATTTCGAAGATTCCAACTCGCCCACCTGGCAGAACTGCCTCGAAGGTCAACTCAACCTGTACGACGCCGTCCGCCGCACGATCGATTACACCTCGCCCGAGGGCAAACAGTACAAGCTCAATCCGAAAGTCGCCGTATTGTTCGTCCGGCCGCGCGGCTGGCACCTCGACGAAAAGCATTTCCTCGTCAACGTCACTCCGATTTCCGCTTCACTTCTCGATTTCGGATTGTTTTTTTTCCACAACGCCAAGGAACAGATCGCGTGCGGCACCGGCCCGTATTTTTATCTCCCGAAACTCGAGAGCCACGAGGAAGCCCGGCTCTGGAATGACGTCTTCATCTTCGCGCAGGAGTACCTCGGCATTCCGGAAGGGACGATCCGAGCCACCGTGCTAATCGAGACCATCACGGCGGCGTTTGAGATGGACGAGATTCTGTACGAGTTGCGCGATCACTCCGCCGGCCTCAACTGCGGCCGCTGGGACTACATCTTCAGCTTCATCAAGAAATTTCGGAACCATCGTACCCACGTCTTGCCCGATCGCGCGGTGGTCACGATGCAGCAGCCGTTCCTGCGGTCCTATGTCGAGCTGCTCATCCACACCTGCCATCGCCGTGGCATTCACGCCATGGGCGGAATGGCTGCGCAGATTCCCATTCGCAACAATCCCAGGGCCAATGAGGAAGCGACGGAGCGCGTCCGGCAGGACAAGCTGCGCGAAGTCAAAGCCGGACACGATGGCACCTGGGTCGCCCATCCCGGCCTTGTACAGGTTGCCAAAGCCGTCTTCGACGAATTCATGCCGCAGCCAAACCAGATCTCGCCTCCGGCCAATGCGAAATCGCCGATCACGGAAGCCAATCTGCTTGAGCTTCCCAAAGGCGCCGTCACCGAAGCCGGACTGCGCCGCAACATCGATGTCGGACTCCAATACCTCGAAGCCTGGCTTCGCGGCAACGGATGCGTCCCGATCTACGACCTAATGGAAGACGCGGCGACAGCCGAGATCTCACGTTCCCAGCTTTGGCAGTGGGTCCATTACGGGGCGAAAATTGACGACGGACGCACGGTCACCCGAGAACTGTTCGACCAGATTCTGCCCGAGATTGTTGAACGGCTGCGCTCCGCTCCGACGACGCCTGCGGATAACAAGTTCAATCGCGCCGCCGAGCTCTTCACCATCATGTCGAAGGGCGAATTCGAGGAATTCCTGACCAGCGTCGCCTACCGCGACTTGCCATGACCCGCGCCCGGATCCTGATATTGGTGCCCAGAGCCTGTCCTAGACTTGTCGAAGGATTCGCGCCATTTTTACGCGCTAACCTGGGAACCAAGCCGACTCAAGTGGTCCTGCATTTGACCTTTGCTTCATTGCTCATAGCTTGGCATCCCGAGCGAAGTCGGGGAACCTGCATTTCTTCGCTCTCTAGTCACAGCTCGCGACGGACGAATCTACTGCTGATGGCACGACACAGAATTCCGCTTCAGTCAAAAACGAGTCGCATAGCGACGGCGACGCCGGTATAGCCAGGGGCGCGAGCCCCTGGGAGCAGCGTTAGTACCTCACGGGCCGCGGAGCGGCCAACCTCACCTCCCACTATCAACAAATTCCCATTTCGGGAATCTCACTGCCCCCGTGCGCCGCGTCACATCGGAAGCCAACCGATCATCCCTACAATGTCTGCGGGAACCGTGTAGCAAATTTCAATTTTTGGATTGTTACTCACATGCGAAAACTGGAAGCTGTTGAAGATGCTAGGGCAATCATGACCCAGGGCCTGGAGTGGGGCGTTTTCAAGTGGTTGATGGAGAAGCCGAAAGTCCGCAAGATCGCCGACCGCGCCACCCAAGCCCTGAACAACGCAGAGGACAAGGTGAAAGCCACCTGGAGCGATGACCTCAAATGTGCTTACAACCACCTAGCCGCCCAAGCCGAATCGAAGGGGAAAAAGGCCTCGAAAGACGGCGGCAGGTTCGATCCTGAAGTTCTTGAGACTGCCCGCAAGGTGTTCGACGCCGACCAAGAAACCGAAACCATGCGGCTCGACGCCGAAGACACCTTTGCGGAAGGTGAGCGTAGGCTGAGCGTCGCCATGGCTCGTGAGGGAGCGCAGAAGGCCCTCGCCACCTACGACCTGCACGAAAAAGCCATTCGGCAGGCGGAGGCCGTAGCCCGTGGCAAATAGGTCATTAAGCAAAGACAGTCGAAAAAAGTCCGTGCTGATCCCGCGCTGTGAAATGGGGTAGATCTAAGGTTGTTGGATTATGAATCACTTGCGCACAAATTTCCCCTAAGCGGTTGATTCTAAATGTCGGCATAAACAGAAATTTCGGCAATTTTGCCGAGAAATTGGGCCCTGAAAATGTTCTGGTTGCCGCGCGACCCTTTACCTCCAGGCCACAAGGCTCCCGATTTCATCCTATCCTCAGAGATAGGCAAAAAGGTCCGGCTGTCTGCTTTACGCGGCAAGAATGTCGTCTTGGTCTTCTATCCGGGCGACGACACCCTCATCTGCCGACGCCAGCTCTGTGAGTTCCGCGACGCCTGGCCCGACCTCCGCGGACAGAACACTCTGGTCTTCGGCATCAACCCTCAGAGCCCGGAGAGTCATCGCGAA
>Ga0306920_100004097_pt1 | contig 18645 bp, 25 predicted proteins | sample flu12Cox44000170_FD_204666 | JGI IMG/M metagenome (GOLD analysis project Ga0306920, IMG submission 204666) | Lab enrichment of tropical soil microbial communities from Luquillo Experimental Forest, Puerto Rico - flux4day.12C.oxic.44.000.170 (v2)... | ecosystem: Environmental > Terrestrial >... | reverse complement strand
CCCGCTCGCAAGGGGTTTCTTGGGAATTCAATGCGCTTGGCCCCGGGGAGTCCCCCGAAATGAGGCATCGCGACCGGCTCAAGGGGTTCATCACGGCACCTCCACTAAACCGACAGATCGACACTCCCGCGCAAAAATCCTACCTCTTGCGCGTCGCTTAGGAAACGATCAAACGGCTCGTCTGAAATATCGCTAACGAAATGAAGCGGTCGCCGGGATTGTTCGCGCAATTCAGCGGTCAAGTCGCGCCTCACTTCGGAGGCCAATGCGTGAGCGCGGGCGATATTCGGAAAATGGCTAACGCGCACGATCGTTCTTTCGGCCGCAACACAGTCTTTCCGTCGATACACGGTTGCCAGCACAAACAGTATAGCAGCCTTCTTCATCTCTTCGGATGCCGAACCAATCTCGCGCGCTCGGCTTCATTCCTGCACTTCATGATAAACAACTACTGGACAGGGCGCGCGCTTCACGATCTGCGGAGCGCGTTCGAGTCCAAGCAGGCGCCCCAAAAAGCCTGGATGGTAGCTCGCTGTAACAATCAGATCAGCGTTCCATGCCGCCACCGCAAGCCTAACTTCGTCCGCCGTATCCCCAATCCGAAACTCCGTCTCACAACGAGGATATACTCGACCCATTTTGTCGCCGAAACTAACCAGCTTTTCCTTCGCAGCATCGCGTTCTCGGGTGTAGCTCCAATAGATATCGCACGTTCCGAATTCCGTGATAGGTTCGGCCGGAAACACGTGCACGAACATGATCGATGCGTGGAAGCTCTTGGCTAATGCAATTGCATACGATGCAGTCTTTTCAGAATGCCCAGACAGATCGACCGGAACTATAATCTTTTGCACGTTGGCATCAGCCACTTCGGGAATGGCTTCGGTGCTGATCGCTTCTTCTAGAGTCCTGTTCATAGTTCCCTCCTGCATTTCTTTCCCCAATTACTAACCTGGATGAGTCATCCGTTGATCACTAACCAGGAATTGGCAAGCGTTACCCAATATTTGGCTCTCGAATCAACGATCGTACCCATGGCCTTTTATTGCTTCGTGATTTAGAAGAAACCTGCCGTGCCCACACCTCCATCGTAGGAGTCCAGAACCTCCACTTTGTTGCAATGGACAATTTGCAACTGCCCCTTAAAGCGGCGCGCGAGCATCCGGGCCGACAGGAACTACCGACGGATCTACCCAAGGTAGAACAACTCACCAGGTGTACACCGCAACAATGCGTCTGTGACAAGTGTGGTAAACAAACCGTGCTCATCGGCTACGAGACCTCTGAGCAACTTCAAGCCGGCTAAATACCTTGTGCGAGTCACCCAGCGCGAGAAGCGTGCCTGTAAAGCGTGCGAAGAACAAGGGGTGCAATCTGCGCCGCTGCCAGCCCGGGTCATCGACAAAGGCTTGGCCAGTGGTCGGGTGGTGATCGACACGGTAGTAAGCAAATACGCAGACCGCGTACCCCTTTACAGGCAGAGCGCGATCCTGGAACGGGAGACCGGGATCGAAATGCCTCGAGCGACTTTAAATGGGTGGGTCATGCGGGTCGGTGAACTTTTGCGTCCGATCACTATGGATGAACTCTTTGCCATTGATGAAAAGGCTCGAAAGGAAAACTTAACCCCCGGCGATCGTCACCCCTTACGGCTGGAGAAAGCCGAGCCGCTACTGGAGCAGATCAAGACAGCGGTCCAGACAGCTCGTGGCGATGCACTTCCCAAGAGCGCCCTAGCCTAGGCATATAACTATACCTTGACGCTTTGGCAGCGGCTGATCCGCTTTTTGGACTATCTTGTTGTGGAGTTGAGTGACAAAAATCACTTGGAGGGCCGCTAAGACTATTTGCAAGCAAGGCCAGCTCGTTAATTCACAAGAGGCCAAAGCGGTTCGTCCGGTCAGAGAGACCAGCAAAAACAGCAAAAGAGAGCAACACAGTGTGCTTCCGTGAAGTCTAGCCAGTGAGAGACGTATCCGTCAGATCAGAGCAATTGCTCATCGTACGGTTCCGTTGGCTCGCATTGAATGAGACCCGTTTCGAAAAACACGGCAAACTCTTCAACCTCCCATTTAGGGGCGGGCTGTCGACGCCGCTATTACCGCTCGGTGGACCCGCTCAAGGACAAGCCGTGCCCGTGATTCCTTCTTCGAAACAAACAAACTCCAAGTGAACCACGCGGCTAATTTGAGAACTCCGACGCTCGTGATCTAAGTCTCACGGGCCGATCTCATTGTGCCAATAATGCCATCGGCGATGACTACGATAGTAATTGTTATAGTAATAAGGGCGGTAGTGATAGTGGCGATAATAGTAAGAGCGAGGATAGTAATAATATCTTGGATAGTAGTAATATCCGGGATAGTAATAGCCATCGTAATAAGAGCCGTGATACCCAGGCCCTCCAAACGTGACGCTAAAACCCTGTGCCTTCGAGTCGCTTTGGCCTATCGCCATCAATTCCAGTACCGCCAATGTCTGGATAAAAAATCGTCTCATTGCTGTACTTTTTTTTTTAACATAGCCTTCATCGGGCGGAATGGCTGGACCCGGGTTGCCATTCTTTTTGCACAATTTTGGCGTCGCGTGGCCTTGCCGTTGTGGCATTAAAAAAAGACGTCCCGTGTGGGGGCGTTGCGTAACCATAATAAAACTAAGACGATTGTCTCTGCACCTCACCAAATCAGCCAAGCCAACCTGGCATCTCGAGACCTATGCGAGATTCGCGAACACCTGGCTTTACCCATCGGTCGGGGTCTCGTCCGCGTCTGCCGTTCTCCTCTTAGTTTGTTCAACAGAAAAGTATTCGGCGCATGTGCTGCTTTGAGCCCGTCCCGGCGAACAGCGCGCCATAACATTTTTCAAGCCCTTTCCCGAGACACTGCGACCGTTAATCTCCCTCATCTCCGTTCCAAAACCGGATAATGGCTTTGTTATTGTTGATTGCCGCTATCGAGGATGCGCCTGCGACCAGGGGCCGGTTTGTGACCGCCTGTCCATCTGGTAAGATGAAAAGACCCGTACCGAGTCCCTTAGCCGAGCCAATTTCGTCGATAGTAACAATTTCCGCGACTGATGGCTTGGTTTTCGCAACGATCTTGGGGATAGTATCCGCCCGCGCTGACGCTTGCCCTAGCAGCAAGCACGCGCCGGTGACGGTGATCCATCTATATCGAGTCATCTTTAAGCGCTCTTTCTCGCCCTGCTTCAGCCTCCTCCGGCGCTAGCCCGACTTACAACACGATACAGGGTTCCTTGACCCCAATTTGGAATAGTCGGATTGGATGCAGGATAATTTTTTTTTCATCTCTGCCTTCTCTTCTCCCTGCGGTAGCGTATCTCCTCGTTAATTGCGTGAACCAGAACGAGTAGCCACACCGCAGTGTAAGCGATCATGAATATCATTGCGAAGTTCATGCCTCCTCCATTTTTCCGGGGCAGTAACCCCCTCCGGATTCTAAGCTGTAGCGCAGCCCACGGGCAGTAGAGGCAGCATTAGAAATAGACCTTTCATTCGACTTCCTTTTGTAGGTGGATGTTCTTTAAGTATACAATATACTGTTCCGCCTACCGATCTATCCGGAAGAGTACACGTATATTGGCGGAAACAAAGCGTGTATTGTTTCGGGGACTTAGCGCTATCCCGGAGGAGCAAAACGCGCCGGGCGGCGCGAAGGCGGAGCGCGCCGGTAGTGCTTTAGCTGGCGAGGTCGGTTTGCGACCACTCGATAATGCTCCCTGGCTCAAACGGAATTTTCATTTGCAGAACGGTGGTTTCTCCATGCACAAACTGTCGAGGGTCAGGCCCTCCACCGGACCTACGTCAAGGGGCGGTGAATGTTCGCCAAGGTTAGGCTTTCTCCAGATTGTGGGCCTGGATAACCTTCAGGGTGAAAAAGTTGCTTCTTTTCGTACCGGTAGCGCTTTTCGGGGGCGCGGCACCGGCCTTCGGCGGATCGTATGAAGACCACCTTTATGAGGATCGCCTTAGACAATGGCATGCGGACGTTAGGCAAAAGACGGAAGAGGAGGCTGGGTGGAAGCATCGCAACGATGAGAATGAAAAGTTCTTGGCGGAGCAGAAGGCAAAGCACAAAGCAAATCAACCCTAAGGGGCCTGGGTGCAGTTGCCTAACAGCAAGATGGTGTGCGTGCAGGTAGCGATTCGTTTCAGAGCGGCGTTGAGTCTGCGGCGGAAGTGCGATGCGTCCGCTAAATTCCCGTTACGACTTCGTACATTCCGTTGCCCATAACTACGACGATGACGACCATACAACCCTCGAACCTGCGGTAGAACCTGACATCATGGCGAGGTCGATCGCAGCCTGCAAGACATCGGCGAAGAACCGGAACGCGAGATCGGCATATCCAAAGGCAGTTCAGCCCTAATCGCTTTGGTTCAATGAATTACCAACGCGCGCGGACCGCAGGCAATGGACGGTAGCCCTGAAGGTTTGATTCTCGGCGCGGGCGCACGCGCTCATGCACTCATGGTCGTACTCGCTCAGTCGCCGTTTACCTCGTTAATCGAGGTGGCAAACGCAATAAACAGACCAAGGCGACGCTCAGTTCTAACTTCATCGAGGTTAATCTCGTCAGCCTTTCCCCCCCAGACTGATAATCGCGCTTTTATGCGGTTCTCGATGAATGGCCTCGGATTGCGCAGCTGCGCGGAAGAGTTTGGCAACCTGAGCGTATCCCTCTGCTTCGGCCTTTTGCGCAAACAGAGGTATCCCGATGGTTTGCGTTAATATCACCTCGGTACGCTTGCATTCAAGTTATCGATCGTTTTTCTGCTGAGGAAGCCCAGCAGCCTGGGTATTCAGACAAAACAGTGCTGATAAAGAAAGAAGAATGAATTGTTTAATCATGTCTCAATGTAAGACCACGATGATTAGAAAACCGCATCAGTGAAGATTAGAATTTTCTAATTTTTTTCGAGATCGATTCGGAGCTGTCAAACACTTTCGCGTGTAGGGCAGACCACAGACACATCCGAGGACTGTAACATCTGACTCTCGCGACTCTCTTAAGTCGCGGCGCGGTGCCAAAATCGGGGAAAAGAATGGCAATCTTCGCCCAGCTAATCCCGTCCGGTGAGGCTAAAATATAAATTAAAGGAGGCTCCATGACAAAGCGCAATCTGTTTGTAGGCGCCGTGGTTGTCCTTGGGATTTTGGTTATACCTTTGTGGTGTCCGGCCGCGAAATTTTCCGACTTCGGCGATACGTCGCACTCGGCAGTGGGATCCCACTTGGGCTCACACGCTCTCCCATTTTCCTTCGAGCAGGTCCTCCGCTACTTCGACGATGCTTTCGGAAAACCCGCCCACAAAGTTCGTGACAACACCGTTGTCTATACCGAAGGCAATGCTTCAGACGATGCTGTGACGATTGCCGTTGCCGCCACGGAGCGGAAAATCGCAGTTACGCTAATGGCTAGAGGAGATTGGGGTGTAAACTACATCAGGGAATTTTTCGAGGCGCCATTCTTTCTTCGCTCGGAGAGTGAACAACTTTACGCACTCCTTGATGCTAATCCAAGTGTCCGCGCGACAGCTGTTGGCAGGTTCGATGTGAAAATCGATTTCTTCAAAACGCGCGAATGGATAGTGATCGCAACGGAATTCCAACCGGCAGGTTGAGGCTGAGGTTTGACACGTCCCAGGTGACCAATGTTAAAATCGCGGACTTCGGGCTAAAAAGGACTACTGATGAATTAAATTCCGGCGATATCGGACCCTAGGGCCGGTTCGCTCGGAGTGGAAACTGGCTCCAGTAGCCAAGGAGGTCAGCGACTCCCGAAGCGCGGTGAAATCAACCCACCAACACTTCTAAACCTTTAGGGAACTCATCTGTTTTCTAAAAAGTTTGGACGCGTTGGTAGGGTAAGGCCGGGCCCGGGTAGAACGAGCTTCCTCTCAGAAACCTTCAAATTTAGATGTGTACAGAACTGTGAGCGATGGGTATCTGCCACCGTCCGTTTTAATGATTTCCGGTGAATTGGAGCATATTAGTATATCGGGCTCTTCCGCCATTTAATCGAAAATGACCACAAGAATATCGGTTTTCTTGCTCTTCGCGTTCGCCGACTCGGCATTTGGCCAACTGACCTGGGAGAATCCTGAGCAAACATTCGACGCTAGACCCGAGGAGCAATCCATCGTAGCCAAGTACCGGTTCACCAACAACGGCAAAGGGCCCGTTCGAATCGAGGAAGTCAAAGCTTCATGTGATTGCACGATGGCCGTTTTGACAAAAAAAGGAGTACGCTCCAGGCGAGTCGGGTGAAATCGAAGTCAAATTTTCTTTTGGTGGTCGTACCGGCAGGCAGGTAAATACGATTAGCGTTACCACATCGGCTGCGCCGCAGAAGCCAACGATTCTTCGGTTGCGCGTGAATATCGAGGAGTTGGTAAGAATAGAGCCGCAGCTCGTTTTCTGGCGGGTGGGGGAAAAACCCGATTCGAAGACCATTCACGTTGCAATAGGTAATGGTGCCTTGGTCAGAGTCGTGCGTGTGAGATCGGACAACCCTGCGTTTAAAGTAAAACTCATCGAACTGAAGCCGGGAAAGGCGTACGAGATTCGAGTAACCCCTTCCCAGGTTACAGGTCCGACCGGAGCGATACTGGTCATAGAAACCGACTATCCCGCTGATAATCCTGAAACTCGGTACGCGTACGCCCGCATAAAGTGAAAAACGGCTCGTCAGCAATTTGAGAGCTGGAAAGCATCTGGTTCCCCGGCCTGTTATTCGGGATCTTTCCCAACGATAGCAATGACGAGACGGACAGTACTAGTGCAGTGATCTATTAAAAGGCACTGTAAACGTCGTGAGTTTCAGTTACGACGTTTATTGCTCTTTTTGCTGTTGTAAAGTCGAAATCTCAAAACAAGGTGTTAGGCGGAAATCGTTACAGATTATGATTAGCCCCTATAAGCTAATAGATAATTGTCTGGCAAAAAGTATTGGGATCATGGTGCGTTGGTTCGGCTTTGCGAATGGGTCGCGAGCGCACCGACTCCAGCAGACCTTAATTGCCAAAAAAGCAAAATGCGCATACCAAGGCTACCCCGGCCCGCGCATGATGGGGTTATGCGGTCATTTCTGCGCGAATGAGGAACCTTTTGCCGCTCCAGTTTCGAGCGCTGTTCAAAAACTCCCTCCGTGATGAGCCTATCGAGGTACGCCCGATGAATTGACGTATTCCAGGCGGATCTTCCACGTATCAGCGTCACGAACGTAGATCTTCACGCTGTGGCCGTAATATGGGCCGCTACTCCATTTTGAGATATCCACTATCTCGTGGCGACCGCATACATCTGGACGGGCTTGCCGACGACTTCTTATGGACCCGATGCGAATAGGCGGCGAAGTCCTTCTCAATGGCGTCCCGACCGGCAAGCGTACCAACTGTCCAGTCCAACACCCTAAGCCCGTTTAGCGTGTCGAAATCTGCTGCGGCAGCCGCGTCTTGCTTGTGCATTGGCGCTCGACCGGTTGTTGCTCTTGGGCTAAAGTTGACAAGGTATTCGTCTCAGCAGGCGGTGGCGCCACGTTCCAGGTCATCATCCTGATCTTCCAATCATCGCCCTCACGAATAATTGACCAGTATCCTTTGATTTGTGCGGGACCGAGGTTTTCGCTTTTAATTGTCGCACTCCATCCTCCGGTCCCCCACATGTCTCTGCCAGGCGTACCTATGCTGTGAGGGGAATCCGGATCGAGCGTGATTAGATAGTCGCTGAAATACATTTTCTGAAAGCGTTATGGATTCTGACGTAACGCTGAAGTGTTCAGTTTCGCTCGACCCCCCCTTGCACCAATCGACGCTCAATTCCCTAAGCGGGGCGGTGGTGATTCGTTATAACTCGCCACTCCGGGCCACACCCACCTCCTCCAAAGATTGTATCGACCGCCTAACGCGAAAGCGCTAAACGGATTTTGGCCGGGTCAAGCCGCCCCTTGTTTCGCCTCCTCCTGGTCGTGAAATGCCGGGTTCGGCACAAAGGTTGGATAAGATAATTCGCCGAGTTTAGAGGTAGGAGTGAGCTTCCGAATCGAACCGCTAAACCTCCCTTGGCGGATTTAAAACGCATTTAGATTCCGAGCCAAACGGGGAGAAGGCAACGCATGGAGAACCTTCGCCAAGATAGGCGGAGAGAATAGTTTGCAAGCCGGCGAAAGGTGATTAACAGTCATGGCTATCGATTGGCAGCCGACCGACTTGAAAGGATACTCGAATGTCAACATTGATCAAAAGTTCAGGTCGCTCTCGCAAAGTGTTCCAAGTAGTGAAAAGCTGTTTCAGCGGTTCTCGAAAAAATACGTGGAAGCGGTGGATCGATTTGGCACTGTACCTGGTCTCTTGTGCGCTTGGGGGGACCGGTTTGCTTTTGGCCTATAGGCTCCCTCATGGACACGGAGCGGGTAGAATGGCGACTTTCCTAGGTTACGGGCGACACGATTGGGGAACGATTCACACGTGGCTGGCCTGGGTTGCTATTTTTCTGGTGGTATATCACCTCATATTGAACCGTGAATGGCTGGTGAAAATTGCCGCGTCTGGACGCCTGGCTCGACTGGCCGCCGGAATCTTCGCAGGGTTATTAATTGGAAGTGCTTTCCTGATGTTGCCAGTAGGACAACGCGATCGCGGCACTGGGGCGTTAATTGAGCGACCTCCCGTTGAATGGGAAGAGCCCGCTGACTCGAGCATGTAAACGTGAAAACATCGGATTCCGGCAGCGGCAGCTTATCAGGGGCAAACGAGAAAGAGACATGCGATCTGACCTCGGCTGATCCTGCATTCGTGCCGCCGGGCATTGTAGGAACAACGTTTGAGGGGGGTCAACACTCCGTGCTGATCGATTACGATCCGAAGGCGATCAGTGACGAATCAATCCGCCAAGTCGCCGCGCAGTTGGCACCGGAGGTCAAGCGACGTTTCGACAGATGCGTGATGCGCCTGGATGGCCGTGCTTGTGAAGCCTGTGCTCTCAAGCTCGAAAGCAAGGCGCAGAAAATTGAGGGCGTGCGGCGCGCAAGGGCTACCTTCATTGGCGGCGTCATGAGCGTGACCTTCGATAACGCGCAATTGTCGTCGGGCCAAGTAATCGACAGGGTCCGCGAAACGGGGGCGCCCGTGGCCCCATTCACTATCCCTCCCGAGTTGCCAAAGAACATCCGGGAATGGCTTCAGTATCATGCGGCCCGTATCGAAGCAGTTTGCACCGCGTTGACGTTTGCCTTCATGATCGCGGGCTGGTTGGCGCCACGCGTGGGACTCAGCCAAACTTGGGCTAGCGTCCTTTTCACCATCGCCTATGTCACCGGCGGGATATTCGGCGTCCAGGCCAGTTTAAGATCGCTACGGCAATGGACGATCGACGTCGATGTCTTGATGATACTGGCGGCGCTCGGCGCGGCGGTGGTGGGCGCACCATTCGAGGGAGCGATGCTGCTGTTTCTGTTTTCGCTCTCAAACGTTTTACAAGCCTATGCAATCGATCGTACCCGCAAGGCGATCCATTCACTCATGAAGCTGCGCCCCGATAAGGCGTTGACCCGCCGCGATGGTAATACGGTGCTCCTGCCGATCGAACAACTCGCTGTCGGAGATATCGTGATCGTCCGGCCCGGCGAAAGCATTGCGCTCGATGGTGTGATTGTCGAAGGAGAAAGCTCGATCAATGAGTCCTCGCTGACGGGCGAGTCGATTCCGGTCTTAAAAAAGGTCGGGGATCCTGTCTTTGCGGCAACGATTAATCAGACCGGCGGGCTCGAAGTCCGGGTTACCAGGCTGGCAAAAGATTCAACGATCGAAAAGTTGATCCGAATGGTGGAGGAGGCCCAAAGCGAAAAAGCCGAAACGCAGCGTTTCCTGGACCGCGCCGAGCAATTCTATGCAATTAGCGTAATCTCCTTCACGGTGGCGCTGATCGTCGGGCCTCTGTTCTTCCTGAACGAACCCTTTGGTACGACCTTTTACCGGGCCATGACCGTGATGGTCGTCGCATCCCCGTGCGCACTCATTATTAGCACGCCTGCGTCGATTTTGTCGGCCATTGGCGGTGCCGCGCGCCGGGGGGTCTTATTCAAAGGAGGAGTCCATCTTGAACGAACGGCGACAATCAAGGTGGTTGCCTTCGACAAGACCGGTACGTTGACAGAAGGAAAGCCGCGCGTGACAGACATTATTTCCGGGCTCGAGGTCATCCACCTAGCTGACAATGTGCGACCAGAAGCCCTCGATCTGCTTCAGATTGCTGCCTCAGTCGAAGCAAAATCCGAACATCCGCTTGCCGCGGCGATCGTCGCGGAGGCTAAGCGCCGCGGATTACTGCTTTTTGATTGCACGGATTTCCAATCAATTTCCGGAAAGGGGGCAAGCGGTCTTGTTAAAGGGCGGCGAATCAGCGTCGGCAGCATTCACTATTTCGAGACAGTCGGAGGAGCACTCGATGACGGGTTTACACAAAAGCTCAATACGTTGCAGGACGCCGGAAAAACCTGCGTCCTTGTCGGTGAAACAGGCAATAAGACCGTCGGCATCCTTGGAGGACTAGGCATCGCAGATGTGCTGCGCCCCGAGGCACCCGAAGTGGTGCGCGCGCTCAAGGAAATCGGGGTCGAGCGCGTCGTGATGGTCACAGGCGACAACAGCCGTGTGGCATCCTCGATAGCTCACCAGGCTGGCGTAGACGAATTTCATGCGGCGCTTCTCCCTGAAGACAAAGTTCGCGTGCTCAAGGCGCTCAAAATAATCGGGCCTGTGGCGATGGTTGGCGATGGGGTCAATGACGCACCAGCTCTTGCGACTGCGACGATTGGCATTGCGATGGGCGCAGCCGGCACGGACGTCGCCATGGAGACGGCCGATGTCGTGCTCATGAGCGATAATCTAGGTAACATTCCATTCGCGATTTCCATCAGCCGCCGCGCGCGCAGGGTGATCTGGCAAAACCTAACGATCGCAACGTCAGTAATCATTGTACTCATAGCCTCTGCGTTCGGTTTTTCACTACCGTTGACACTCGGCGTTGTCGGTCATGAAGGCAGCACGGTGCTCGTCTGTCTCAATGGTCTTCGCCTCCTGGCGTTTCGCGGAAAGACAACGTCTACGCCCTCACCCGTGAGGCGGTGAATTTCTTTCACGAAATCGAGATGTCGGTAATCATTTGGGATACCGCCCAGATCGGAAACGGCCGACGCCCTTTGTGATGAACAAGTGCCGTACATCTCGAGGCCCGCGAGGCGCCCAAGCTGCAATAGTGCCGAGCCGACTCCGCCTGCCGCGCCGTGAATCAGCACACGCTGGGGTTAGCCGATATCGCGAGCGAATCAAGTTGGCAAAACATGGATAGCCTTTGCCAAGCTCCGACAAGCAGTTCCATGTCGCAGCCGCGAGGGTTGGAACGGAAAGGTAATTCCCATGTTTTCAATTCCAAATCCTCTTCATCCGGCTATCGTACATTTCCCCATCGTCCTTTTGCTCATTGGTGCCGCGGTGGCGGTGGTGTGCGTGTTCGTTAGTGGCCGGCATCTTGCTTGGGTGGCGGCTGCGTTGCTAGCCCTGGGAGCGGCAGGCTCCTTTTTCGCTGTCAAAACTGGAGACTCGGCTCAGGAAAGCCTCGGCAAACTTCCACCAGCTATAGGGACTCTTGTCGACGCACATGAAAAATGGGCAGAGCGGACCGAGATTGTTGGCGCGGTCGCAGCGGTCTTGGCTGTTGTGGCGGCGGTGCTAGGCACCGTGTCCATCTGGACCAGAAGGCGAAAACGGGCTTCCGGAAGCGACTCGATACGCTCCACTGCCGGTTGGATTGCACCAGTCAGTCTCGCCCTAACTGCTCGCGTATTGACCGCCTGCGTCGCACTCACGGCGTGCTTCTTTGTTTATGAGACAGCGCGCCGCGGCGGCGAGCTGGTCTATGCCCACGGCGTCGGCGTGAAATCTGCACCTGCGCAGACTTTCGGAAAAACGCCTGCGGAAAATGACTAAGGTCAATATTTCGCACATTGCTCGTCTGTCTCAATTGTCTGCGGTCCTGGTATTCCGTGCGGATGGAAGCTCTAAGAAGTCTAAACCTGCGATATGAAAAGACTTTTATTCGGATTACTTCTGGTGGCTCTTTTGGCATTGCCTCGGAATACCCAATGCAGAATCGGCGAGACATTAGAGCAGTGTAAAACGCGGTACGGGAAGCCAGTGGAGACAAAGAAAGATACAGCCTTGTTTTTCAAGAACGGTATGACTGTATCTGCGCATTTCGTCGATGGGAAGGTTGATCAAATCACGTACTACAGAACAGATCCCAAGGATTCGAAAAAAACAATCTGCCCTTCCGACGCAGAAATAGAGATTCTTTTGCTGGCCAATGCTCATGACGGCTCGTGGAAAATGGAACTTGCTCGCCGAAATCACGCAATTTGGTGGAACAAAGAAAGAGGCCTGTCCGCGTCCCGTACTCCTCAGGAGCTGGTAATAAGCATCCACCACCCAGATACCTATAAGGCCTATGAGGAGCGGAAAGCGGCCATAAGAAACCTGGAGGGGTTTTAACCCGGCGGAAGATCCTGCCTAATCTTCGTAAATCGGGGTGTTCTGCTCAAGGAAGCCATGCCTGCCATTTTTTTGAATGAGTCTCTTAAGGGCTTTGAGGCGCATCAACTCAGCGCAGAAGAACTGCCTCGACGGCTCCGAGTCGATCCTGCCCAGGGACTCTCGATCCAGGAGGCGAGGCGCCGCCTTGCCGAGCAGGGTCCCAATGAGCTTACGGAACGGTCCGCTAGAACGCCTTGGGTCATCCTTTGGGATCAACTCTCGGCCACGATGGTGCTGGTACTCTTGACAGCTGCAGCGATCTCTTTCGCGCTGCGCGATACCAAAGACGCGATTGCCATATTGGCGATCGTGGTCCTAAACGCGGCGCTCGGCTTCGTCCAGGAATACCGAGCGGAAAAAGCAATGGCTGCTCTCAAGAGACTGGCTGTGCCTAGCGTTACGGTGCGGCGCGATGGCCGACTCCAAATTGTTCCGGCGCGTGACCTGGTGCGGGGCGACGTCCTGTGCCTGGAAGAAGGCAACCTGGTCGGGGCCGACTGCCGGCTCCTTGAAGCAGAAAGCCTGTGCGTCGACGAGGCGGCGCTGACGGGGGAATCGATGCCCGTTGAAAAAGTCGCCGGCTTATGTTTGGAGGGTTCAGTTCCGCTGGCCGACCGCCGCAACATGATTTATCTCGGCACGGCTGTGCGTGAAGGCCGGGCCACCGCGGTCGTGACCCACACGGGTATGCAGACCGAACTGGGCCGCATCGCGGGCATGCTGCAGCAGGTCAAACGAGAAGCGACGCCGCTCCAGCGGCGCCTGGATCGGTTCGGCCGTTCCATGGCTGTCGCATCGCTCGCGCTCGTCGGGATCATCTTGGTATTTGGCCTCCTGCACGGGGAGGAAGTCCGGCTCATGTTTCTGACGGCCGTGAGCATGGCGGTAGCCGTCGTGCCCGAAGGTCTGCCCGCAGTAGTGACTATCGCGTTGGCTCTGGGCGCCCAGCGCATGTTGAAACGCCGAGCGCTCATCCGTCGGTTGCCAGCTGTCGAATCGCTCGGATCGGTGACAGTTATTTGCACCGACAAGACGGGCACGTTGACTGAGAATCGCATGGCGGTAAGCACGGTGATAACCGGGGGACACGAAATTGCGTTTCCATCGGCGGATCCCTCGACCTCGAGCCGACCGGAATGCGCTCTGTTGATGCTAGGAGCTGCTTTGTGTAGCAACGCCCGGATTGAGCCTGAAAAGGAAGGACAACTCCGAGTGATTGGCGACCCGACCGAATCGGCGCTGCTGTTAGCGGGGGTGCAAGCCGGAATGCGCGAGCCGGGATCAAAGTTTCCGCGCGTTGCTGAGTGGCCTTTTGATTCCGGGCGTAAGCGCATGACGACGGTGCATCGCTTGCCGGCAAGCGAACGGACCTTCTCGGGCGCGGTCTGGAGGGCGTTGCGCTTGCTTTCGCTCGACACACGTTTCGTGGTCTTTAGCAAAGGCGCCGTCGAAGGCCTGTTGCCGCTCTGTGATCGATGGCTGCAAAATCAGAATGTAGTGCCGCTGACGGACAGCGCACGCCGTGACCTTACGGCCGCAGGCGAGCGGCTGGCCGCATGTGGCCACCGGGTGCTCGGCGTCGCCTATCGAGGGCTGGACGCTTTACCGGAGAAGGAGCAGCTGGAACGCGGCCTCATTTTCGTCGGTCTAATCGGGCTTGCCGACCCCCCGCGGGCGGATGCCAAAACGGCCGTAAACCGATGCCAAGCGGCCGGGATACGCCCGATTTTGATCACGGGCGATCACCCTCTGACCGCGTACCACGTCGCCCAGGCAGTTGGCATTGAGGGACGCCTGTTAAGCGGTCCGGACTTAGATCGAATGCCAGAGGGCGAACTCGAGGCATGCGTTAACGAGGTTTCCGTATACGCCCGAGTGGTGCCCGAACAGAAACTCAAGATTGTGCAAGCGCTGCAAAGCCGCAACCACTTGGTGGCCATGACAGGCGACGGGGTCAACGATGCACCCGCGCTCAAAAAGGCCAATATCGGCGTGGCTATGGGTCTCACGGGTACGGACGTGGCCAAGGAGGCCGCCGACCTGGTGCTGCTCGACGATGATTTTTCTACCCTCGTGGCGGCAGTCGAAGAGGGGCGTGCCATTTATGATAACATTCGCAAGTTTATCCGCTACGTGCTGGCCGGCAACGTCGGCGAGATTTTCGTAATGTTGTTCGGGCCTTTGTTCGGTATGCCGCTGCCGTTACTGCCTCTTCAAATCCTGTGGATTAACCTGGTAACCGACGGGGCGAGCGGCCTTGCGCTGAGCGTGGAACCGCCGGAGCGAGACGCAATGCGAAGGCCACCCTACCCGCCGGCCGAAGGCATTATAGACCGTAGAATCGCAACTCACATCGTCTGGGTCGGCACGCTCATGGGGCTTATTCCCTTGTGCACGGGCTGGTACTACTGGCAGCACGATCATCCCGTCTGGCAGAGCATGGTGTTTAGCTTGCTTGCGTTCGGACAGATTTTCCAAACGCTGGCTGCGCATTCGTGGAGTGACTCGGCATTTGCTTTCGTTCGCAGGCCGACCCTCGTGTTGATCTGTTCGGTCAGCCTGACCCTGACTTCAACGCTCGCGATCCTCTACATACCCTTCTTGCAGCGGGTCTTTGGCACCCGGGCGCTGAGCCCAGGTGAGTTGCTGGTCAGCTTAATCCTTTCAACGGCCGTATTCTGGAGCATGGAGTTGGAGAAATTCTTCAAGCGCCGCCGCCGTTAGTAGAGTTTCACTGTAGTCACCGATCGTGTCTCACCAGTTCGACCGTTCGCAGCCTTGAGGCCCCGAATTAGGTCGGTTAGTCTTTGGCCGAATTCAACATCATGCCGGAAACCCCTTCCGCCTCAGTACCTTTGCAAGGACCTGGCGCTTTTCGTCTATCCGAAGAGTTGGCAAAACTTGAAAAGAAATCGCGCGAGCAAAGCATCCACCTTGGCGACGTGATCTTTTTGCTCGACGAGCGCGCCCACACGTTTCTGCTGTTGCTGCTTTCTTTGCCGTTCGTCCAACCCATCCCTTTGCCGGGCCTCTCGACCCCATTTGGCGTGGCAATCGCATTGCTCGGGATCGGTTTTCTGCTCGGGGGAAAGCCGTGGTTGCCGCACCGGCTGCTCAAGACGCAGTTGCCCGAGATATTTCTGGCGCCTGCGCTCAAAGGCATGCGTCGCCTGGCCCAGATCATGGAAGTTCTGTTACGACCGAGAATGCTCTTTCTGGCAACCAACCCCACGATGCAACGATTGGAAGGTCTTTGTATTCTAGTTTGCGGACTTCTGCTTTCTTTGCCGTTGCCGATCCCATTTTCGAACATGTTGCCGGCGATGACCGTGATTGTGTTTGCTTCTTCCACTCTGGGGAAGGATGGATTCTTTTACATCGGCGGCATTTGCTGTTTTGCCATCACCGTTGCGTTCTTTGCCGTGATCGGTTTGGGAGGCGCAGCAGCGATGGCGTGGATTTATGAATGGCTCGCCCAGAACGTGTTCGCAGAGTAACAATCCCCCGGCGGCACGTTTGCGGGCGATTCTGAATAACGCTCGAGTATGGCCTGTTGTTTTTGAAGGGGCCGGCAGCTCTTCTCGTTGCCGCGCCTTACGACCGGTTCGCCTCTCCCTTCTGGAACAGCGTCTGGTTGTAAGCCTTCGCGCGTCGAGCTCGCAATAGCAATATAAGTTACTTATCGTTCTGTTATGCCGAAAGAGGCCGCGGATTCCAAATCTGTTGACGCTAGGGCAATTTGTCTGTTCTACGGTGTGGCGTTTGTTTTGAACTGGCTACTGACATTACCGCTCTGGATCAGCGGGGAAGGACCACATACCTCGCTGGCACTCTGGCTGTTACCGCTCATGATGCTAACTCCCGCCATCGGCGTTCTGGCGGTGTGGATTTTTCTGCCGCATTCGGTTCAACCAATCATAACGGTAACCGGTCTCGGCCTAGGTCAATGGCCGAAGTGCCTGTCATACTGGCTATTTGGATGGTTTGGGATCAGCGCCCTGGTTCTCGCTGCGCCGTTTGTCGGGGCGTTGCTGGGTGAGTGCACTCTGGACCTGCGACACTTTTCCGGGTTGCGCCAACTCGTACGGCAGCAGCCTGGCTCCGAGCTCCTCTTGGAAAAGGTTTCGTTTCACACCCTACTCGTGATTCAGTTCGCTCAGCTCTTGATTGCGCCAGGGATTAACGCAGTCTTCGCATTCGGCGAAGAATGGGGTTGGCGTGGCTTTCTATTACCGAAATTGTTGCCGTTAGGGCAATGGCCTGCGTTTGGTTTGAGTGGAGCGTTGTGGGGCCTTTGGCATATGCCTGTGATCTTGCTCGGATATAACTACCCATTACACCCACAGTTGGGTGTCCTCTTAATGATGATTTTCTGCGTGATCATGGGAGTTCTTTTCAGTTGGATGCGATTAGCGACAGGGAGCATCTGGCCGGCTGTCGTGGGTCATGGTGCGCTAAACGCAGCTGGAGGATTTAGCTATGTATTTGTCAATGCGGAGCAGACGATCGATACCGCTCATGTCACGATCCTGGGTTGGACCGGATGGATTTTGCCCATACTAACAATCTGCCTGTTGATAGTCCTGAAGCGCTTGCCGGTCCACGAGCCACGCTAGCTAAAATAGGTTGCGTGGAGAAGAATGATGCTGCTCTGGGCCGAGCGTACTGAACATGTTTTCGGGTTGTCGGCGGATCTGTTTACCTTGTTTTGCTGTAGTAGGTCGACTCTTTATGACGCAGGGGGCTCCGTAAAGTTCACCATGTGAGCCCGAGCATGGATGACGACGACGATGTGGACGAAACGAGTGGAGTTGGCATGCGTACCGAGCTTCTCAACTGCGGCCTCGCGGAAGCGATTCAAAAGCAAAATTGCGGAGCATGGATTCCATTTTCGGACGGGGATGGCCACTGGCTGCAAGAGACGTCGTGGACTTCGCCGCGGGTAGAGTCGCTAGGCGACTGGTAGAACCTAGCCCGGCGATTTCTCTGGTTTCATGGCCCCTTGGCTCACAAATCCTTTGGCTCTCCGCGCCGGCGGACCATTGGACCGGTGGACCAAAGAACCGCGAGACCATGATTCTCTGCTCTCCCCAAAACCTTTGCACAGGCCAGACGCGCCGACCACCGGGTAGATCCGCATCGCCGGTCCCAGGTGCAACCGGACGACCGGGCCTTGCTTCGCGACGTGACCCGGGAGTCCCGCGATCCACAAGGGGATGGTACCAAGGACTTGGAGTACCGAGTCGTGCTGCCGGACGGCGCGGTGCGCTGGCTGCTAGTGCGCGGCCGCACCTCCTTTGAAGGGAAGGGCAAGGCGCGCCGACCCGTTCGGTCGCTCGGCATCGCCCTTGACGTCACCGAGCGCAAGCAGTTGGAGCGGGAGGTCCTGGAGATCAGTGGGCGCGAGCAGCGACGAATGAGCCAGGATTTGCATGATGGCTTGTGCCAGGAGCTGGCTGGAATCGAATTCCGGAATTCAGTGCTCGTGCACCAGCTGGCGCAAGACCAGAAAGCGAAAGCCGAAGCGGTGAGAATCGGCGAGCTGATTCGCGACGTAAACCGCCAGGCACGATTGCTTGCCAGGGGGCTCTCCCCGGTATCGCTGGAAACCAATGGCTTGATGTCCGCGTTAGAGGAGCTGACTTCGAACGTGTCAAAGCTCTTCAATATTTCCTGCCGGTTCGAATGCCCGCGACCCGTGTTGTTAGCGGATCACACGGTGGCGACCCATTTGTACCGCATTGTGCAGGAAGCCATTAGCAATGCAGTCAAACATGGCCAGGCAAAATTCATGATTGTAAGCCTGAGCTGTTCTGGAGGTCAGTTGACGTTGAGGATCTGGAACAATGGCGCTGAATTCCCGGCAGATGCGAGTGCTCAAGGCGGGCTGGGCTTACGGATCATGCAATATCGTGGCGAGATGATTGGCGCGACTCTGAAAATCAGCTCGGCCATTGGCAAAGGCACGACGATAGAGTGCACATTCAAGATGAATTGATGAGCAGAGCGAATTCAGCCACAAACCGGATGCGTGT
>Ga0306920_100004095_pt1 | contig 18652 bp, 16 predicted proteins | sample flu12Cox44000170_FD_204666 | JGI IMG/M metagenome (GOLD analysis project Ga0306920, IMG submission 204666) | Lab enrichment of tropical soil microbial communities from Luquillo Experimental Forest, Puerto Rico - flux4day.12C.oxic.44.000.170 (v2)... | ecosystem: Environmental > Terrestrial >... | reverse complement strand
TACCCGATAGCGTGTCGCCGGTCGTCGCCAGGTTTGGGGCTCGGCCGAGTGGCCCCCTTGCGTCATGTCGCCCGTATATAAACGAGTCTTTCTGGCCGCCCTGCTCCTACTTGCGTCTCTCCCGGTCCGCTCGGAGGGTGCCAAGGAATCGCCCCGCATCGAATTCAATCGAGACATCCGACCAATCATTACCGAGAACTGCTTCGCCTGTCATGGCCCGGATAAAAATCAGCGCAAAGCCAAATTGCGGTTGGACGTGCGTGAAATTGCTCTCGAGCGAGGAGCAATCGTTCCAGGGAAGCCCGGCGAGAGCAAACTCGTCGAACACATTTTCTCGTCCGATCCCGAAGAGATCATGCCGCCGCCCAAGTCGCGTAAAACGCTATCCAACGCTCAAAAGGAGCTGTTGCGAAGCTGGATCGCCGCTGGCGCCGAGTACGAGCCCCATTGGGCGTACATTCCTCTGCGGCGACCGGCTGTCCCGCAGACCGAGCATACCGGCTGGGTCCGCAACCCGATCGACGCGTTTATCCTTCACACACTCGAAACCAAACAAATCCGTCCGTCACCGGAAGCCGCCAAAGCCGGTTTGCTGCGTCGGCTCAGTCTCGATCTCATCGGACTGCCGCCCACGCCGCAAGAGGTGGATGCTTTTCTCAAAGACAATTCGGCCGGCGCTTACGAAAAGCAGGTCGATCGCCTGCTCGCCTCGCCTCATTTCGGCGAGCGGATGGCCGTGCCGTGGCTGGATGTCGTGCGGTTTGCTGACACAGTGGGTTATCACGGCGACCAGAATCAGAACATTTTCCCCTACCGCGATTACGTGATTGATGCGTTCAATCGAAACAAGACCTTCGATCAATTCACGATCGAGCAAATCGCTGGCGACTTGCTTCCTGCACCGACCACCGAGCAACAAATCGCGTCGGGCTTCAATCGTCTTAACATGGTCACCCGCGAGGGCGGCGCGCAGGCCAAAGAATATCTTGCCAAATACGCCGCTGACCGAGTGCGTACTGTTTCTATGGCGTGGCTCGGCTCCACTATGGGGTGCGCGGAGTGTCACGATCACAAGTACGACCCGTTTACTTCGAAGGATTTCTATCAGATGGAGGCCTTTTTTGCCGACCTTAAGCAGTGGGGTGTCTACAACGACTATGACTACACTCCCGTCCCGGATTTGAAAGGCTGGGATAACGATCATCCCTTCCCCCCCGAAATCGAGGTCGACAGTCCATACCTCCAGCGGCGAATTGCGGAGCTCTGCACCCTGCAAAACAGGGAATGTGAGCGCGTAGCGGCAAAACTTCGGGCGGACCCAGCTGGTCAAGCCGCTTTTGAAGAGTGGCGGAAAGATAGCTCGCGGTTTCTTCAACAACAGCCGAGCGGATGGATGACGCCGCCGCTGCAGGTGTCGTTAACAATGAAAGATACCAACGCAGTGCCAGGCACTAACTTTGTTGTCCATCCTGACGGCATCATTGAATTCAGTACTTTGGCTCGGGAAAAAACCCGGCTCTTTCTTGCCCTCTCCAATACCTGGGTGAGTGCCATTCGTGTGGAAATTGTGCCCCAGGCAGATACGAAAGATCCATCGGGCGCTGCCACCCGGTTCAAGGCTTCATCATTAACATTAGCTGGGAGCATAAAGGGCGAAGGCGACGAGACCAAAGACAAGCTTCATTTTTACTACGCCGACGCCGACCATAAGAGCGAGCGGTACGCCAACGGGCACACTGTTCCGGGTGTGAAGGATCGTTGGCAAATCTCGCCATACCACGAGAAGCAAACCGCCGTCTGGCTTCTCGACAAACCGATTCAGATTCGGTCGTCGACAACCTTGACACTGGACCTGGGCGGTTTCGCTGTCGCCTCCGCGCGAGTCTCAGTTTCGCCCTTCGCAACGATGGAGCCGCTCGAAGCGGGCACAGATGCGCCCCTGGCAAAGGCTTTGCGCGGCAAGGCGTCTGCGAGGTCTGAGCAAGCGGTTCTCGAGAGAAGCTTTCTGGTGAGCACCATGTGGGATCCTGAAGGGGTGAGGGAGATGCGAAAGCTGCAGAGTGACATCCGGGAATGTCGAGGCGGCAAATCCTTCACCCAAGTGTCTGTAGCGTGCGCGCCGCTTGTGATGCGTGTGTTGCGGCGGGGCAACTGGCAGGACGAAACGGGCGAAGTGGTTCAACCAGAGGTTCCCCATTTTTTGCCGCAGATTCCTGATCCCGATCAGCGGCGTTTGAATCGCCTGGACCTGGCTCGCTGGTTGGTCTCGCCCCAGAATCCGCTGACCTCCCGCGCGGTCATGAATCGGCTTTGGAAACAATTCTTTGGCATCGGGATTTCCGCGGTGGTGGATGACCTGGGAGCGCAGGGAGAATGGCCCGTGCATCCTGAACTGTTGGACTGGCTGGCCAGCGAATTCAGGCAGCCGGTAACTCCAACGGGGTCGCTGGCAAGTCGATCAGCCGACGTTCCGTGGGATCAAAAGCACATGGTCAAACTGATCGTTATGTCGGCGACGTACAGGCAGGATTCCAACCAGCGCCCTGAGTTGAAAGATGTCGATCCCAATAACCGGTTGCTGGCCTGCCAATCTCCTCGCCGCCTCGAAGCCGAGTTCGTGCGCGACAATGCGTTGGCCATCGCCGGGTTGCTCAACGAGGACATCGGCGGACCTAGTGTCTTTCCTTATCAGCCTGCCGGTTACTACGCTTACCTCCAATTTCCCGACCGCGATTACTATGTTAACAAAGACGAACGCCAGTACAGGCGCGGGTTGTACACTCATTGGCAGCGGGCTTTCCTGCATCCCATGCTGGCGAACTTCGACGCTCCCTCAAGAGAAGAGTGCACTGCCAATCGCATCGTTTCCGATACTCCGCAGCAGGCTCTAACGCTGCTGAACGACCCCAGCTTCGTCGAAGCGGCGCGGGCGTTTGCAACCAGTTTGCTTAAAGCTACCCCAACTTCCGACCTCAAAACACTCGACGCAGCTTTCCACAGAGCTTTGGCTCGATCCCCCAGGCCGCGTGAGAGCAGCTCCCTAATCGGTTTTCTGGACACGCAAAGAAAACAATATGGCGAGGTACCCGATGACGCAGTGAAACTCATGCGTGTAGGCAACCAACCGGCTCCTAAGTCACAACAGGTGGAATTGGCGGCCTGGACACAGGTATGCCGAGTTATTCTTAATCTGCACGAAACGATCACGAGATATTGATAATGAAGAAGACGCTTCCTCCGGGCCTTCCGGGATTGACGGAACGCATTAGCGATTCAGAGTTTCAACTCAATATAAACCGTCGCACCTTCCTTGGTCGGGCGGCTTATGGACTCGGTGGCATGGCGTTGGCCTGCCTGCTCGATCCCAAGCTGGTCGGTGCCGCTCCCGCTCCTGCTGCGCCCGAGCGCTGGCCTGGTATCATCCACCCGCCGCATTTTCCGGTGCGCGCCAAGCGGGTCATTCACCTTTGCATGGCCGGCGGTCCTTCCCATCTGGAGAGTTTCGATTTCAAGCCCGAATTAAAGCGCATTAACGGTCAGCCGTTTCCCGAATCGTTCACCAAAGGTCAGCAGCTTGCGCAACTGCAGAACATGGTGTTGAAGGCGCGCGGCCCGTTCGTTGATTTCAACAAGCACGGTCAATCCGGTCAGGAGGTCTCTGCTCTGTTCCCTTACATCGCGAACATTGCGGATGACATCTGCATCGTGCGCTCGATGCACACCGAACAGATCAACCATGACCCAGCGCACGCCTTTATGAACGCGGGCTCTATTATCAAGGGCCGGCCCAGCATGGGATCCTGGTTGCTTTACGGGATTGGAGCAGAAACCGACGAACTGCCCGGGTTTGTTGTGCTCAACTCTGCCGGAAAATCGGGTTTGCAACCGGTCTCAGCGCGCCAATGGTCCAGTGGATTCCTGCCGAGCAAGTTTCAAGGAATCCTGTTTCAGTCCAAAGGTGATGCGGTGCATTACGTTGGCAACCCGGAAGGCGTTTGCCAAAGCACCCAACGCCAGGTCATCGAGGAAATCAAACGCCTCAACGGCATGCTCGAAGAGGAACGAATCGATCCGGAGATCCAAACCCGGATTAGCCAATACGAACTGGCCTTTCGTATGCAAACCTCAGTGCCGGAGCTGACCGACTTTTCCAATGAACCTCAACACATACTGGATTTATATGGCGTGAAACATCCCGGCGACGGCACGTTTGCCTCCAACTGCCTGCTGGCGCGGCGATTGGCTGAGCGCGGCGTTCGGTTCATCCAGCTTTATCATCGCGCCTGGGATCATCATGGCGAGATAGAAAAGGATATGCCGATGGCTGCCAAAGACGTCGACCAGGCCTCAGCCGCCCTGGTTTCTGATTTGAAACAGCGCGGCATGCTTCGGGATACGCTTATCATGTGGGGCGGAGAATTCGGTCGAACGCCGATGGGCCAGGGCACAGGACGTGATCACCATATTAACGCATTCTCTGTCTGGCTGGCTGGCGGTGGAGTTAAAGGCGGGCTGACCTACGGCCAGACCGACGAGTTAGGGTACCGCTACGTGGATGATGCCGAAAAGATGCATGTGCATGATCTACACGCCACCATGCTTTACCTCTGCGGAATAGATCATAAACGGCTGACGTATAGGTTTCAGGGACGAGACTTCCGATTGACCGACGTGTTTGGAGAGGTGGCGCAGGGAATAGTGGCCTGAAGATATAGGACCTATAGGTCCTATGTGACGCATTACCTCGTTGCCACCCTGCGCAAAAAGTCCCTGGTTCGCTCCTGCTTGGGGTTTGAAAACACCTCTTCCGGTGTTCCCTCTTCAGTAACACGGCCTCCGTCAAAAAAGACGACGCGGTCCGCCACGTCGCGGGCGAATTGCATCTCGTGCGTAACGACAATCATGGTCATTCCTTCTTCAACAAGCGCGCGCATGACCTTTAGAACGTCTTCCCGCAACTCTGGATCCAGCGCACTGGTCGGTTCGTCGAAGAGCATCACCTCGGGTTGCATGGCCAGGGCTCGAGCGATTGCCACGCGCTGCTGTTGTCCGCCCGAAAGTTGAGCCGGATAAAACGCGGCTTTCGCCTCCAGGCCAACTTTGCCCAGCAACCCGCGGGCAAGGATTTCTGCATCCTCGATCGGCATGCCTTTAACGATTCTGGGCCCTGAAGTCACATTGTCGAGCACGGTGAGGTGAGGGAATAGATTAAAGGATTGGAATACCATGCCTGCTCGCAATCGGAGTTGGCGCTGCTGCTCTTTTTCCTCAGCGCTGCGCGGCAGGCGTCCGCCTTCGATGGTGACCCCGCCAATGGTAATGCGGCCGGCATCCGCTTGTTCGAGCTGATTGAGACAACGCAGGAAGGTGCTCTTGCCACAGCCGCTCGGGCCGATCAGCACAACGGCCTCTCCTCGCTTTTGCACATGATCGATGCCGTGCAGCACGCGAGTCGCGTTAAACGACTTCACCAGGTTTTCAACGGTGATCATAACTCAAACGTCTTTCCAACCAGTCGGCGAAAATGGAGGCCGGGTAACTTAAGGCAAAATAGATCCCGGCAGTCATGAGGCCAAGCCCGATGTAATCGTAGGTGGACATCGCGAGCATGCCATAAACTTTCGTCAGCTCCACCATGGTAATGACCGAAACGATCGACGAGTCCTTAAACATGGCGATGAAATCGTTCGTGACCGGTGGTATGACGACGCGTAGCGCTTGTGGGAGAACTACGTGACGTAAGCCTTGCCATCGGCTCATTCCCAAGGCTTGAGCGGCTTCGGTTTGACCGCGGGGTATGGACTGAATTCCCGCTCGGTAGTTCTCTGACTCACTCGCGGCGTAGTTCAATCCAAGGCCCATTATCCCGGCAAGGAAGGGATTCAACCGGATGCCAATCTGGGGCAGGCCATAATAGATAAGGAAGAGCTGAATGAGCAGTGGCGTGCCACGAATCACTTCCACGTAGGCTCTGGCGAGCCATCGAAGCGGCGCGATGGCGTAAAGTCGCATCAGCACGATGACCAAGCCTGCGATCACGGCCAATCCCATTGCCAGAACTGACAATTCGACCGTGACTGCAGCTCCCCGCAGCAGGAGTGGCAGATATTTGGGCCATTCTCTTAGCGTGGATACTGGTTCGCGCTCCGTTACAGTTTCCGGTTTGTAATCCTTCAATTGTGCCTGCCGTTCATCCCAGAGCCCGTATTTGCGGTCAATACGCTCGAGGGTGCCATCGCGGCTGAAGTCCTCGATCGCCTGGTTTAGTGCGGCCAGCAATCGTAAATCCTGTTTGCGCACACCAATGCCATAATACCCGGGCGCAAACGGCTCTCCGGAGAAGCTCAGCTCCGGGTCAGGTCGCGCGTAGTGCAGCGCGATGGGGAGATCCGTCACAACGGCATCGATCCGTTCGGACTTGAGATCGCGAAAACTCTCCACGTTCCCGGGATAGATCTTGAGATTTGCGCCGCCCATTTGCTCGAGCAATCTCTCTGCGACCGTCGATGAGAGTACCCCTACGGCTTTTCCTTTGAGATCGTTCAGGTGGGTGAGTCCTTTTGCTCCTTTTCGCGTAACGATTTGCTCGGTGTAAACATAGTACGGCTGTGACATGGAGATTCGTTGTTGGTTTTCCGACGTGAGCTCCAGGCCGTTAAGAATGATATCGAAGTTTTCTCGTTCCAGTCCGGGAATCAATTGGTCCCATTGATTCTGGATCATCCTGGCTTTCACGCCGAGCCTCGCAGCCAGCGCGTCCGCCAGGTCGTGCTCAAATCCGATCAGTTGCTCCGGTTTTTGCGGGTCGGGATAAACATAGGGGGCACCGCCTTCAGCGTCCGCGCCCCAAAGCAGTTCTCCACGCTTGCGGATTGTGTCGAGCGTGTCGGCGCCGAAAACTCGCAGCCACCCGCTGGAAAGCAGGACCATCAATACCAACGATGTTACGCGCGAACAACGCCAGGCGTCACTCATCGACGCCGCACCATATCACGCGTGCAAAAATTGCAGAAGAATTTTTTTGAAAGAGTGAGGACATTGCCCCCAATGAGTATTTGGCAGATCTCATTAGCACTGGTGCTTCAGCCCGGTGTAAGGTGTGGGTGAAGGGTTTGAAAACCTTTTGAAACGGTTTCATTGCATTTCTTCGGCTGCCTACACCGGGCTAAAGCCACGGTGCTAATGAGACGAAACGGCGACAATGGACCATCTATTCATCGTGGCTGGACGAAAACCATCTGCTAAGTTTTTAGCACGTTTCGATTGACACACCGTCCCGACAAATGCTAATTTCTTAGCACATGAGTGCCAATGCCGAATCTCATCTCAGCCGCCGCGAGCGCCAAATCATGGACGTTCTTCATGCTCAGGGCCGCGTCACTGCAGCGCAGGTGCAGGCCGCGTTGCCTGATCCGCCGAGCTATTCTGCTGTCCGCGCTTTACTCCGGATCCTTGAGGAGAAGGGACATGTCAAACATGCCGCCGACGGAGCCAGGTACGTTTATGTGGCCCGAACCTCACGCCAGGCAGCCACTCGGGCGGCGCTGAAGCGCGTAGTCTCCACTTTCTTTGGAGGATCGGTTTCCCAGGCCATGGCCGCATTGCTGCAGGACTCCGATACCCGCCTATCGGAAGAGGAATTGGAGAAGGTCGATAGGCTAATCCAACAGGCAAGGAAGGAGGGTCGTTGAAATGAATGTGATGGTTCATCAATTTTGGCAACAGGCGCCCAGTCTGTTGCTTTCCTCGGGTTTGCTTGATGCCTCACTTAAGAGCCTCTTTCTGTTAACCTTGGCGCTAGTATGTTGTTTCGTTTGGCGCAGGTCAGCGGCTGCGACGCGACATTTAGTCTGGTTTGGAGCCGTTGCCGGAGCTCTAAGCTTTCCCTTAATCACTCCGGTCCTCCCGGCGTTGCAACGCCCGCTCTGGACTGTTGGGACCCAGATTGAGGCCGGTAACCAGTTGGCGGTAGTGGTCGCAGTTGCCCCGCAGCGGCTTGCAAAACGCTCTATGAGAAATGGGGAGTCTGCTGTGTCTTCAGCGGAATTTACCTCAAATCGAGTCCCGGTCAGCGTCGGGTCCGGTCTGGTAAGGGCTCAAGTGAAACTGCACTGGGTAAGTGCTGCCCTGCTCGCATGGAGCAGCGGCGTGATTCTGGCATTGACCTCCATCGTAATCAGCCGGTTGATTCTGGTCCGGCAGCGACGAGCTGCCCACCCGTGCGAAGATCGCGAATTGCGCGCGCTAGTACAGGAGCTAAGCACCCGCTTGCGGCTGCGTCGCCCTGTGACGTTATTGCAGTCTAGGCAACAGATCATGCCGGTCACCTGGGGGTGTTGGAGACCGGTCATCATGGTCCCATCTTGTGCTGACCAGTGGCCGATAGAGCGCAAACGCGTCGTCCTTTTGCATGAGCTGGCTCATATCAAACGCTGGGATTGCCTGACCCAATTGATCACTCACATCGCGTGCGCGATCTATTGGTTCAATCCGCTGATTTGGGTTGCTGCGCGACAGATGCGCATCGAACGGGAACGCGCGTGCGACGATCTCGTGCTCAACGCAGGACCTAAGCCGTCTGAGTACGCCGCCCACCTGTTCGAAATTGCGATCACCTTCCGGCCAGCACGCGCCGTTGCTGGAATTGCAATGGCACGTTCATCGCAGCTCAGAACCCGGATTTCTTTCATCGTCGACGCCTCGCGTCGCCGTCGGCTGACTGCATTTGGCACGGCTTCGATTTTGCTGGCGCTTTTTGGAATAGTTGCTGCCATTGGCGCAAACCAGGGAAATCAGCGGGAAGCTCAAGCGCCGGCTTCTCAAGCCTTGCTCGAAAGCCAGCTGGTCCAATTGCGCTCCTTCTCGGCCGCCAAACTTAAGCAATCGCAAGAGTTGGCATCGACGGCCGGCGAGCACATTAGTCCAGAGTTCCAGCGGTTTTTCGATGCGGCAATAACCGGAGATTCCCAGACAGTGACCAACATGTATGAGGATTTCAAGCGCCGACACCCGCAATATTCCAAAGGGGCCAAGGATGGAGATCCCAGCCTGAGCACGGCCTATTGGTCGCCTGTGCTCGAGATCTGCCTGGCCTATGACCAGGTAGTGCGATGCGATCCCAAATACACAGCATTACTGGCTGACGGAATCATCGGCTCCCTTCCGCCGGGGAGCATTTACTTTGGAGGCACGGATCCAGGCCGAGGCATTCCTACGGCTTTTTCAAGATCACAAATCGACGGAGATCCATTCTTTACGCTGACTCAAAACGCGCTTGCCGATGAAACATACCTGGAATACCTGAAACAAACGTACGGAGAAAAGATCTACATACCCACGCAGACTGACTCACAACAGTGCTTCGGGGAATATTCCGCCGATGCGGTGCGACGGCTGGAGCACGATCGACAATTCCCGACAGAACCAAAGCAAATTCGGCCTGGGGAGAATGTGCGAATGGAAAATGGGAAAGGCGCAGTGTCCGGACAGGTTGCGGTCATGAGCATCAACGGCCTACTGGCGCGAATCATCTTTGATAGAAACCCAAACCGTGAATTTTACATTGAGGAAAGCTTTCCTCTCGAATGGATGTATCCGTATCTCGAACCGCACGGGCAGATTTTGAAGATCAACCGGGACCCGATCACGAAACTCTCAGACGAAACACTGACCCGCGATCGCGCTTATTGGCAAGGTTTGGTCGCCAGCATGCTGGGTGGGTGGCTGAAGCAGGACACATCGGTCAAAACCGTGGCGGATTTTGCTGAAAAGGTTTTCGTGCAAAGGGACTTCGACGGTTTTTCTGGTGACGAGGGTTTAATTCAGAACGATTATGCGAAGCGACTGTTTTCGAAACTGCGCAGCTCCATTGGCGGCGTTTACGCCTGGCGTGCCGCTCATTCAACGGACGCCGCCGATGCCCAGCGTATGACAACGGAAGCCGACCTGGCCTTTCGCCAGGCTTTTGCATTGTGTCCCTATAGTCCTGAAGCCGTGTTCCGCTACGCGACCTTTTTGTCCGAGAACAACCGCAGCGGGGACGCGCTGGTGATTGCCACGTCTGCCGCTGCAGTAGATCCCAAGAACAGCGAGATTCAGAACCTTGTCCGGCGACTGAAGCAGGCCGCCGAGGCCAAATAAAAGGGCACGGATTAGGTTTCCGACCAAAGGCGACGGCTTCGATGGTTGCGAACCGCGGACTTAATTCACAGCCCATACATTCCTTTGGCCCCAGCTCCCGATTTCTGATTTTCGGTTTTCGGCCTTCGACCTTCTTTCGGCCTTCGGAATTACCTCGCCCCGCGAGTTTTCGGCTCGACCCCCTCTACCGGCTGCCGTTATGTTCCCGCTTCACGACCGAGGTGAAGCTATGGATGAATTGCTAAAACTTTTGCAAACCAACGCGCTGGAATCCCCGGAAAACCTGGCGCGAATGTTGGGCGTTACGACTACCGAGGTCAGAGCCCGCATCGTGGATTACGAAAAAAAGGGGGTCATCCGCGGTTACCAGGCCATTCTGAATGAAGACCAACTCGGTTTAGACAAAGTCACGGCGGTCATTGAAGTTAAAGTAACGCCTCAACGCGAGGGAGGTTTCGATACTATTGCTCAGCGGATCAGCCGGTTTCCAGAAGTTAATTCGGCCTACTTAATGAGCGGAACCTACGACTTGCTGTTGTTTGTGGAGGGTCGCACGTTGCGGGAAGTCGCCAGTTTTGTGAGCGAACGGTTATCACCTCTCGAGGGGGTGCTATCCACTTCGACCCATTTCATGCTTAAAACCTACAAACGCTTCGGCGTGTTGATGCACAAGGAAAGTTCCGATGAACGTCTCAGCGTCTCTCCGTAACCGCCTCAATACGACTGTTCGCGACATCCCGCGTTCGGGAATTCGTGATTTTTTCGACATCGTTTCAACGATGAAGGATGTGATCAGTCTGGGGATTGGGGAGCCCGATTTCGATACCCCGTGGCATGTACGTGAATCGACCGTATTCGCCCTGGAACGCGGCGCTACACATTACACGAGCAATTTCGGTTATATCGAGCTGCGGCGCGCACTGGCGCGATATGTCCGCAAATGCTTTGGGGCCGAGTATAATCCTGAAAACGAGATCCTGATAACCGTTGGAGTGAGCGAAGCACTGGATTTGGCTTTACGCGCTTTACTCAACCCCGGAGATGAAGTCATTTATCATGAGCCTTGTTACGTTTCTTACCGGGCAACGATCCTGTTCGCGCACGGTGTTCCGGTACCGGTGGAGACCAAACCCGACAACGGCTTCCGGTTGACCCGGGCTATGCTGGAGGCCAAAGCTACGCCGCGCACTAAGGTTTTGATGCTCAATTTTCCTAACAACCCGACCGGCGCCGTTATGAGCCGCTCGGATTTGCAGGATATCGCGGCATTTGCCTGCGAGCACGACTTGCTGGTGGTAACCGATGAGATCTACGGAGAGCTCACTTACGATGCGGCCCACACAAGTATCGTAAGCCTTCCGGGGCTGCGTGACCGCGCAGTCTTCCTGCACGGTTTTTCCAAGGCGTGGGCGATGACGGGTTTTCGGCTCGGCTATGCTTGCGGGCCCGCCGATTTGATCGAGGCGATGATGAAAATCCATCAATACACAATGCTTTGTGCGTCTTCCCTAAGCCAGAAGGCGGCGCTCGAGGCACTGGCCCGGCCCGAGAGCGACATCTCCGAGATGGTCAATGAGTATCGTCGGCGCCGCAATTATCTGGTGGGTGCATTTAGCGACCTTGGCATTTCCTGCCATCAGCCTTTGGGTGCTTTCTATGCTTTCCCCAGCATCAGCCGCTTCGGTCTTTCCTCCAAAGATTTCGCTTTAAAGTTGCTTAATGACGAAAAAGTCGCGGTAGTTCCGGGGACAGCTTTCGGTGCTTGCGGCGAGGGTTTTGTGCGTTGTGCTTACGCGACCAGCCTTGAGAATATCAAAGAAGCAGTTAAACGGATCCAACGATTCATTTCGAATCCATTGACCGTTGGATAACAATCGATTTTGTTAGGCGAGCAATCCCTGCGGGGCGCATCTCGAGCTGTCGGGATTCGCCCAACCTGACATTATGGGAAACAATGGAAAGCGGCATCGCAGTCTGACGGCGGTTCCCGTCATGGGCCAATTGCAGGTCCGTCTCGCAGCCTTGGAAGCCGAAAACCGGAGCCTGCGAGCTAAACTGCCCTCACGCGACGGAGAAACTCATTTTCGTCAGGTCATTGATGCTTCTCCGGTGCCTCTTTCGGTCGACGACATGAAGGGCACGATCGAATACATAAACCGCAAATTTGAAGAGAAGTTTGGATATTCACATAAGGAAATTCCCACGTCTTCGGCCTGGTTTGCCCGTGCCTATCCCAATCCGATGTATCGGCGCCAGGTCTTGGCACAATGGCGAACCTACCTCAAAAAGGGGCTTAGCGCCGGCAAAGAAGTCCGTCCACCAGAGGTGGAGGTGACCTGCAAAGACGGCTCGCTTCGCCGAGTCGAGTTCATCGGCACACTTCTTGGTGACCGGTTGCTCATAGCCGCCAACGATGTGACCGAGCGGGAACGTCTGGAAAAGCAGATCCTCGAGATTTCTGATCAGGAACGGGAACGCATCGGGCAGGATTTACACGATGGGTTATGCCAACTGCTTAGTGGAATAAAGTTCAAAACGACGCTGCTGGAGCAGAAACTCCAATCCAAGGCACCTGAGGAGGCTCTTGACGCGCGGGCCATCGAGGGCTTGTTAAACGGAGCTATTCAGCAGGCGCGCAACATTGCGCGCGGTTTGCATCCGGTGGACCTCGGAGCACGCGGTTTGATGTCAGCCTTGGAGGAACTCGCCTCCACAATCGTCAACGTATATGGGCTCTCCTGTATGTGTGATTTTCGTCATTCGGTTCTGGTTCATGACCATTTGGCTGCTACGCACCTTTATCGAATTGCTCAGGAAGCCATTAACAATGCCATTCGCCACGGTCGCGCGACACGAGTGATCATCCGTTTGTCTGGACGCAATGATAACCTGGTCTTGAAAGTCCTGGACAACGGGACCGGTTTTCCGACGCGTCCCAGCCGTAAACCTGGCATGGGTCTCCATCTGATGAACTATCGCGCTCGCGCCATTGACGCTTCCTTCGAAATCGGGCCCGCCCCGGGCCATGGAACTGTAGTGACCTGCCGGTTGAGAGGCACGCCCCGCCATGGCAGGCTCGCGCATTGATTCGGTGATTTGTGACCGCGAAGAGAAAGAGCCCAGCGCGTAAAGCCTCGATCAAAAGGCGTTTGTTCCTGGTTGAAGACCACCCCGTCACACGCGAAGGCTTTGCCCAGCTAATCAATTATCAACCCGATCTTGAGGTCTGCGGGCAGGCTGGTAACGCCTCCAAGGCTCTTGCCGGTATCGAGGCAATGGGGCCAGACTTAGCCATTATTGATATCTCATTAACAGAGACGAACGGGTTGGAGTTGATCAAACAGCTCAAGAGCCGCTGTCCCAGTCTGCCCGTGCTTGTGCTTTCGACGCACGACGAAGCCTTGTATGCCCAGCGCGCTATGCGTGCGGGAGCACGGGGCTATGTGATGAAGCAAGCTCCGACCAGCGAGGTCATGAACGCGATTCGAACTGTTCTAAGTGGAGAGCTTTATTTAAGTGATACCATGCGAACACGGTTGGTACGACAACATCTCAATGGACCAAGGCGCGTTGCAACGACAGAGATCGAGGGACTAAGCGACCGCGAACTGGAGATATTCGAACTGATTGGAAATGGTCATACGACGCGCAGGATTGCTTCCAAACTTCATCTAAGTGTGAGCACTGTCGAGACGCATCGGGCACATATAAAGGAAAAGCTTGCGTTGCCTAACGCGACGGAATTGGTGCGTCGCGCGGTTGAATGGGTTAACCTCTGGAACCGCGACGTTCGCTGAGGTTCCGAAGCGGCTCCTTTTTCTTTCAAGACCGATCAAAATATACAGAGCCCTATGCCGCCAAGGGCGCAAAGGCCGAGCGTAACATAACTTGCAGTTTCCCAAAAGTCGGTGGAGCTCGCCTGAAGCCTGGGTAGCATTGGCGCAAGCCGCAGGACAACTGGCTTGTCGGAGGGAGCGATACGTCCCCGCAGGGCAGTATCAGGAAATACACCTCGACCAAAGACCTGGGGATGCCAGAGCACGGTCTGATGTGCCGCTGTCGAACTGAGTTTCCCGTTCATAATGGGATAACCCTAAACCGCGTGACTGACAGCGTTATGTCAGGAGACTTTCTAAAACTGTTGGAAGCGTAGTTATCTTCGGGGGCCGATACTTGGACGCCACTTTATCAGCCTCAGCTGCAACAAGTTGGGCCAATTCTTCTGGAGCGACCACGATCGCCTTCGAGCCAAACGAAAGAATCCACGCAGCCAGCCATTCCAGAGAATAAGCAAGCAATGTGACTACAACCCCGTCCCGCTCAGCTTTCTCCTCCACGAGCCTGCAGGACCACTCCCGGCGCACCCTTTCCATTGCGTCCATGGAAAACTTAACCAATGCGGTCTCGAACTTACCCTCGTTTGCCGCAGCCTCGAGATAGCGTTTGAGAGAGAAATCGTCGTGACCCGAGAATACCTCGTTTCGCACCTCGACCCTCCGAATGCGATCGGTTCGGAAATCCCGCACATCGCGCCGTAGTCGGCAATATCCGATCAGGTGCCAGTTATCAGCGTAATAGACCAGACCGAGCGGCTCCACTTCGCGTTTAGTAATCCCGGGACGTTGAGCCCCCTGATAATCCATGGCCAGAACACGTCGATCGGCTAGAGCGCGCTGAACCGGAATAAGGGTTTCGCTGGATAACCTGGGGATTGGGCCAGGACTCGAAGCCACGACGGTTGTGGAACGCTCCAGTCGATCCAGATAATCCCGCCGTTCCAACGGCAGAACGGAACGAATCTTCAAAAGCGCCGATTCCATCTGCTTGCGCAACGACGCGTCCGTCAGATGTTCCACGAGTTTTCCGCTCAGAGAAAGGGCGCTGGCTTCTTCAACCGTGAACATAACCGGGGGCAAGTGATAACCTTTGACCAGGCTATAGCCGATCCCGGCCTCGGCCATTATTGGAATCCCTGCTTCACCGAGCGCTTCGAGATCCCGGTAAACCGTTCGAACACTGATTTCGAAACGAGCGGCAATATCTTCGGCGCGTACGACGCGTCGACTCTGCAAATGCACGACGATCGCCATCAGGCGGTCTACTCGGTTCATAGCCTGAAAAATAACACAAGCCGCCTGGGCTTGCAGCAGTGAACACACCCAACAGCCATAGTGGAAACCATGATAGCACAATCATGGAGAGCATGATTGGCCGAGGAAAGAAGTTTGACTACATTCTTCCTATTACCAGGCCGTGGTTCCCGTACTCGGCACTGTTCTTTAACGGAGACATTTTACCCCATGAAAAATGTTATTTTCGACGAGTTCACACACATGCCTATTTCGCGGCAGCGCAAGTATCAAATGCGCCGTCAGCGTGATAAACGGTGCACCGAATGCGGCGAACCCGCAGCGCAAGGCTCGCGCTGTTTAAAACACCTGGTCAAAGCCCGCGAACGGCAACGTAAAAAGCGCGGACTAAAACGTCGTTACTACAATACCCTCAGTTATAAGCTCCAGGCTGGAGTTTTGTAAAATCCGAAGCCCGAAGTCCGAAGAACCATAACCCTGCTTAAGCGGTTCAGGGTATAGATATAACCCATCGGCCTCGTTTTACCGATTTTAACGCTCTAACAGCTCCTATGCGGTCCCTTATGGTGGCCGCTTTTCAGCCGTGCATTCCTTTGCGAGCGCGGCTAAAAGGGGCGGGTGAAAATCGTCGGCATCATTCCAGCCCGGTACGCCTCCACCCGATTTCCCGCTAAGGCCCTCGCGTTAATTGCCGGCAAGCCACTAGTCCAGCGCGTGGTCGAGCGGTGTCAGTTGGCCCGATCGCTCTCAGAAGTCATCGTGGCGACTGATGACGAGCGCATTGCCGAGGTGGTAAAGGCGCTTTGCCGCGTCGAAATGACGGGCACTCATCACCTTACCGGTTCGGACCGGATCGCGGAAGCTGCGGAGCGGGCTGACTGCGATGCCGTGGTTAATATACAGGGAGACGAACCGCTGATTGACCCCCAGGTGATCGATGCAGTAGCCGGCGCGCTCAACCAGGCCGAAATGTCGACCGCTGCCACCCCGATCAAGAATTTGCAGGAATACGACAATCCCAATGTCGTGAAAGTCGTTGTCAACCTGGCCGGCAACGCGTTATATTTTTCTCGGCGCACGATTCCATATCTGCGCGAAGCCGCCAGTCGTTCGTTGAACGAACAGTTGGCGGCGTTTCCTTTTTTGAAACACCTGGGTATTTATGGATATCGGCGTGAAACGTTGTTGCAATTGGTGCGTTGTCCGGCTTCGCCGCTAGAGCTTGTGGAGAGGTTGGAACAATTGCGCGCACTCGAACATGGGATTCCGATTGCGGTAGTTAGAGTCTCCTACGATAGCGTTGGAGTCGACGTGCCAACGGATGTTGCGCGGGTTGAGCAGTTGTTGAAAGCAACCAAATGAAATACATCTTCGTGACAGGCGGTGTGGTGAGTTCTCTGGGTAAAGGCCTTACGGCCGCCTCCCTCGGGACTCTGCTCGAGAACCGAGGTCTCAAGGTGGTGCTTCAAAAGTTCGACCCCTATTTAAACGTGGACCCCGGCACAATGAGCCCCTACCAGCACGGAGAAGTCTACGTGCTGGATGATGGGGCGGAAACGGATCTCGATCTTGGGCACTATGAGCGCTTCACCAACTGTCAGCTCACCCGGCTAAACAATCTTACCAGCGGGCAGGTATACCAAACGGTGCTCAATAATGAACGCGAAGGCAAATACCTTGGCAAAACCGTCCAGGTGATCCCGCACGTTACGAATGAAATTCAGAACCGGATTCACGTTCTGGCCGAACAGACCAAAGCTGACGTGATCATCACCGAGATCGGCGGTACGACGGGTGATATCGAAGGGCTGCCTTTCCTTGAGGCCATCCGCGAATTCGCCCTTGAAGTCGGATCACACAATGCTCTCTTCGTTCACGTTACGTATGTGCCGTTCATCAAGGCTGCCGGCGAGCTGAAAACCAAGCCGACCCAACAGTCGGTCGCCAAATTACGGGAAATCGGTATTGCTCCCCACATCCTGGTCTGTCGTTGTGAAAAGCCGCTGGACAAGGATTTGCGCAAGAAAATCTCGCTGTTTTGCAACGTTCCCTTCGAGGGGGTCATCGAGGAGAAGGACGTGGACCACAGCATTTATGAGGTGCCACTCATGCTCCAGCGCGAGCGTGTGGACGAGTTGGTGTGCCGCCAGCTGCAACTGGATACTCCGACGCCAGACATGGCTCATTGGCAGGAGATCTTGCGCAAGATTATTGCCCCGCAGCGCCGGGTGAGGATCGGTGTCGTCGGTAAGTACATCGAACTGCAGGACGCCTACAAATCTGTCTATGAAGCCATCATTCATGGGGGCGTGGCCAATGATTGTGGCGTGGAAATTCAAAAGGTGGACGCCGAGGAAATCGAGCGTGACGGGCCGGAAAAACTGTTGAAAGGTTTGGGAGGTGTTCTGGTGCCGGGTGGCTTTGGCGAGCGCGGAATTGAAGGGAAGATCCAGGCGGCACGTTACGCGCGCGAGGCAAATTTGCCGTACCTTGGCCTTTGCCTGGGCATGCAAATCGCCACAATCGAATTCGCCCGTCACGTGCTCAAGTTGCCCAAAGCACATTCAACGGAATTTGACCCCAACACGCCTGACCCCGTTATTGCCATGTTGGACGAGCAGACCAAAGTCACCAAAAAAGGCGGAACGATGCGACTTGGTGCTCAACCCTGCCAACTGGTTGTTGGAACTAAAGCGGCCCGGCTGTACGGCGCGTTCGTTGTCAAAGAGCGACATCGGCACCGTTATGAGTTCAATAACGGCTACCGCGACCGATTCCTGAAAGCGGATTTTATTTTCAGCGGATTTACGCCGGACGGCAAATTGGTCGAAATTATCGAACTGGCAAATCACCCTTTCTTTATTGCCAGCCAGTTTCATCCTGAATTCCAAAGCAAACCGCACCAGCCACACCCATTGTTCAAAGGGTTTATCGCCGCCGCCCACGCTCATAATCACAGCCGGTGAAGCGGCCAGCAACAAGATCGACTTGCGCTCCCCGTCAATCCGCGATTTATTCTTAAAGTATGGCAATGTCGACATCTACGGAAAAATCTGCCGCGCTTGTGAAAGCGAATAATCAAACACCGTTTTCAGAGCGCGTGCTTCCAGATTTGGATTTTCCTTCCGTCCAAGATTTCGTTTCGCTATCGCCTCAGCCCGATAAACATAAAACTCTCGCTATCTCTGAGTTCTATGTCCGCAAACTCTGCGCTCGGCCCGAGTTTTTGAAATCACGAACTGAGGACCGCTACGATGTCGAATTTGATCTTCTGGAGCCACATAAGATTCCCCCGAGCTATCCCGCCAAGCTAATTGATGAGGTGCTTGAAGCGGCTCTCCGTAGCTGATTGGCCGGTACTGTTCCAAATTCGGGCGGCTGAAAATGGGATGGATGCAAAGCCGCGCAATATGGTCAAAACA
>Ga0306920_100004093_pt1 | contig 18659 bp, 15 predicted proteins | sample flu12Cox44000170_FD_204666 | JGI IMG/M metagenome (GOLD analysis project Ga0306920, IMG submission 204666) | Lab enrichment of tropical soil microbial communities from Luquillo Experimental Forest, Puerto Rico - flux4day.12C.oxic.44.000.170 (v2)... | ecosystem: Environmental > Terrestrial >... | reverse complement strand
CAGGACACGCTAAAGGCGGTATGGCCATCGGTGAAATTGGGACTGGCCTTTAACTCCATGTCGAAGCATGTTGATTGGGAGCGCGACGATCTATTCCATTGGCCTCTCGACGAGATCATGGCTTTCTGCAAACGCGATCTCGGCAGGCACGTTACCTTTCGGCTTGACTATGGACTTTGGGAAGCCGCGACGCTTGTCCGTAAGGAGCCACTGCCACGGCTCAGCAAAGTGCCTTTGAACTGGTGAACGATGTCCTCCAACGACCTTCCTGAGATGATGGCGGACAGACCGTTGCGGTTCGGCAAGAGGTCTGTTACCGGTTGTGATTATTTTGACTACAACCCGGACCAGCCGAATCTATTCATGATGATGAAGTTCAAGCACCTGCTGGTAAAGGAGCACGGCTTGGAGGAAGGCTTCGGCTTGTACAAACAGACGATCGTGCGGCAGCAGGATGCTGCACTCGAACGGAGGAAACTCGAAAGCCACTATTCCTATTCAGTGGCGCATTCGGTGGAATTCCATGAGATATTCCCCGCTGGGGAACCCATCACAATCATGCCACCGGAGGTAATCGGCAAGGGTAATCATCGCCCGCTCAATAGTACCACTCGATCCTTCTACGTAACCTGTCTTGTAGACGCCCGTGTGCGTGGACGCTCAGCGGTTACTGAAGTCTCCGAATTGGCGCTCGCTGATTTTCAAGGCCAAGAGCTTGCACGCATCGACGACGATGTCGAATTCGACTCCGGCGTCTTTCATCGCGGCAGTGACAAACTTTGGTTAATTTCCGACGCGCGGCCCGCGTTAAAACTCGACCAAGCATTCTCGCTACTCGGCGCACGCACGGATTTCTTCGGTGATTGGTTGTGCGACTACATCTTGCGATATGTTGCGGCCACAATGAGCGGACACGTGCCGAGAGTGCCAGTACTGATTGATATGGGGATGCCACCGACCCACCGGCAGGCGCTGGAGGTGATGCTTATTCCGGACACGGAGATCATTGAGGTCCCGGCGTTTCGGGGCGTCGAAGTTAAGCGCCTATGGCAGGCACCAAGTATCAGTTATATGCCGTTTCATCAGAAGCTCAATGAAAAGTGGAAATGGGACTATAACGCGTGTTCCCCTGAGCGCTCCCTCCTCGTGGAGGACGAAATGGTACGGAGGGTAAATCTCCTTCTTGGCCCTGGAGCCGGGCCTTCGCGCGTTTTTCTTGCACGCAAGGCATTCCGGCACCGCAAAATGACCAATCATAGGGAAATCGAGGCGATTGCAGCGGCACACGGCTTTGTTATATCCTATCCAGAAGACCTTGATTTTGTGAGCCAGGCGAAATTACTTCGAGACGCGCGCTTTGTCCTGGGACCAGAAGGATCTGCTTTCTTTCTCTGTAGCTTCGTCGGTCGGGGCGCCAAAATTTGCATCCTCAACCACCAGGAGACAGAAGGGTTGGTCCTATATAATGGAGTCTTCGATCTCAAAGAGATTCACCTGACGGTCATCACTGGGCCAGATACTGGGGATCACCACCGTCGGCAACAGGACAAGAACTATACGATCGATGCGGAGGCCTTTCGCCGTTTTCTCGATGAATGGTGTGGGCCACCCGTTCAAACTTGACCCACTCACTCACGTGACTTGGCCCAACAGCAATCCAATCACCAGCCGCCATGTGGGCTCTCAGATGGGGACGAAGACGCGGCTGTTGTTTGGGCCACATGATCGACGAGGGTACTTTCCGCCGCGCTCTTGACAGATGAGCTGGCCAGGGGGTTTCCGGGGTCACGGCGTCCCCGACAAAGCGTCATGCGCCGGATCTTCGCCGACATCACAGCGCTCCGATAACCCCTCAGCGAGAGCACGTAGGTCTTCAGCTCGTCACGCCCTTGTCAAAATGGCGTCGAATCGGTAGTTCGCGTTGAAGAAGTCCTCGGGCATCCTCGTCGTGGCGACGTCCCAGCCAAACCTGGCGGCCAGCTCGCTCACTTCCTCCGTCGACCACCACCGGCCGATCTGAGACTGATGATCCTCGAGATCGCGGTCAATGTAACCTTCGTGAAAGAAGCGCCCTGCCCTGTCTCGGTCGGGAAGCTCGCCAAGAACGAAGCGATGGGCATTCGCGAAGCGCTCCGACACCGCGCGTAGGAGCCCATCGACCGTGGCAGGCGGGAGGTACTGGAAGGCACCAAAGCACAAAATCTTTGTGAACGACTCGGGCCGCTCAACTGACCCAGCGAACTCAGCCGCATCGCCGTGGAAAAAGCGGTACCCGGGGAGGCGCTCGAAGCACTCCTTCGCGATCTCGATCAGATAGGCCGAGAGGTCGACGCCTGCGTAGCCGGCACAGCCATCGAAAAGCCTTGCAGACAGCGCACCATTGCCGCAAGCCGGGTCCAGCAGTACGTCCGCGGGGCGCAGCTCAAGCAGCTCCCGCACGCGGTCCACCAGCGTTGTGACCTCCTCCTCGGTGATCCGGCGCCCCATGATGGTCCGGCGAACCTGACCCCAGAAGTCCTCGCGCGCAAGCGTCTTCGGGTACCCCTGGTAATCCCACTTCGGGAACTGTCCCGGGGACGCCGGGCCGCTCACGCGCGGACGTCCTCTGGCCGCACGATATGCGATTGGTCCCTGATGTACGCAGTCACGTCCTTCGGGTCGTTCCACATCAGCACGTCGAGAACGGACAGCGACGGGATGAACGTGAACGGCGCAGCCACACGGTAGGTCATGGGCGCCAAGTCCAGCAATCGAAGTCGGACACCAGCGGCCTCGAACTCGGCCGGCCGGTACAGCGCAGCTCCCCTCACCGGGCCCAGGTACTCGGTGACGCCGAGTTGCTGCGAAATCCGCAAAGACCACTGCCCGGCGTGCTCGATGCCGGAGAGGTCCAGCCCGAGCTCCGAGCAGATCGCAAAGTTGAAGTCGATTGACAAATACTCGCACGTGACCCGAAGAGCTGCAGCGTTCAACGCCACCAGCGAGTTATCCGAGCGCTCCGAGAACGCCCGCTCGACCAATCCAACGACTTGCCAAAAGTGCGGCGCCACGCGGCGGTAGTGTTGGAGCTTGCCCGTGATGGACCGCAGGGCTGCTTCGGGGTCGTGCAAGACGATCTCGCGTGTGCGCTTATGCAACGAGCCACCCTGCACCGGGGCCGTAACGTACATGAATCCTTCGGATGGGTGTAGGACTCGGTTGCGGTTCATCCATGTCTTGGGTGTGTACTGCGTGACGTCCATTATCACCCAACGATCGACGTGGTCGATCAACGCGAAGTGGGCAACGTGCGGGAAGAAGTACGGCTGCATGATTCCGAGTAGCACTTCGTCAGACACGGGAACGAAGCACCTCCGCGTGCACGTGGATATCGCGGATGAGGGCGGCCGCCTTGCGTTTGATCATCGATTGCTATCCCCGAAAGCAGAGCGCGAGAATAATGCGGTTGCTAGCCGGCCAGCCGCACCGCTCGGGATCAGATGGCGCGGCGGTCCCGGTGGCTGGAAAAGGCATTCCCACATCATGCACCAGTTCTATGCAGTACGGCATTTAAACTGAAGGTCATTCCTGTCCATCGTCGATGTGCTCATGTTCAACGACGAGACTGCAATCTCACGAATGTTGACGGAGTTCGAGCTGCTGTGATCCAGCGCGGAATGCCGTCACCCTGGGTTTCGCAGAGCGGCTGCCAAAGCTGCGATGACATGTTCGATCTGTGGTTCGGACAGATCGGGCGCTATGGGCAGCCCCACAAGGCAAGGCGCAATTTCTTCCGTCACCGGCAGCGGATCGCGGGGGCGGTCGGCAAAATAGGTCTGCCGGTGCAGACCTGCGCCGTACCACAATCGCGTGTCGATCCCCTGTTGGTGCAGCCTTGTCTGCACCTGGTCCGCCTCCTCTGGACCGCGGCCACGAAATAGCACGTAGCTGAGACCAATGTCCGGGGCGGCGATGAAGAATTCCGACAGGCCTGCCCGCGCAATGCCACGGCGGTACGCCTCGATCACGCCCTGCAAGGCTGCCTGCTTCACATGCCACTCATCCAGCTCAGCCAAACCGACGGCCGCATGGTACTCGCTCATCTTGCCGTTCAAGCCGGCCGATTCCGCATCGCGCGTACCGTAGAAACCGAAATTCAAGACACGAGTGACGCGATGTGTGAGGTCAGGGTCGGTAGTCGCGACGCATCCGCCCTCGGCTGTGGCGAACGCCTTGGTTGCGTGAAAGCTTAACGCCACTGGAATTTCGTTAAGAAGTCGTTCCGGGTCGCTTGCAATGCGGTCGAAGCTTGCCGCGCCATCGATGACCACTGCGATGCCCGTACGCCTGCGAAATTCCAGCCATGGGGCCTGTGGCACAGGGCGACCAAACGGCGCCACTGGCACGACTAGCCCGACGCTGTCCAGAGCGGGATGCTGCAATAGCCGTTCCGGGTCGAGCATCCAGGTCACCGGATCGACATCTGTGATCCAGCTGCGGTAGCCGGCCAATTCTGCCGCTTCAGCCGTCGCGACGAAGGTAAATGCCGGCACCAGCGCCAGCGGCCGTTCCTTCGCGGCAGGACCGGCCACTGCAAGGATGGCGCCAACCAGCGCGGTGGTGCCTGAACTTGCGCACGCGATGCCGCCCGGCGGCAATGACAAGCATTCGACAAGGCCAAGGGCCAGCGTGGTCGCCAGCGGGCCGTGATTCGTGTACACACGCGCAGCATCGATTCGGCGCAGGTAGGGAACAAGGCGATCCGTGCGAGGTAGGCGGGGGCGAAGCACTGGCACCTCCGCCGCGGGGTTTGTGGACGCCGACTGTCCCTGAAGAGCCGCATGCGGCATACCGGGCAACCTGTATGCGTAGGCTACGTAATCTTCTCGACTGTCGTCGGTGCGCAGCACGACCCGGCCTGCGAGCCGGCGCAGTAGCCTCGCGGCCTCATCCATCGGCAGATAAAATAGGTCGTCGCGCTCGCCTCTATTCACTCCGGACATCAGGTTGAGTGCCAGTCCACGCCGCACTACTGGCCAGAGTCGCTCCAGAGTTGAGATGAGAAACGACTGCATCTCCATCTGCGTAAGTCCGAACTTCGCGATGAACAGCCCGTTCGCGACCAGATAGTCGCACGCGATCACGTCGAGCGCCGCATCAGGGACGTTCACGTCGATTTCGACGAGGCTGGCGTCGGGGAACTTCGCTCGCGCATGCGCCAGGGCCATGGCAGACCGGTCCGCGCCGACATAGATAATGTCGTCCCGGCGCTGCTCTTGGAGATAGGCTAGTAGCCCCCCAGTCCCGCAGCCAAAATCGCATAGAACGACCGGCGAGCGGGCAGTCTCCTCGACTACATCGAGCATCGCAGCAAAGCGGTCGGGTCGATCGCCGCTGACAGGCCAGCCGAGCTCCTGCGGCGGGTCGCGGAATTCAACCAGATGGCGCTCATAAGCTTCGAGCAAGATGTCATCGACCCGTCGGGACTCGGTTGCCATATCACATGACCCCCTCCGACATACCGAATCAGCGCGCCAACAGATCGCCCTTCCAAAGACGCAGGGTAACAGGCTCGTCTAACCGATTGCGGGTCAAACCGCCGCCAGGATTGGCGCGGCGGAACACAATCAGACGGTGGGTTAACTGCACGCTCGCAATACCACCTAGCCGCGCCGCGGTCATGCGGATCGCTCCCGGAACAGCTCCGCGACGGAGCGGATCGTGCCCTCCGCCCTGCAATCAGCCGTCACCGATTCACTAAACCTGGAAGCTTCGAATTCTTCGTTGATTCGCCCCTGCTGGGCCATTGCCACCCAGCGCCACCAGTGCCACGCAGGCGAATCGTAGTCGTCGTCGGCGTTATCCCCCAAGGCGCGACGGATATTGTCAACCTTGCGTGCAAACCGCATCTGCGTTGTGAATGGCAGATGGATGATGACTAGGTCGCTTGGTCGCGTGCGCCGCAGTGGCCTGGGGTCGCCTGCAAACGCATCATGCGCTCCGACCTCCAGGCTAATGATGCGCTCCGGCCGAAACATGACCTTCGGATCCTGCCACATCCGGATCCAAGCATCACCTGGGTTCCGCGTCAGATGGGCTTGCGGATCCTCGACGGGCTTTGCAATGACCAGCAGCTCCTCATAGCGCTCAGGCACCAGCCGGCTTGGCATCATCGGCCCGTTTACACCGAGCGGAACATTGAACCGGTCGACCGAGAGAACATCAAACTCCTTTAGGAGTGGCGACGCTTTGAGTGATCCTTCCTGCGGAATCCAGAACTCATCGGCGTCGAGAAACAGTACCCAGTCCATTCCGGCGCTCTTCGCCAGGGCGATGTTAGCGCGGATCCAGTCCGCATCGTACTGGTCGTCTTCCTCCGTTAGGGTTAGGCGGAACAGCCAGAAATCGTCGTCAGAGCGGTAACGCTCCATGATTTCATAGGTGCCGTCGCTCGAGCCGAGGTCGCAGGCGATGATGAGGTCGACTCCGATGGCGCGCAGGTGATGAATGGCCTGCTCGATCAGCTCGACCTCGTCCAGGACGCTCAGATTAGCGCCGATTTTCACCGTGCGTCGTCCCGCAGCCAACTATGTACAAATCGGGCAAAGGCGATCTCGTCCATTTCATACTCGCTAAGCTGCGGATCCCCAGCGTGAACATAGCAGCTGGTCCCCGCCAATACCGTGGCGTCGATGCCCAGAGCAGCAAGCGAACCCAACAGCAATGCAAGGCTCGCATTGTCGGGATGGTTCAGCACGCAGACCTTCGCCCCCGGCCTAGCAAAAAAGCTGAGCCAAAGCGCAGGTGATTCCGGGCCTACAATGTGCCGGGCGTGCTGTAGCAAGGCTGCCAACTCGACGAAGTCCAACTCCTCAGGGCGGACGATCGAGAAGCCGCGCGCTTGCGCCACGCCTTCGATGATATTGCCGTTAACCATCCGCCCAGCGCCCGCCGCAGGAGTCGCAAGATAGAGCCGTTCGCAGTTGGTCTTCGGGATCCGTGGCTCGATCCGGCGCACCATCTCCTGCAGGGTCGCCAGCAGCGGTGCCGGTGGTGACGTTGGATGATCCCATTTGACGTGAGCATTCCGGTGCAAGAGTGGCGGCATATAGATCGGCGTCGACGCGCACCAGAGACGGTCCACGCACGCGGTGTCAAAATCGTGCAATCGCACGATCTCCTGATCGTCGGCCAGGAGCAACCGCAGCATCTGGCGTTGAGTCGTGCCCAGGCCCGCATCAACCAGCACGGGGACTCGTGCCACCGCATCCGAGATCGACGCGGTCACCAGCTTGGGCAGATACTCCCACGTCCAGCGCCGAAGGTTCCCGCTATTGGGACCAACTAAGTGAAACGCCTCGTCCAGCTCGAGCACATTGGCCTCGGATTTGGGCAGAATTGCATGGACACTTTCCGGCGTCGCATGGAACACACCTGGGTCCGCGGTGACCCAGTCATAAGGCGGGAACACATCCGGCTCGAAGTCGTACAGCATCGTGCCGCTGAACTCAATCAGTGCGGAGCGACCGCGCACCTTGACTCCGTTCAGGCAGGCTAGGCGGATCGATCCGTGCCCGCTGAGGAGGGATCGCTGCTTCCTGCGATTTGTACTGGGCGCAGGTTTGGAGGGCATCGAAACGTCATCGAAGACACTTGCCTCCTTTGCCGCAATCGTCCACAGGTTGAGTAGCGGCATCTGCACGATCTCGCTGAGCTCCGGCAACACCACAAGACTGCTGTAGAGCTGGAAACCCTTGAGCAGCCCATTCTGCTGTACGAGCCGCTCCTTGAGGATCATCTGCGCATCAAGGTCGCCAGCACGGCCGGCATCAATTGTTTTCACCGGAATATCACACTGCGCGTGTTCGACAGCTTCGGTTTGAGTACATGCCGGCGCGGCGGGCGCCTGCGCTCGTTCACCGATTTGACTGAGAACTATTTGCAGCGCGTCCGAGTAGTGGCGGATCGTACTGACGAGGCCTTCGGCCAGCTGAGTCTGAGAGGTTGAGATCCGGGCCGGCCCGGACATTGTCGTCGCACCAGATGCGGATCTGACGGGGCCTCTTCCGAATGTCGGCAGCATTGGCTGCACGAATGCGACGAACGCGATAATGTCGCCAGCGACGGACCGCACGCTCTGATCAAGACAGCCGGCCGGCGCGCAGCCAACAATTCGGTCATACAGATCTTGTGCAATGCTACCTGCCGTCGCGGCCGGCTGATCCATAACCTCCCACAGACCGAGATCGAAGGTTTGCTTAGTCAACTGTGCGACAAGCGAATTCTCTGCCATCCGCTCCAGGCCCAGCGCCGCCGTGATCCTGAGCATATTGCCGTTGTCCCCGCTCTGCTGCCAGCCTCGGTGCGGGACAATGCAAACCTGTCTGTCTCCCAAGTTAGACACAAGCTGCGCGGTGTGAACCATCCAACGATACTCGCCTCTGCGGAGATCGAGCAGGCCCAGCGCGTCCACTGACTGCGCCACTTGTGCTGGCTCGCGCACGCAGAGCATGTATCGCACCTCGACGCCCAGTTCGGCACAGATCTCGTCCCAGATCGGCAGCAGCCAGACAGCCCTCGGATCATGAAAGCCGAAGTGCCGATTTCTGATGAGTTGCGCGCGCATCCATTCCACCATCTCTTCGCGTATGACGCGCACCGCATCTTCAGCCCAGGACTCTGTTGGCAGGTCGGGTACTTCGTCGAGATCGCACTGCGCAATCTTCAGCGCGCTCAACAGGCGATCATGGAACGCTAGGAGGTCCGCGCTGGTCCACCGCGAGCGTCCGTCATCGGACGTCGACGGGTCGCCCGCGCCAAAATAGACGCCAATTAGGCTCAACAGGTTCGCGCAGAATGCGGCGCCGCTTTGTTCCATTCCGAGGACAAGGACGACGCAACCTTCATCCGTTCGCTTCGTGCCGGACGTTTCGATGCGAAGCGGCCTGTTCGGTGAATTTGTAAGCTCTGGCCCGCCGGCAAAGCGGACCGAAACCTTTTCGAACGGGGCGATGGGTGCATCGAAGACGAATTCGAAGCCTGCGTTGATCGGCAGCCCGTGCGGCACTAGGTCAGGGCGGCGCCAACGGCAACGGATCCTCGCGATCGTCCGATCGTTGACCAAGACGTCTAGCTCGGCGGGCATGCCGTTCTTTACGCCCCACCCCCCCAGGCGCGTGCTCGTGCACAGGTCAAGGGTTCCTTGATACTTGTCTGGCAGGGGCACTGTGTTGTCGGACGACGTCTTTACGTCCAGACGTTCGATCAGCTCATTCGTATTGCGCTCGGCCAACGGGACCGCGTTCGCTGGATGCTTGGCAGGGGCCTCAGCTCCGGCTTGTGATCGCTCGGATGCTACCGGGGACTGTTCCATGGGCAGAGCGGGCGCTTGCTTACCAGTGCTGGTTTCGGATTCGCCGGGAGCCGGTTCGCTGGCAGCTTCGGCCAGACGACCTTCGGCCGAACCAATTTTGATGAAGTGGGCATAGCCATTCCGAAATGCGCCGCGTTGCACGGCTGTCGCAACGTCAGGATAGCGCCTCAAATAGTGTGCTTCGGAGAATTCCGGTGATGGATCAAATCTCGTCGGCGTATCATTCGCGAGATAATGATGCAATGCGCAGCGCCAAGCACCCTTCTCGATAGCGGACGCAACTTCAGGATACCGTAGCAAATACCAGGCGGGATCAATGTACTGCGACGTGCGCAGCTCATATCGGCCACTTTCGATCCGGTCGAGGAAGTGGTGGAAAGGCCCTGCTTGAACGCTCACCCGGGCCGCATCGGGGTCAAGTCCGGCCCGGTAGATGTCTGGATCAAAGAATGGATGGGCTCTGCGGCATTCCTGCGCGCCCCAGCGGAGAAAGTGATCGTAACCGTTGGCGACATCGGCCGCGTCGAGTATCTCGTCAGCTACCTCGGGATTCTGGTCGCGATAATATTGTTCGCTGAAGAGCCAATGCGGTGCAAAGGTCCGGTAACCGACGCGACAGTAGTGATCGAAGCCGGAGAGGTATTTGGCATCCTGCACACCCCGAACGATGCCTTGGTGCGTCATGCGATACCAAGTTTCGTCGAAATATCGGTTGGGGGAGTGCCCTTGCCCCTGTCCAACCTGCAGGTAGAAGCTTAGAAGCGCCGTTGGGCTGGTATCACCAAGTGTGCCACATACGGCCGAATAGGCCCGCACATACCAGGAGGGATCGAAGATAGCCCAGGAGGGCGCGGCCTCTCCCGGCAGCTTCAGGAGTATTGCCGTGGACAAACCGCCTGGTAGCATTCCGAGCCTTTCGTCAGGGGGTGCCACCCCCGACCTGGACGGTGGTGGCGACTTTGGTGGCGCGAGGGGTGGTGACTCGTCGAGGCTGATGATGGAAACCCTGCCAGCGACCGCCCCTCAAGTGCGACCATCGCGTCGGTGTCCCTGCCATACACACCGCTAGCCGCGATCATAAGGTATCGAATATCCCAGTGAGTGGCCCTCGCGTCGACTTACGAAAAATGCGCCGAACACGCCGCGGCGGTCGCGTCGATCGAGTCGCGGGTGCATGGTAGATCGGTCGGGCACTGTAGGTCGTGTGGGACATCCGGAAGCCTTCTCGATGCGCCAGAGCCGGTGGTAGGCGTCGATGACGAACTCTGGACTGACCTTGGTGAGTCGGTGGTGTAGCCCGTCCAGCCGGCCAGCGCGCGGATTTTGGCCTCGAGCTGCCGGTTGACGCTCTTGGTTGCTCCCGACAGTTGGATGTAACCGATTCCAGCGGCGCCACCCGCCAAGGCGCCTGGGTCGCCGAAGCCATCAAACTAGTGGACCTGTCGAATGGCCGACCAGCACCCGGCTGACCCTGCGCAAGAAACGCCCGCATCCAGGCTGCAGCTAAGGTTCACCGACTCCGACGGCCACCGCATCAGCGGATTTCTCACCGACGCTCCCGATAACGGGGTGCCCGGCCAGCGCCCCGGACTGGAAGTGCGGCACCGCCAACATGCCCGCGTCGAGGGCAGGATCCGTCAAGCCAAAAACCACCGGTCTGCGCAACCTGCCCTTCAACGCTTTTGACGCCAACTCGGCCTGGCTCGAATCGTCATGGCGGCAACAGATCTGATCGCTTGGGCCAAACTTATCGGCTTCACCGACCACCGCGAGTTGCCATGCTGTGAAATTACGACGTTCCGCTACCGTGTCCTGCATGTGGCCGCCCGCATCACCCGCGGCGCCGGGCCCGGGCGCCCGACAAACCCGGCTGCGCATCGATTCCACCGCTGGGCATAAGCCATCGCCACCGCCTGGACCCGCAACCGCGCCGCATTCGCCTAACCAAGCCATCCCTGCGCCGACGACCAGACAGCCCCCCGGGCGTTGGGAAAAATCCGCCCACCGGCGCGACACCCGGCGACCCGTAAAATCCACCTCGCACAATCATCCACCTGGCACAATCAACCCCACCAGCCGGCCACAACCGGCTCAGATCGACCCAGTCAGGCGGCGCGAAAATCGAGGCTAGTACGCCTGCAAACGGAAGGTATGACTCAGTGGACCCTACATCGCCAGAAACGCGTCGGCACCCAGTCTTTATTTTGGGGTCCGTGCGCTCCGGCACCAGCGCGCTTGCCGACGTGCTGTGGCATATCGGTTACGAAGGCTTTGGAGAGGGGCACCTCCTCTCCTTACTTCACTATATCGAGGCCATAGTGGATCAACACTACGATAGGTTTCCCACCGACGACGCAGGCGTGCTGCTGGGAAACATCGACAAGCGCGATCTGAAGCGCAGACTGTTCGAGACGTTTCGGACGATGATGAACGATCTGAATCCGAAAGATCCGTGGTTCGACAAGACAGCGGATCCGGGGATGATTTTGGCGAGCCCGATCGTCCGGGAACTATGGCCGGGCTCGGTTTTTGTGTTCGCCAAGCGGCGCGGCATTGAAAACGTAATCTCGCGCGTGAAGAAGTTTCCCGGTGAGTCGTTCGAAAACCACTGTGCCGGTTGGGCCGGGAGCATGGCCGAGTGGCGGAACATTCGGCAGCAGTTGCCCCCGGAATGTTTCATTGAGGTCGAGCAGCGCGACATGATTCAGCAACCGGAGCGCACCGCTCGAAGTTTGTGCGCATTTCTGGGGTGGGGCGATCTCGCGGTTCAACGCGCTTGCGACGTCATGAGTACTCATCGCCCGGAGGAGAGCGAAAAAGGAAGCGCCTCCAAGACATTGTCGCTCGATGAATCCGGCTGGACGGAAGAACAGACGGAGACGTTTCTCAAACTTTGCGAGACCGAAATGAAGGAATTCGGCTACACCATGGATGAGCATTACAGCGCAACTCTGTGACACTTCGACTACCGGAGCAAGCGCGGAAATAGCTTGGCGGATGCGGGCTCGTTGTTGTGGACAAGATTTGATGGCTGGTACGTGAATCGATGGTGACCTGGCAGGGCGACCCGGCGTAGCCGGATTTGATTGTCAGGTGTTTTTGGGGTCTTCCGGTTTTAGAGTGCATTGATCTGTTGGATGAGGTTGCCGCAGTGCAGGAGTGAGCGGATTCGGTAGTGGGTGAGGTTTCGTAATCCGAGGGCGTTTCTGCGTGGCGCTTCCAAACGGCCGTTGATCGCTTCGGTCGGTCCGTTGGAGGCGTGATGGTCGAAGTGGGCCAGCACGTCGTGGCGCCGACGATGCACGGTGCGGCCGAGCGGGGCGATTCCTCCAGCGCGGTGGGCACATCACGGCGTAGCGGGTCGATGATCTTGGTCATCATGGTCTTGCCGCGGCGGCGGTCGGGCTGGCTGTAGGCGGCGATGATGCGCTGGTAGATCAGCCAGGCGACTTTGACGCGGGGTGCTCGTCGATGTCGAAAACGCCCGTCAGAAGCGCGTACTGGCGGGCTGAGAGCAGCTGGATGCGGGTGCGGGCGATGCGCCGAATCCCGTAGAGCGGGTCGCCGCTCTGCCCACGTCGGCCCAGGGTCTGCTGCCTGGACGCGCTGGCGGACCAGATCCAGCCTTGCCCGGCCAATGCCACGACGTGGGAAGGGGTCCAGTACGGTGACCGCGTCGGGGATGACTTCGGTGGCGGCGGTTTTTTAGCCCGGCGAACCCGTCCATCGCGATGACCTCCACGGCTCGGGCGAAGGTCGGCGGGTGGAGCGGCCGGCCACGACGCCAGCGCGGTCGCTGAACTGAACGACCGGGCACCAGGTCAGGCAGGCGCGCCGGGCCGCTGCGATCGGGGTCGGTCAAGTCGATGATATAGGGGTGACGAATCCGGCCGCTCCGCGGCGCCGGGGCGCCCAGTTGTGCTCGTCAACGCCGATCCCCCCGAAGGTGTTGATCCGCTCGGATTCGGCCGGCGCCACCTACGGGTTTGCGCCCGCCTGCCGCACAGCAGGCGGGGTTTTCCGTGGGGGCGGTGATCGACGCGCCGGTCCGTGACGGGTTCGAGGTGCTCAACACCGCCGACGGCTGGTATCAGGCGATCGATTCCAGCGGCGCCACCCGCGAAGGCGCCTGGGGTCGCCGAGCCACCAAGCTGGTGGATCTGTCGAAATGGTCGACCGGCACCCAGCTGACCCTATAAGGTGTTGGCCGAACGGTTGCTTCACGAGGAAAGGGGCGGATGCCGCGTGCTTACGCCGAGGACCATGCGACGCCCGAATGTCCTTGAGGACTCCACTCCGTCTAGGTCGCTCACGGCGCCGGCGGAAATTACCTCATGACCATCGTGGACGGTGCCGGCGAGAACGCTTCGACAGATCAGAGTCCGCCGGAAGTGAGCGCAACGTCGCCTCCGAAGCGACCTGAGCCAGTTAGCATGACATTTTCCTCCGATATTGCCCCGGAAGATTTTGATGAGTTAGCCTATCTCGCAGCGTTTCCGGACGTCGTAAGATCCATCAAAGCCGGAGAATTTCCTTCGGCATTAGACCACTATAATTTTTATGGTAGGCGCGAGGGCCGTCTTGCCGACCCTCGTTATGAGGACCTCGTTCGCGCCGACACAGCCGAATTTCCCGCAGCCAACGTGGATAAGATCTACGGTTGCAAAGACGGGCAATGCCTGGTCTTGGGCTGGGTAAACGACGACGAACAGAATCTCGTCAGCAAACTGGTGCTGCGGAACACCCTTGGTTTGCGGGGTTCAACGACGGCAGTCTACCGGTACCGCCGCGAGGATGTCACAAGCTATCTTCAACTGCCGGAGGACAGAAATGTCGCTTTCTGGGCGATTGTAGCGATCGAAAGGCCCGAAAGCATAAGTGCGCCGGCCGAAGTGACCCTCTCGGTAGGAGCCGAGCGCAAGACATTCAAGTGTCAAATCCATCCGGTGGACGAAGAAAGCTTCAGGGAGCTTGCTCTTGACCATCTGGCTAAGACCCACGTCGGACATGCTGCCCTGGAAATCTTTCGCTACTTGGACGCCGGATTAGGACGTTCGCTGATCGCGTTGAATCTCAAGGTTTCGAGGCGGATGGCCCTGGGCGCACAGACGGTTCAAATTGGCGTGGCGCCGGCTCGCCCGGAAGCATCAGTCATCGTATGTCTGTTCGGCAGGCCGGAATTGCTTATGATTCAGTGTGCAATCTTCTCGAAGTGCCGTGGCATCGAAAACTACGAATTCATCTACGTCTCGAATAGTCCCGAGATGGCAGACTTGCTGATCAAGGACGCTACTATCGCGAACCGGATCTATGGAATGCCGATCACGCTGATTCTTCTGCCGGGCAACGCGGGGTTTGGCGTCGCCAATAACATTGCGGCCAACGCCGCGCGCAGTGCTCGTCTTCTGCTAATGAATCCAGACATTTTTCCGATGGATCCGGAATGGCCGTCACAGCATAGCCGGATCGTGAACGATCTGCCCCCGGAGCAAGTTGCGCTGTTTGGCGCACCCTTGTATTACGACGACGGGTCGTTGATGCATGGCGGTATGTATTTTGAAGTGGACGAAGAATTCTCTTTTCGGGATCAGCAAGCCACGCGCTGCGAGATGCTCAGAGTGGAACACTACGGCAAGGGAGCGCCGCCGCATACGAACCCTTATCTTGTCTCACGCTCGGTTCCAGCCGTGAGCGGGGCCTGGATGTCTTTCGAACGTGAGTGGTTCGAGTCGTTGGGGGGGTTCTCGCCGGAATACATCTACGGACACTACGAGGATGCTGACCTTTGCCTCAAGAGCTTCAGCGCCGGCAAGCCGGCGTGGCTCCATTACCTGCCGTTCGTGCATTTCGAGGGCAAGGGGTCTGCACACCGTCCAGCTTTCGAAGGCGGACGTCTGGTGAATCGATGGCATTTCACCAAACTCTGGGGCGAAACCGTGAAGAAGAGCATCCACGGCCCTGCGTCACAAGCTTTCTCGACTCCGGCTCACCGCTGAGCGCTCACTGGGAACAACTTTTGACGCGGAGGGAAATGACCGAAACGCAGGGCAACGCCAAAGTCCTCATTGTTAGTTTCCACCATCCCGAATTGATGCGGGGCGGTGCCCAGCAGATCGCCTATGAACTATTCCAGGGATTGCAGAACGAACCAGGCATCGAACCGGTGTTTCTGGGTTCGGTCGATAGCGCGTATCCGGCATTGTATAAAGCCGGAGCCTGCATCACTGGCTTCGACCAGCGGCCGAATGAATTCCTGTTCCTACCGCAGGAATACAACGGTGCCTGGCATCGGACATCCTCAATCCGTCTGATCGACGCCTACTGCGAATTTCTTGAGACCATTCGGCCCGATGTCGTTCATTTTCATCATTTCCTGAATTATGGCATTGATTTGCTCAGCTTGACCAAGCGAGTTCTGCCCAATGCGCGCCTTGTCTTCACGTTTCACGAATTTCTCAGCATCTGCGAAGCGAACGGACACATGGTGCGGAGGAGCGATCAATCGCTGTGCTCGCAAGCGAGCTCCGTTCGTTGTCATCAGTGCTTCCCCCACCTTCCGCCCGAACACTTTTCGTTGCGGAAGATGTGGTTCATGCGACACCTGCAGGAAGTGGACGTTTTTACCTGCCCCAGCAGCTTCATGATCGACCGCTATGTAGCGTGGGGAATCGATGCGGGAAAGATGCGTCACGTATCGAACGGTCAAGCCGACTGCACCCGCGGTGCAAGGCTTCCCGCTTTTGACGGCCCAAAGAACCGCTTCGGCTTCTTTGGACAGCTGGTCGACATAAAGGGTGTTCAAATCATCCTCCGAGCGGTGGCAATCCTTCGGGAGCAGGGCTTCACATACTTCAAGGTTGAGTTGAACGGCGACAACCTCCGCTATGCCACGCCGGCGCTCACAAAGGAAATCGAAGATTTCTTCGCCGAAGAGAATGAGCGCCCTTTTGCCGAGCGAATCGTGCACCGCAATGGTCCCTACCAAGTAGATCAACTGGCTAGCCGAATGGCCCGCGTTGACTGGTCCATTGTGCCTTCCCTCTGGGAGGAGGCTTTTGGCCTCGTGGTATCGGAGGCGTGGGCGTTCCGCCGCCCAGTCATCTGTTCCGATGTTGGGGCTCTGGCCGAGCGCGTCACCGATGACGTTGATGGCATCCACTTTACCCGGGGTGACCCCGACGCCCTGGCCGCAGTCATGCTGAGAGCCTCTACGGAAACCGGCCTTTGGGAGCGCCTTTCCGGCGCGATCCCTGAACCGCCGTCTCTTGCGGCAATGGTAGCGGGATTCCTCGACGTTTATGGCCTTAAACAAAAGCCAAACGGCTCATCAGTACGGCGACCGGTCAGCCGGGAAAAGGTCGCAAAAGGAACTGATGCCCCAATGAAAGCGCAGAGACCGTCCCGCCGGCCGGCGCGGATATCGAATTCGGGATAACGATCTTTCGGTTTGTCTCGAAAGAAATCGCGCACTCGGCGATCGTACGCGGAGTACGCCCCTTCAGAAATTGCCGTTCGCTGTTCATGGATCCCGCCTCGCCCTGGCAGAACGCCTGGATCGAATCGTTCAGCGACCGGCTACGCGACGAACTGCTCAACTTGTGGCGCTTCGACTCGCTGCGCGAAGCCCGCGTGATCATCGACGACTGGCGCTGCGACTACAACGCCAACCGACCCCACACCGCCCACGGCGAACTCACCCCGACCGAGTTCGCCCTACAGTCGAGCATGACCCACCAACCCCAACACTGAACAGGCAGCCCCACGTGGATTACGCGGACCGGCAACCAGACATCACGCTGGTACCTCGACAAGCGACGACAAACCAAGGATGTGGCCGCGGCAGATTGGTCCAGCGGTACCTCAATCTCCTCGAGGCCTCGCTGACCGGCATGCTTTTCGAAGATGCTCCCTGCGACTACTGGTCGGATGGCAAGTTCGATCCGAACACGCGTCTCCTGGGGAGGGACTGGCCTTCACTTTCCTTCACCATGATCGGAGGCGTTCGCATGCGAAACCTGCGCTACGCCTGCGAGACGGTACTGCTAGATGGCGTCGACGGTGACTTCATAGAGACCGGCGTGTGGCGAGGCGGCGCCTGCATTCTCATGAGGGGAATTTTGGAAGCATACGGCGATGCCATCCGACGTGTCTTCGTTGCTGACAGCTTTGCCGGACTTCCGCCGCCGGACGTCGAGAACTTTCCCGCCGATGCGGGCGATCTGCATCACACCCGTACTCAGCTCCAGGTATCGCGTGCCGATGTTGAGGATAATTTCCGCCGTTTCGGATTACTGGACGAACGGGTGGTTTTCCTCGAGGGTTGGTTCAAGGATACGTTGCCGGATGCTCCGATCGACCAGTTAGCTGTATTGCGGCTTGACGGCGATATGTATGAATCAACGATTGAAGCATTGGACGCGCTCTATCACAAGGTGTCGTTTGGCGGCTTCCTGATAGTGGACGATTATTTCCTGCCGGCTTGCGCGAAGGCCGTCGACGATTTCCGTGAACGTTACGGAATCACATCGCCCGTACTGCCGATTGACGACTGGGGTTCGTACTGGCGTGTCGACCACAAGCCGATACGTGCCGGCCATCATCGAGCAAATCGCAAAACACCACCGTGGCCGTGGTCTCGCCGTCGACGGCGGCATCGGTGATCGTGAGACCCGACTCCACGGTCCGCACAATCGCCTCGGGAACAACAGCAGCAGGCGACGACGTAAGGTCAGACAACGGGCTCCCCGGTAGGCAGGTCGGCAAGGCGTAGAAACCTGCATCATCTGCCGACCGGGGCCAAGCCTTAGCTCGCCGACGTGACCCAATTAACTGCCGGCCGCTACCCTATCCGCACTCCATTTCCGGAAGAGCCGCGAACCGGCATCCGGCTGACTTCCTTGTCCACAGGCAGTCGGCCGCGCGACGGCTTCAACCCGATGTCCGTTGCACCTGACGACCTGGCTTGGCTCACTTTCGACTCCTGATGGGATCTCGCTTCAGGACGGTGGCGTAGAGACTGGCGATATATTCCTCGGCGGCAGCGAGGTTCATGCGCGCTGCTGCGTCTGCACAATGTTTGCGGACCGGGCTCGCAGCCAGATCGAGCCGCCGGGGTTCTTTAGGAACAGCGGGTTGGTCTCATGAACCAACTCACGCTGTCGGTGCGCGAACAAGCCGTTCCAGAACACCACCTCGAACGCCGAGTTATACATCAGGAAGGCGCGCAGAGCATAGATTTCGTTCCACGAATGATTGTTCTCGAACAGCCATCCCCGTGGATATTCGAACGGGAATTGGATGTCGTGAA
>Ga0306920_100004092_pt1 | contig 18661 bp, 17 predicted proteins | sample flu12Cox44000170_FD_204666 | JGI IMG/M metagenome (GOLD analysis project Ga0306920, IMG submission 204666) | Lab enrichment of tropical soil microbial communities from Luquillo Experimental Forest, Puerto Rico - flux4day.12C.oxic.44.000.170 (v2)... | ecosystem: Environmental > Terrestrial >... | reverse complement strand
GGCCGCCTCGCCAAGACGCTGACCACCTCCAACCCGGTCGAGTCGATGATCTCCATTGCTCGGACCACCAACCGCAATGTCACCCGCTGGCGTGACGGGTAGATGGTGTTGCGTTGGACCGCGGCCGGCATGCTCAACGCGGAGCGATCCTTCCGCCGCATCAAGGGCTACAAGCAGATGCCCCAACTCGTGAACGCCCTGCGCCGACACGCCCACCCCGAAACCACCGCCGACACCGAATCTGTCGGTGCGGCCGCCTAGAGTTCACCGTGGATCGTCATCCGAAGTTCCACGAGACTCGGGACATGCTCTCCTGGTGCTCGTCGTTGTCGCTGTTATGCCCTCGAGCGGCGCGTGCCGCCGGTCATGGTCGGCATCGTGCTGCTGGCCAGTGCCTCGCTGTCTAACCGCTTGGCATACCGCTATTACTTGGACGCTCCTTACCAATCGCGGCGCTGGTGCTCCGGGATCCGGACGCGCCGCCGGGATCGGGCATCTTCGACCGACTCGGCGACCGCCGTCGCGTCGTCGGCGTCTGCGTGAGCCTCGCTACGGCACGCACCATCGCCTATATCGCCTTGGCCCTGCCGTACAAGTTGCCGATCGCAGGTCAGCCAGGTGACCTAAGCTAAGAGCGGGACACGCTACGCAGGTCCTCGACACCACGGTCATGCCGACGCCGCTCTTGTGGTTAATCGCTTCTGCGGCGATCATCGCCTCGTACACCCGCTGGCCGGCTCCCGGCGAGTGGATGGATGCCTCCACGATGTCGGGCTCCGGTGGAGGTGAAACCAAGCACCCACTCGCGTCCCAAAGCGCGGCCGCCGTTAATCCGAATTAATACGGACGCGATATCGCCGACGTTCACAATCGCTGCGACACCAGCCGCAGAGAATCTTTGACCGGCTCAGAATTCTGAGCGGACGCCGTTGTAATTCGGGTCGTCCCTACATTCGACCTGCGAGGACGGCGAGTCCGCGAAGGGCCATGTCTCCTTCGGGCGCCACATTCATCGGGCGATTGAGTTTCGAGCCGATTGCGACACGCAGAGGGGCGAAACGCTGGGCTACTCCACCGCAGAAAAGGAGCTCGTCCATCGGTTGGAATCCGACGTCCACCGCCGCCTCGACGTATGGTTCCGCGATGGCAGCGACGAGCGCTTGCACAAGGTCTTCCGAACTGTTTGCGTCCGTGATGCCCGACCAGCCGCCCCCGCCCGTGCTGTGAAAGGTTGGACGCGCGAGGGGAAGCCCCGGCCGGCCGGGTGCGGAGGCCGCCTTTGCGGCCCACCGCCATGCCTCGTCGTCAGCCCGACCGCGTGACAGTAGCGCCACACCGTGCGTTAGCGCGCGCCCCGCCGGCAGATGGGTCCTGGTGTGGAGCAGCGTTCCGTCGAAGTACGGTCGGGTCTGGCAGCGATCCCCTGCGTGTTCGCTACCCAGCCGGGCCACCTGACCCCCAGTCGCGATATTGAAGGCCGTAACGCCCTCGCCGATTCCAGCGCCGAGCAGCGCCGCCTGTTGGTCACCCACCGGAGTTAAAACGGCGGCATTGGTGGTGCGGTGAAAGCCGATCACCTCCGGCTTCCAAGAGACGTGTGGCAACAGGAGTCGCCCGCCGCCGACTGATGCGGTGATCTGCTCGGCCCACGATCCGATGTTGAGGTCGAACATTCCCGAGGCCGCCGCATCGGTAATGTGCTGCACGAATTGCGGTTTGGCGGTCAGCGCCGCAGCCACCCAGGACAGCAAGCTATGCACGCGAAGACGACCGTCGATCGCCGTCAGATCGGTTGCGTAGATACCCGCTACGGGTAGACCGGAGCGCAGCTCATTCCCGACTGCCTGCCAGATCTCCGGCGGCTGCGAGTTGCGCAGTTGATCCAGGTACGAAATTCCCTTGCTCGCGAGTAGGGCTCGATTGTCCTGCCACGTGACCAGCGGTAGGTGCGGGACATTCTGCTCGTCGGTCAGTGTCCAGCCGTGCATCTGACCGCTAAGCAGGATCCATTCCGGATTCCCGGCCAAGGGCAAGACCGACACGATTGCCGCTTCGACCGCGGCTACAACCGCAGCAGGGTCGATGGTGCGATATGGCCCATCGAGCGATGTGAAACGGGGGAACGGGAAATTGTTCTCGCCGACGGTGCCCACGTCGGAGCGCAGCACCGCGACCTTAACGTAGGTCGCGCCTAGGTCAACGAGCAGCGAAGAGCGGCTGGCCATCCAAGTACTCCGAAACCTCGGCGACGAGTGTCTCGTCGAGCGGCTTCGGCACGATCCTCAGGTCGCCCTCGTCGTGCAGCACCGCAAAATGCATGACGCCCTTACGTACCTTCTTGTCGCGTTTGAGCGTATCCACGAGTTCGCGCGCCGATGGAATAGCTGGGATGGCGTATTCAGTATTGGCGGCGAGGACCGCGCGCACCCGCTCGGCCGTTTCGGGGTTCGTCATTCCCCACCTCACCCCGAGGAAGTTGATCAGATCCATCCCCCACATCACCGCGATTCCATGCGGAACCTCGTTATGGGTAAGCGCTTCGAGCGCGTGGCCGAAACTGTGACCATAGTTGAGCACCCGCCGCAGATCCGACTCGTGCTCGTCCTTCTCGATGACCAGACGCTTGCTTTCCAGGGCCTTACGGATCATCTCCAGCACACGGGGGTTGCGGTGGCCCCCGCTGCGTAGGGCATCGGTGAGCTCATCGAAGAACGCGCCGTCATTGGTGAGCGCGAGCTTGTAGATCTCGCCATAGCCCGAGTCAACTTCGATCTGCGGCAGGCTCTTTAAGAACTCGGAGCAAATGACAACATGGCTGGGTGAATGGAACACGCCGAGCTGATTCTTCAGTGGAAGCACGTTGATGCTGGATTTGGCTCCGATACAGCTGTCCGCTTGGCTGAGCAGAGTGGTCGGGACGAATGTCCACGCGACCCCGCGGTAGTAGATGTGGGACGCGAAGGTGGCGACATCTTGTATGACACCACCGCCGATGGCCACGATGTGCGCCGACCGAGTCGCCTTGTTCGCCAGCAGCCAGTCGACGAAAAGGCTTACGCCGGTGAGAGTCTTGCTTTCTTCATCGGCCTTCACCCGATAGGTCGGATGCTCCGATAGCGCGCTCAGGGCATCACCGTAGATGTCGGCCAGCAGCTCGTCGATGATCACGAACGTCTCCGGGCCGGCGTCAACGAGCGCGGGCACCAGCCCGACTTCAGCAACGAAGTCCACAGGGTAGTCGCCCTGCTCGGACTTGATGATCATCCGATCCTCGGTCACACGCACAGGAATCCTCCGTCAATCGCGATGGACTGGCCAGTGATGTAAGAGTTCTCGGCGGACACCAGCCAAGAAATGAACAGGGCAATCTCCTCAGGTTCGGCCAGTCGGCCGACCGGGATGCGTTCGGCCAGAGCTTGGAGCTGCTGTGCGTCGTTGTTCTGGTACGTGAGATCGGTGAGGACGAAACCCGGTGCGACGCAGTTCGCCAGCACTCCAAAGGGACCGTACTCCACCGCCACCGAGCGCACCACTTCCTCGATCGACGCCTTGGATGCGCTGTAAGCCACCCGTCCCAGACGGGCCCGATGCGCGTAGACGCTGGAGACCGCGACCACTCTGCCGTACCGAGCCGCCACCATACGGGGCAGCAAACCTTGCAGGAGAAGAAGATTGGAGGTGACGTTGACCTGCTGCGTGCTTGACCAGTTCTCCTGCGAAAGCTCCTGCAGCGGCTGCGGATCGTTGATGCCGGCGTTGAGCACCAAGATGTCGACGGCTTCGTCGTGACTTGTGAGGTACGCGGCGACCGATTCAGGCGCCGCGAGATCGAGTTCCCGGCGCCCGGGCCTTAGCACTCGAATTCCCTTGGCCTCCAAGGTGTCAGCAACGCTACGGCCGATTCCTCGTGCGGCGCCGGTGACAAGGGCTGTGGAATGCACGTGGCTTCAGAATCCGCAATCGCGAACGAGCTTGCGTAGCTGGGCGGCCTCGGTCACGCCCATCCTCCTATTTTCGCACGTGCACGACACGCTGCAGCTCGTCGAACCGTTACCACAGCGGCGACGGACTGAGAGGCTGATTGTGATCAGTGGTGGTTGAGAACCTTCCAGCGTGCGTCGAGCATCTCGATCCGCTTGGCGTCCTCTTCGGTGATATGGCCGTAATAGTCGCGCTTGTTGAGCAGCCACAGCAATTCGAAGTGCACCGCATTGAGCAAGCCGTCGGCAATCGACGAGAGCGTGCCGGCCGAGCCGTCGAAAACGACCTTGCGGGTTTCGAAACGCGTCAGGTGCACCTTCGCGACCTCGCGAACGACGTCTAACGTGTCGCTGGAGATCGCACCACCAAGGACCAAGTCGAGGCCGGCCGCCTTGGCCTTCTCGGCAACGGCGGTCACATACCCGGTGATCTCGGGGCTGTTGATGGTCTCGCGAGTCTGGCCGAGCGATCCGGTGAAGTCCACCCGGCCGAAGACGATGCCATGCACACCGCGATCCTTCTTGGCCAGCGCGAGCATGTCGTCGAGGTTGTTGTAACCCGTGATCGTTTCAAGGTTGAACAAGAAATCGGTGTCGAGTTCCTCGTCCTCGTCGTACACGTGATTCTTGGCGGCGATGTACTTCGATAGCGCGTATGCGGACTCCACCATCGGCGCGACGATGTAGCGCACGCCGATCTGCTTGGCCTCAAGGAGGTCACGCATCGCCTCGCAGCCGCCGATCTTGACGGTAAGCGGCAGACCCGCGGAGCGCGCGATGTCGACGAGACGCAGCAGCTCGTCGATCCGGGTGCCTTCGGCCTCGAATTCTGCCTTGACGCTGACTACGCCGTGTTTTTCTTTGCCCACGCGTAGAATCTCAGACATCTGCCGTTCGGTTTTGTTCACTTAGCCTCCCCAGGTACGGGCCCCAATAATCTGCAACGTATGATTCCGTGTCATCCGCTCCCGTGTGCGGTTTTTGAAAAAAAATTCGGGCCCCGCTTGCAAGTGATCGAGCCGAGATGCGCGCGGCGCGATGCTTTCCCGGTTGCTCGCGCTTAACTCGCGGTTGAAACCTGCTGCACTGCAGCGCAGAGATGCACGGTCACACGCCGCTCGACGTCGGCGGGAAGGTCTGGGCTCATCCGGTGTAAGGGGTTCGACTTCATCGACCCGTCGGCCTGGACTGCTGAACTGATCTTGGGGTAGTAGGTCTGATCGGGATCGATGGGCACCTCGATGAGCGCCGGACCGTGTGCCTCCAGCAGCGAGCGGACCGAAGGGGCGTCCAGGCCCGAGTTCGCGTCGAGTTGGGCGAACGGAATCCGGTATGCACGCGCCAGGATCTCCCAGCTCGGCAGGCCCAGCCCGGTCTGGGCGTCGCAGCCGATCCAGGCACCCCCGAAGTAGTTGCGCTGCGTCATCCTGATCGACGCGTAGCCGTTGTTGTTGAGTACGAAGACCTTGACATTGGCTCCCGTGGCCGAGAGAGTCCCGAGTTCCTGCAGGTTTTGCGCGAACCCGCCATCCCCCTCGCTCAGGAACACCTGGCGGTGCGGGTTGGCCAGAGCGGCCCCGATCGCCCCGGACAGCCCATAACCCATGCTCGCGAGCGACTTGTTCGCGATGACCTTCTGCTCGGCCCGCAGCTGAAGGGCCTGCATGGCGACAGTGAAAGACCCGCCGCTGCTGCAGGGCACCACGATCGCATCCGGCTCGGCAACCTCGGACAGTCGCATGGCGAATTCGTAAGGCTTTACATATCCCGGGGCCGTGACGTTCTGCGGGTCGTTCAGCGGTAGCTCCGCCCGTACCGACGCGACGAACTCCCGCCACGCCTGCCACCGCCCGGCATCGCCGAGGTCGGAGGCGTACAGCGCGGCCAGGAAACCGTCGGCGTCGCCCCGCAGCGCTAGGTCGACGCGTGGGTGTCCCTTGGCGAGCTCGGCGGCGTCGACGTCGACCTGGACCACGCGCCCGATGGGCACGAACTCCTCCCAGGCGAAACCGGTCTGCTGCAGCCCAAGCCTGCTACCGATGGCGACCACCAGGTCCGCCTGCTGAATGAGGATGTTCGCGGCCCGCTGACCCCAGGTATTGGGGCGGCCAGCGTATAAGGGGTGTTCGGTCGGCACCCGGTCGGCCCCATGCCAGGTCGTCATGATCGGGATGCCAGCGGCCGCTGTCCGCTGGCCCAGGGCGCGCACGGCTCCGCGGCATAGCCCTCCACCGACCAGAATGGCGGGACGCTGCGACTCGCGCACCAAAGCCGCGACCTGTTCGACGTCAACCACGGGCACCTGTGGAAGGGCAGCTACCTCGGGGATCGCGACCGGGTTCTGCTCTGGCAGCCCGGGTGCTCCCTGCGCGTCCAGGCAGACTTCAAGGAAGACGGGTCCTTGGCGGGGGGTGCGGCCGTCGAGAACAGCGTCCAGGATCGCCTCGCGGGTGACCGGCCGTTCAATTCGCAATGCCCTTTTGGTGACGCTGCGCACCAATTCCACGCCGTCGATCTCCTGGATCCCGCGCTGGCGCACCGCGCCGCGGCTCAGATCGCTGCTCTTCACCTGTCCGCCGATGATGAGTAGTTCCCGGCTTTCTTGCCAAGCGCCGGCGATTCCGGTCAGCGCGTTGGTGATTCCGGGTCCGGCCGTCACCAACGCCAGCGCGCGCCGGCCGCCCTCGTCGCGGGCGGCGTTGAAGTACTCGACCGCGATGGCCGCGCCGACCTCGTGCACGAACGGCACGCACACCATCCGGGTGCGCACCGAGTTGAGCAGGTGCATGTTGTTGCCGCCCGCGACGAAGAAGCAGTGCGTGTAGCCGGCGCCCACCAGCCAGTCGATCAGCTGGTCCGAGTACTTCGCGGGCTCGGAAGACTGCGACGTCACACGCCAACCTTCTGGGTGATGACGAAATTCGGGCGCTGCTTGACCTCCTCGTAGATGAGCGCCAGATACTCGCCGACCACCCCGAGAAGCAAAGTGACTACTCCGAAGCCGATTAGCATGACGCAGATGAGCGAACCGAACCCCGGAAAGGGCACCCCAAAAAAGACGGCCTGCACGGTCAGCACGACCACCGTGATGGCCGCGATGATGCTCAAGATGAAGCCAGTCATAGTGATTAGCCGCAGCGGCACGTAAGAGTGGGCGAGGATGCCCTTGCCCGCCAGGTCGAGCACCTTGAGGCTGTATGCCTTCGATTCCCCGGCGAAGCGGGGCGCGCGCTTCATCGGCACCCCGATGGACTTGAAACCGACCCAGGAGAACAGACCCCGGACGAACCGGTTGCGCTCGTCCATCGAGCGAACGGTCTCGTAGACTTTCCGGTCAACTAAGCGAAAGTCGCTGGCGTTGCTAATGATTCGGTCATCGGTGAGCTTGCCGGCTAGCCAGTAGAACAGCTGCGAGTTCATCCTGCGGATAGGGCCGGTGCCATTGCGCTCGGTGACCACTCCGTAGATGTTCTCGTAACCCTCTTCCCACTTGCGGATCATCTCCGGGATGAACTCGGGGGGGTCCTGCAGGTCGGCGGTCATGAGCACTGCGGCGTCGGCGTCCACCACGTTTAGGCCGGCCGTTAGGCCGCCGTCCATGCGGAAGTTGCGGGCGAGCTGCAAGATCTTGAACCGCGGGTCCGACTCGTGGATTTTGAGCAGCTTGTCCATCGTGTCATCGTTCGAACCGTTTTCGATGATGATTGCCTCGAAGTCGTACTCCGGTTCGGCGTCGAACACGGCGGCCAGACGCTTTGCTAGCTCCTCGACGCATTCGCTTTCGTTGTAGGCGGGGGTGATCACGGCGATCTTTTTCTTCACTGCCATACCTTCCAGGGCGGGTTTCCGCTGTTCCACAGGTTGTTGAGCAGCTGCGATTCCCGGAAGGTGTCCATCGGCTGCCAGAACCCGTGGTGCGGGAATGCGGCAATCTGGCGGTCTTCGGCCAGCCGGAGCAGCGGCTTGTCCTCCAGCACCGTGTCGTCGCCATCGAGGTATTCGAACACTTGGGGCTCGAAAACGAAGTAGCCGATGTTGATCCAGTCTTCGGTCTTCGGCTTTTCCCGGAACTTTGCGACCGCACCGTCCTGCTCCAGGTCGATGACCCCGAACCGGCTCATTGGCTGGGTGGCCGTCACGGTGGCGAACTTGCCGTGTGCACGGTGGAAGTCAATCAGGGCAGGGATGTCGACATCGGCGATGCCATCGCCGTAGGTGCACAGGAAGGTCTCATCGCCCACATACTTCTGGATGCGTTTGATCCGGCCGCCTGTCATGGTGCTCAGGCCGGTGTCGGCAACGGTCACCTGCCAGTCGAATTCGGCGTGTGAGCCGTGGTAGCGGATGCTCGACTGGTCACCGAGGGTGATGGTGAAGTCGAGATTGGACACCCCATAGTTAGAGAAGTAGCTCTTGATGTACTCGCTCTTGTAACCTGTGCACACCACGAACTCCGAAATCCCGTAGTGCCCAAGGATCTTCATGATGTGCCACAGCACCGGCCGGCCGCCGACCTCGACCATCGGCTTGGGGCGGAACTCGGTCTCCTCACGCATTCGCGTGCCGAGACCGCCCGCGAGGAGTACGGCTTTCATGACGGGCCTTCCAATCTTAAGGTGATCAATCCCCCGGCGCCATTTGGCTGACGCAGCGTCGCGCAGGTGACACACTAGCAATGCGGTGACGCGCTCCGTGGGCTTTTGGGCCGCCGCATAATGAATGAATCCACACGCATTAGGAGTTCTCATTTCAAGACTCGATACCGATGGGTTGGGGGACGGGTTCGAGGAGGATCGCGAGGATATCCTCGCGGCGGTTCGCGATTACGCAAAACGCAAGCTCGCGACATCCGAGTTCGTCCCCGGCACCACGCCGGTCCCAGTGTCGGGCAAGGTCCTCGACCCGGACGACTTCGCCGCACTTGTTGATGCGTCCCTCGACGGCTGGCTGACCGCGGGCCGGTTCCACCCGATGTTCGAGCGCGCCCTCGCCCGTTACGTGGGTGCCCGAGACGCCGTCTTCGTCAACAGCGGGTCGAGCGCCAACCTTTGTGCGCTCAGCGCCCTGACCAGCCCAAAGCTGGGCAAGAATAAGAAAAGGTTCGGAAAGCGGCCGCTGGGGCCCGGTGACGAGGTGCTGACGGTGGCCTCCGGGTTTCCAACCACCGTTAACCCGATCATCCAGAACCGGCTGCGACCCGTCGTCGTCGACATCGAGCTGGGCACCTACGACGCCATCCCAGAGCGGCTTCGCGAGGCTGTCGGGCCCAAGACGCGGGCGATCATGATGGCGCACACGCTGGGCAACCCTTTCGATCTCGACACGGTGCAGGAGTTGTGCGACAAACACGGCCTGTGGTTGGTTGAGGACTCGTGTGACGCGCTCGGCTCGACGTACGACGGCAAACGAACGGGCAGTTTCGGCGATACCGCAACCTTGAGCTTCTACCCCGCGCATCACATCACCACCGGCGAGGGGGGCGCGGTGTTCGTCAAGTCGGCGCTGGTCCGCAAGCAGGTCGAGTCGTTCCGCGATTGGGGCCGGGACTGCTACTGCGCGCCGGGAAACGACAACACCTGCCAGAAGCGGTTCGAGTGGCAGCTCGGTGACCTGCCCAAGGGCTATGACCACAAATACATCTACAGCCACATCGGGTACAACCTGAAGGCCACCGACATGCAGGCCGCGCTCGGTCTCTCGCAGCTGGCCAAGGTCGACGGCTTCGTCGAGGCCCGCAAGGACAACTTCAACTACCTGACCTCGCGGCTGTCCGGCATCGAGGGGCTCATCCTGCCCGTGGCGACGCCCAAGTCCGACCCGTCCTGGTTCGGCTTCCCGATCACCCTCGATCCCGAACACCCTGTGGACCGCACGAAATTCATGCAGTTCCTCGACGAGCGCAAGATCGGTTTCCGTCAGCTTTTCGCCGGCAACCTCGTCAAGCAGCCGGCCTACCGCGACGTCGACTTCAGGATCGTGGGCGACCTGACCAACACCGACATCGTGATGAACCGGACGTTCTGGGTTGGCACCTACCCTGGCCTGACCAGGCCGATGCTTGACTTTGTGGCGGACTCGATCCACGAATACATGGCGGAAGCCGCGCGATAGCTGTGCACTACTTAGTTACGGGGCATACCGGATTCAAAGGGCCATGGCTTACGCTGCTCCTGCTCAGCCGCGGGCACCGGGTGTCCGGTATCGCCCTCGACCCGGCCGAGGGCAGCCTGTTCAAACGGGCGGGCCTCGGGGATCAGCTCGTCTCCGACTTCCGGGTGGACATCCGCGACGCCGAGGCCACCGCGGCAGCAGTGGCGGCGGCGGCACCCGACGTCGTGGTGCACATGGCCGCCCAATCGTTGGTCCGCGAGTCCTATCGCAATCCGCGCTACACCTACGAGACCAACGCCATGGGCACGCTCAACGTGCTGGAGGCGGTCGCGGCCACCCCATCCGTGCGTGCGCACGTCGTCGTCACCACCGACAAGGTCTACCGCAACGTCAACCAGGAGACCGGTTATGTCGAGACCGATCCCCTTGGTGGCGACGACCCGTACAGCGCATCAAAGGCGATGGCCGATCTGCTGACCCAGTCCTGGATTCGTAGCTTTCCCGGCACTCCCACCGCTATCGCGCGGGCCGGCAACGTCATAGGCGGCGGCGACATCACTCGGGAACGACTGCTGCCAGACTTGATCGCTGCCTACGCGTGTGGCCAGGCGCCGCTGTTGCGGTTTCCCCATGCGGTGCGGCCGTGGCAACACGTGCTCGACTGCCTCAACGGCTACCTCACCCTCGTCGATGCGCTGTTGGACGGCTCCGGCCTGGGCCGGTGGAACTTCGGGCCGGGCCGCGACAGCTTCGTCGAGGTCGGCCAGGTCGCCACGCTGGCAGCCGAGCTGTGGGGCGGCGGCGCGCATTGGGAACTCGATGATGAGAAGCATCCTCACGAGGCGAACCTGCTGGCCCTCGACGCCTCCAAGGCGCAACGTGAGCTGGGCTGGCGCAATCGGCTCGGCTTCCGCGATGCGTTGGCATGGACCATCGACTGGGAGCGCCGCGTGCAGGCGGGCGGCGACCCGCTCACCGTGACCCAGGAGCAGATCGGCGCATTCGAAAGCCTCAAATGACTGAATTCGACCTGCCACCCGAATCGGCCCCGCCAGGGCCGCTGATCCGACTGTTCAACGACCAGCGCGTGGCATTCCTGGTAGTTGGCGGAATCAACACAGTCGTCGCGTTCGTGATCTTCATCGCCTGCTCGCAAAGCGTCGGCCACCTCGTCGAGCACGGCTTCGGCAGAGTCGGCGCGGCGCTGGTGACCCTCGGCCTAGCACATGTGCTGTCCGTGCTGTTCGCCTTCGCGATGCATCGCCGGTTCGTGTTTCGCGTACGGGGCCACGTGCTGCGTGACCTCGCGCGCTTCTGGAGCATCTACATCACGGCGGCAGGCATCAACTTCGTTGCTTTACCCGTGCTGGTCGAACTTGGCCTGCATCGCATCCCGGCGCAGGCGGTCTTTATTGCGTTTACAACGCTGCTGAGCTACTTCGGCCACCGGCACTTCTCTTTCCGGCGCGGCGCCGCCGACTCTCAGGGCGAGACGTCGCGCACCTAGACCCTGTGGCCATCACAGGCGCCGGTGACCGAGACGGTGTGAATTACCGGCCGAGTGCCTGGCTACAGACATTCCACCAACGGCATACGCGAACCGACCTGGTCACGGATTCGACATGTGTAGCCGAACTGCTCGAGCAGTGCGATGACCGCTTTGGGCTCGTGGTCCTTTGAAGCGGCCGCTTCGAAGATGATCTTCGGGTGACGATCGCGAAAGAACTCTCGATCCGAGAACGCTTCGAGCTCCGCTCCCTCAATGTCGGCCTTGATGAAATGCACATCGTCGAGTTCGAAGCGTTGGCAGAGGTCCGACAGAGTCGATGAGGGAACCTGCCGCACCCGCTTCTTTCCGCGTTTCATGAGCGAAGCAGCCGCTGATCCCATATTGCCTTCGACGAGGAATTCGATCCCGCGATTGTGAGACCACACAGCGAGTTCGGCGACAACCGGCGCCGTCGCCGTCCGCTTTTGGAAGTTGTCGATGTTCTTTCGCAACGACACCAAATTCAGGGTGTCGGCTTCAACTGCGACGACTCGACCTGACCCCCCGACGGCCTCCTGGAACAACAATGAGGTGAAGCCGGAGTAGGCACCCAAATCGATCGCGGTCTGACCGAGACGCAAATCCGCGAAATCTAAGTATTGCCTGGCGGTCACGAGAGGTTCAGCCAACGACGGAAACTCGATCGGCATGAGATCCCAGCCCTGAACTCGATGTTCGCGAGGGGCTGAGTAATCGACCGTGAGGAAGGCGTCCACGAGCGCCGGCTCAACCGCTTCGAAGTAGAAGTCGAAATCATCGATTACGTCTCGCGCGTACACCGCGTGCTGAGCGTTCAGGACTACGCGGCGCTTCCCCTTGGGGTCCGTGACCGAGATCCGACCATCAGCGGATTGCACGGTGAATCCGTGGCCCCGGCCGTACAGGCTCACGGCGAAGCGCGTGACCGTGGGGTTGCGAGACACGATTCCCCGTGCTGACTCCGCAAGTCGCATGCTTAATTGCCTCCGATCGTTGGTCGCACTGATCCGTAGTAGCGGGCGAGGTTAGCCAGGCACAACGTCCGGTGCCGGATTGAAGTAGCGGTATGCACGTGCCAGTAGGGAGCTACGAAGAGAATGCGGCATCTCTCGCAGAACCCACCACGGCGAGTTGCGCAGCCGCGGGACAGAAGCGATTGCCACCCCTTGGCGTGCCGCCTTCATGATTTGAGCCGCGGCAACATCGGCATCGATCCAGAGACGCTCGGCGTGAGCCATGCCCTGCGTCATGGGCGTATCTACGAACCCGAGAACGACATTGGTCATGCTCACGTTCGTGCCTCTGAGGCTGAGTCGCAGGCTGTCGGTCCACATCATCAGCGCGGCCTTGGAAGCTGAATATGCGGCTGATCCGTGGGTGGCGACCAACGCCGAGATCGATGTGACGGCAACCAAAGTTCCGTAGCCTTGCTGTGACATGACGCGTGCCGCCGGAACCAAGGTGTTGACCGCACCATGATAGTTCGTGTTCATCAACTCACGCGCGGTGCCCGTTGAGAGTCCGTCGTCTCCCGCAGCGTGGATGATCCCCGCGTTTGCAAATACAGAGTCCAGGCGACCACTCTTACTCACCGCGGCTTGGACGAAGTCGGCGATGGCAGTCTCGTCGCACACATCAAGACTTCCCGTCAGGACCACGGCCCCAGATCGGCGGCAAAGCTCCGCAACTTCATGAAGTCCATGCTCTTGTCTCGCGGCTAAGGCCAACACCACGTCGTGAGCGGCAAGCCGCCGTGCCAGCGCTGCGCCAACGCCGCTGCTGGCCCCGGTGATGAGATGAGTCGTCACGCTCGCCCTTCGCTTTGAACTCCGCCTCGACGCCGACGTACCCGAACTCGTCGCGCCCGGGACGGAGGATGCCCACCATCTCGCGTTCGGTCTTGTTCATGTTGCGCCCCAAACATCGCCCCGTTAACGGAGCCGGGCACCGCATCACGCTACCCGCTCACGCGGTGGGCGTCAGCCCGATAGCGAAACCCACGTCACCATCTCATTCTTCATACCCTGCGGCGCTGCCGGGACCGGCATTCCCGACCACGGCCTGGCCAACCACGCAGACCAGCTTGATTTCGGTGTCCTGGAGTCCGTTCTGCAACCGTTGGGCTTACCACCTACCAGCGAGCGTTGCGTTGCTGAGTCGGCGTGCGGCGTCGGTTGCGGAACGCGTCTCGATTCTAGGTCCGTGACGAGGGCATTGGACTAGACTCCCGAGCAGCGTCAGCTGGGGCGTCCAGCTTGGGCTACCGTTCGGGCCGACCCGAGGAGACGGCAGTGAAACGACCTCTCGAGGCGTTTCCTGCTGCGGTCTCGGCGATCCGGGGGCGGCTGTCGGTGGTCGCCGGCCAATCTGAGCGCACCCTCGTTCTCGGCGCTGTCCTGCTGGTGTCGGCGCTTTCGGTTGTCAGAGGCTTCGTGCTCGCCCGGTACTTCTCAATGGATGTGCTTTCCACACTTGTCATTCATGTTCCCGAAGACTGCCTCCTCGATTGGCCCGCTCAGGTCGGCCGACACTGCTTCAGCGACTATTCGCTGGTCCTGAGCTACGGGATGCGGCCCGACCCCTGGGAGCCGTTCCCCCTCCCCCACTTCAAGTCGGCTCACAACAACTATTCGGCGGCCGCGATGCTGCCGCACATGTTCTTTGGGTATCTGGGCAATTGGCTGCACGCCCCAAAACGGGGGCTGGTGGGCTATCTCCTGGCATTGACGACCGCGTCCTTTACTCCCGCGGTCTGGGCAGCGCGGGGAGCTCGCGGTCTGGAACGGGTTGTGGTGTTTATGGCGTTGGGTGTCGCGGCCATTCCGGCGTGGGCGGTAATCGATCGTGGCAACTCGGTGGGCTTCGTGGTACCCATCGCGCTGGTATTTCTGGTGGCGCTGTGCCGACGACGCTGGGGCCTGGTGGCTGTCATGGTGGTCTTGGCCTCGCTGGTGAAACCACAGTTTGTTGTACTGGTGGTTGCGCTGTTCGCGGCCCGGCAATGGCGGTGGGGCGGCTTTGCCGTGGCCGGAGCGGTGATCACCAACCTTGCCGCATATCTGGTGTGGCCCCGGAACTTTCCGATAACAATCCTGCAGTCGATCCACGAAGCTCTCGGGTTCGGTTCGTCCAGTTCCGCATCTAGCGCAGATGTGTTTAACATGTCCTTCGCCGAGGGACTGTTGATCATCCCCGATGACATGAAGGCGGGTGAAGCCGGCGGCAAAATACCGGCCGACTTTGTCGCCGGTCCGCGATCCCTGCTCGGGTATGTTGTGCTGGTTCTCGCCGTGGTCTGTGTTGTGGCTCTCGGGCGGCGTATCTCGCCGGTCATGGCGGGTATCGTGCTGTTGGCCACCGCCTCGCTTTTTCCCTCTCTGGTCCCCGCCTACTATCTGATATTCGCGTTACCAATTGCAGCGCTCATTGCCCGAGACCCCAACGGGTCAACAGGATTCGGAATTTTCGACCGACCTGAGACTCTCGGCGGCCGCCGTCGTGCCGTCGGTCTGTGCGTGAGTCTGGCCGCAGTGCTCAGCATCGCCCAGACGGTGCCGATCGGCCCACCGCTCTGGAACCAGAACATGGGAGCCGAAGCACTAGTCGGCCACATAGTAGCTGTTATCACTTCGGTGAGAATGGCGCCGGTCCTGTGGCTGATTGCCTGTATGGCAATCATTGTCTCGTACGCGCGCAAGCCGACTCCATCACATGGCAGTAAACGGTGGGCGAATCCGGATGGCTCCCGGGATCTTGCTGCCAACAACTCACTCCGCCGCATGGCCGTGCCAACGACCGAGTCCTAACCACTATCACCGGCCTCGTCTGTAGAACTGTCCGATAAACGGCGGATCTGACCTTGGCATCGGTTAGTTTCCGGTCGGGGTGATCCGGCCGTTGAAGGTGATCGCGAACGCATTGAGTGCCAGCTCCCACCTTATTGCCCATCGTGCCTTACCCCGTCGGCTCGGATCGAGCGATCGGGTCACGAGGTAAAGGCCCGCGCGCGGATGGCGCCCCGGTAGCGGACATTGATCGCCTCGATCGAGTCGACCAACTTCCAGCTACGCAAAGATCACCAAAACCGCTGTCATTTCCCCGACAAAGATGCCGCGATTAAGTTGCTGTACCTCGGGTTGGGCATCATCTCCAGCGAGAGCGGAAGCTGCTCCGGCGCCGGAACGTACGACTGGGAGTGCGGCATTGAACACACTCGCCCAACTCTTCCTGGCCGAATTCCATTGTTTTAGAATACAATTCGTAGTCAAATTACCTCTGACTTACACAGAATTCGTGACCGGCTCACTAAGACAGCCGCCAAGGTCGCCGTTGGCGACTGGATCGAGCGAGTCTACAACCAACGCAGACTCGACTCGGCCATCGCACATAATGAGCCCGGTCGACTTCGAAGACCGACTCACTTGGACGGCGCAAGCGGCGTGGCCCTGTGTCCAACTAAACGGGTCAAGCCCACCTGCCGAGTCCCCGGTATTATCCACTTCTCGGTTTCCGTCGCGCGGTGCCTCCGCCTGCGCCAGTCAAGAACAGCTTGTTCGACAGTCATGTGCAAAACCCACGCGATGAGGATGACGAGGATGGTGGCGATGGCCCACTTCGCTGCGTAGGTGTGGTGCAGCATTCCGGTATGGACGCTAATGAGAATTGAGCAGTGCACGAGATAGATTGGATATGTCAGCTCGCCCACCCAGAACAGGAGGAATGCTGTCTTGCGCCGCGGCACTTTCCGCAGGCGCGCTTTTCGATTCCACAGTTCGCAACCGACAAGTACCGGAACCAGCGCAAGCGCGACCGCTCCAGGCATGATGACTGCGTGGATTCGAAACCACTGTTTGCTGCCGTTCACGATGGGGGCCTCGTAGATGAATGAAAAGGCCTCGTAGCTGATGAATGAACATGCCAGATAGATCCCGACGAGGACCAATGGCCACCCCGCTGAGATGACACGTGAGAGGCGCGCGAGTCGCGGGACCCACCAGTTCGTCAGGAACCCAAGCAGGAAAACGTCAATGTTGCCGAACAGGGTCGGGAAGATGTAGGACGGCCAACTCAGGTCTCCGCCGTGGTACGTCCACACGTAGTGGCGATTTATGACACCGACACCGAGCACGACCAGCGTCGCAACAGGCAACAGCACCTTCGGGGTCGGAATGAAAAGACGCGACGCGGCAAGCGCGATAGCAAATGCGGCCGGAACCAAGAGATAGTACTGCCACTCAGTAGACAGGCTCCAGAATGCGCCGATCGTAGCGGACCCTTCTCCACTTCCATTGAATTCGAAGAGCAAGAGCCTCACGGCTACTTGTGGGGCTGAGAGCACCTGTGGCGCCTGCCAAATTATTGCCAGTAGCCCGACAACAAACATCAACGGGAAGATTCGCAGGAACCGATTGCGAAGGTACAGAGTCACGCCCGACCGAGACAGGTCGTACTTGCCCGCATAGAAGCCCTTACCCATCAAGTAGCCAGACAGCGTGAAGAAAAGCAACATCCCGAGCCAAGCCGGTGACTCAAGGATCCAGGCCCATCGACTGTGGCTATAGCTGAAGTCGTGTTTGAAAATTACCCCACTATGCATGACGAATACGAGCCCGCACGCCAAGCCTCGTATCATCAGCAGCCAATCTGTATCGCGACGCGAACCGCGTGGCATAACACTGGTGCCCAGCGGCGCCGGCGCGGCAACGCGGGCCGGAAAGAAGCGGCTCACTCCAAGCGCGTAAATGCAGTAGAGGCCGACCGGAGCTACGGCGACGAGCCACCAACTCCGCGATGGCAGCCCTGTGTTGATCAACGCAAGACCCAACGGGGCACCCAGAATGCAAAGGAACGCGATCGCTCTTCTCATGTCACGTGCATCCCGCGCTCACCCGCATCCTGCTCCCTGGTCCTTGCAGAGTACCGACGAGATATCCGTCACGTCCGCCGATCTCGGCAATTGCCGCAGACAGGGGCCCTCCCTTATCAATGGCGCGACCTAGTTTAGGCTGGGGCTTCCGACGCCGAAAGGGTCAGTCCATGGGAGCCTCCGGGTTTCGTCACCGAAGGGTCCAATTGCTCTAGCGGTTGTCCAGCGGCGCAGCAGAACGTAATTTGGAAGCGGCAACTTTACCCGGAGACCCCATGGCATTGAAGACCCTCAAGATCACGACTTTGTTTGTGCTTCTGCTCAACGTACTCGGCCTGTTCGCCGCTGCTTTGGAAATGGCAAAGGATCCACGTCTTTCAGCCTCCGAAACCACCTTCGCGTGCCGGGAGTGGGCGGCGGGGAGGAAAAGTGAGATCGGTTACGAAATCTATGCTATGGACAAGTCCAAATGGGTTGGTTACGTAAGTTTGCTGGATCCACAGCTCTCCAACCTCCTCCATAGTCCTGATGGTTGTCGCACGGGAAGTTACTAAGCCCAGCAGACGCCCTGCCGAGCCGTAGTGCGGATACAACAAGTGGTGACGGCCACGCCAGTTCACGTCCATCCCAAGAAACTCGCCGCAAAATGGCGATGCTGAGGCAGTATGTGGAGGACCGCAGGCCCTTACCATTTGTTGACGCTGCGGATGTTTGCCTCAAACAAGGAGATGAATGATCACCGCCAACGATCCGGCCCAAAACAAGGCGACGCTTTCGACGATGCCGACCATACCCATGACCGCCCCACGCTGGTGAACTTGTTAGCACGGGTCAAGGCCCGGGCGGGGCGGCCCGTGCTGCTCAACGTTCGCCCTCCGCGCCGACGAAGCCGGCCGCTGCGTGGCATGCGGTGCTGACACCACCTTCGTGTTCAATTCTTGGACCATACGTGACGACTTGCGAGCCTTCTGGGGCGATCCGAGCGTGTCGCACGCCTACACCCGACGCGAGAGTATGTTCTGCCAGTCCTGCTGCGGGAGCCTGCGGGTAAGGCCCATCGCTGAGGTCCTAGTCTCGCTGTACGGGGCCCCAGGGTGCGCTTCATTAGCCCAGTTGATCGAAAACGCGACATTCCGCGAGCTCGACATCGCCGAAATCAACACGATCGGATCGATC
>Ga0306920_100004090_pt1 | contig 18663 bp, 21 predicted proteins | sample flu12Cox44000170_FD_204666 | JGI IMG/M metagenome (GOLD analysis project Ga0306920, IMG submission 204666) | Lab enrichment of tropical soil microbial communities from Luquillo Experimental Forest, Puerto Rico - flux4day.12C.oxic.44.000.170 (v2)... | ecosystem: Environmental > Terrestrial >... | reverse complement strand
TTCTTGAACATCGCGTAGAGCGTTCCGGTTTCCTTCACGGGCCCGAGCGACGTCGCCCAGTTCTCCATGAAGAAGGAGGCGCGGAGGAACGTGAACGGCGTCCCGAGGTCGGCGAACACCTTCTCCGCGTGGTGGAGCCAGCGGATCGGACCGGTTCCGTCGGGCTGGTGCGCGCCATACGACGACAGGAGCACGACGTGCTTCACGCCGCTCGCCGGGATCGCCGCGGCGAATGCCGCCACTTCCTTCTTCTTGTCCTCGAGGACCTTGTTCGTTGCGTAGTCCGGCGGCAGCAGGATGTACGCGCCGTCCGCTCCCCGGAGCGCGTTCTCGAGCGCCTTCGCGTCGCTCACCGTCGCGACCGCGACCTCGGCGCCGCGCGCTTTCCACGGCTCGCCCTTCGCCGCATCGCGAACGACGACCCGAACGGGCTTCTTCTGCGCGAGGAGCGAGTCTGCAACGACCTTGCCCGTGTTCCCCGTGACCCCGAAGACGACATACATGAGGAATTTCCTTTCCTTTTGGGCGTTACCGCGGTCCTGCCGGGGGGCGCGCCATGCACAGTTCTTCGCACAGGGATTCCGGCCACCGATTGACATTACCCCGGCGCGCGCGGCGTCCGCTTCCCCAATCCTGCCGGATCTTTGCCTAATCCTGCCTAAGATGCGCTTTTTGTGTATCCAAGGACGGCGCGCGGCGGTACGCTGACGGAAAGAGGCGGGCAAGATGACGAAGCAGAAACAAGACGGAGATCCGAAGCTGACAGTGGTTGGGCTCAGGAAGATCCTGGCGAGCAGGATCGCCGCGCATACCCAGTCGGTTGGTGAGCATTCAACGGCGATACCCGGCCTGATACTCTTCCGGCAGACTGGGCCGAGCCCTTGCTACCGGGCCACGTTCGAACCGAGCATTGGCGTATTTGTCCAGGGGCGAAAGCTGATCAAGTTGAACGGGAAGGAATACCTGTGCGATGGATCTTCGTTCCTGCTGACATCAATTGATGTTCCCGTCCAAAGCCAAATCGTCGAAGCCTCCAAGGACGTTCCCCTTCTATCCATGCTCCAGCGGCTCGACATGCAGGTGGTCGGTGAATTGCTGAGCCAGGAAGATCTCCCGGAGCTTGACGGCCCCGCGCATGGTTCCGCGCTGGCCATTGGTGAAACGACGCCCGGCATCCTGGGCGCATGCGCCAGGTTGACTGAGATCCTTGATACGCCGGAGGACATCCCGTTCCTTGCGCCGTTGATTCAGCGCGAAATCATTTATCGCGTACTCAGAACCCGGCAGGGAGCGCGGCTCCGCGCAATCGCCACACGGGGAGATCTGAGCCATAAAACGGCACGGGCAATCGCCTGGCTGAAGGCGAACTACACCAAACCGCTTCGTATGGAGGAACTGGCCGTCGTCGCGCGCATGGCCGTCTCGACGCTGCATCACCAGTTCCGGGGGCTGACGGCGATGAGTCCACTGCAATTTCAGAAGCAGCTCAGGCTGCAGGCGGCGCGACAGCGGATGCTGATGCATGGCATCGACGCGACCAACGCCGCATATGAGGTCGGGTACGAGAGCGTGAGCCAATTCAGCAGGGAATACAGCCGGTACTTCGGACAGCCCCCGATCCGGGACGTCAAAGCCTTAAGAGGTGCCAGCGTTTCCGCGACTAGTGATTCTTAAACGCGCAAACTAGCGTGTTTTACCGTGAAGAAGTCCAATTTTTGCTGAACACTTGCTGAACAATAAGCTGCAAATGAGGGTGTTTCACTACAAATGAGCGGTACGTAAAGCAAACAAAACAAACGCAAATCGATCAGTGCGAACGAGTCAGAGTGAATCGGAAAACCGCAGCCTCTGCCGTGACAGGGCTGCGTGAAATGGTTTTGCAACATCATCCTCACCGGCCTCTGCTCCGACGAGGCAGCGTGTCCGCCTACCCTTGCTATTTTTCGTCGCTGACCGCTTCCGGCCAGTCCCCCACACTTCCGTTTTGCTTTTGTGGACCTGCTAGTGAGGGCGCTTCTCGATGACATCCTTCACGACAGAGACCGCGGAAAATGCATTGGGCCAACCGGCGTAGTAGGCCAGATGCGTGACGACCTCTCCCGCTTCCTCCGGCGTTAATCCGTTGTCCATTGCCCGGTTCATGTGATACGTGATCTGCGCAGACTGCCCGGAAGCAATTAACGCGCTCACCGTCACGAGACTCCTGTCCCGCGGTGCAAGATCCGGCCGCAGCCAGAGATCGCGGAAAAGCACATCGGTCGTGTTCTGTACGAGTCCGGGCGACACCTTGCCGAATTGCTGTACGACGGCTGTAGCCCGTTTTTCCTCGGCGTCCTTATCCAAAGGCAGGAGCGCTGGCGAAGCGGGGGGAAGCTGATCCGCCCCGATCTTTCGCTGCGCAAAGACATCCCGCGCCACGGCCGCGGCGGACATCGCGTTCGCCCAGCCGGAATAAAACGCCAGATGCGTGATGATCTCGGAAATCTCGCGCGGCTTGACGCCATTGTCGAGCGCGAGATTCAAGTAGTGCGGCATCTCTATCGTCTGGTTGCGTGCTATCAGCGCCGCGACGGTGACGATGCTTCTGTCGCGCGACGTCAGCCCTGGGCGTTTCCATAACTCAGCAACTGGACCCTGCGCATACTTCGCGAGCGCGGGCGCTACCATCGTGATGTCATTTGATGCTGGCATAGTTTCTCGTCTCCTTCCATTCCTGTGCTGGCCCTGCGCCCAAATTGCGCTTGCCAGAAAAATTGCCGCCGCCATGACGGCCATCCTTTTCATCGTTACCTCCGCTCACGTGAGCTTCTGATCACCTGCGGTATTGCTCGTCGGTCACTTTCTCCATCCAATCCACAACCCTGCCGTCGAGCTGTTCCTGAATCGCGATATGCGTCATGGACGTAGTTGCAGCCGCACCGTGCCAGTGCTTCACGCCGGGCGGAATCCAGACGACATCGCCCTTGCGAATCTCCTCCACGGGTCCTCCCCACTGCTGCATCCATCCTGTGCCGTCCGTGACAATCAGGATTTGACCGAGAGGGTGCGTGTGCCAGGCGCTCCGCGCGCCGGGCGCGAAGCTCACTTTCCCACCGCTGGTACGGGCGGGATCGTGGCCGGAAAACAGCTGCTGGACCTGCACGGAACCGGTAAAGAATTGCGCCGCCCCCTTCGTTGTCTGCAAGGACTCGCTTCGCGCGATGCTAATCGCTGGTGGATTCTGAGTGGGCGCGGTCTGCGAGGCTCCGCTCGCAATCAATGTCAAGGCCGCCACGCTCGCCTTCGCAATTTGTTTCATGGTTGTTGTCCCTTCACTGTTGGTATATCCGCAGGACGCTAGTGCGCCGTGAAGCCGCCGTCCACGGCCAGTGCGTGACCAATCACGAATGTCGAACCGGGACCGCACAGCCACAGAACGGCTGAAGCGATCTCCTCGGCTCTGCCCAGCCGCCCGATGGGCTGCTCACGCAGAATGTCCTTCATCGCTTGCGGGTCCTTGGCGATCATCTCCTGGACCATAGGCGTATCGATGGTTCCCGGACAAATAGCATTGATGCGGATACCTTTCGCGGCGTACTCCAGCGCCGCGCTCTTCGTGAGCCCGATAACCCCGTGTTTGGATGCGTGGTAGATTGCGCGACCGGGAAGGCCGATAAGGCCGCCGATCGACGAGTTGTTTACGATGGCCCCGCTACCTTGCTTGCGCATCTGGAGCAACTCGTACTTCATACAGCTCCAGACGCTTCGCAGATTGATGGCCGTCACGCGGTCGAATTCCTCACCGGTGGAATCGGCAATCTCCACCGCCGGACTCTGCACTCCGGCGTTGTTGAAAGCTGCATCGAGCCTTTGGAACGTTGAAATCGTACGGTCCACCATCGCCTTTACCTGTGCGTCGTCAGCCACGTCGCAGCGCAGCGCCAGCACCTTGTGTCCAGCAGCGGCAAGCTCTGCGGCCTGCGCACGCACGGAATCTTCGTGGATATCTGCCATCGCCACGGCGGCACCTGATTCCGCAAAAGCCTTCGCCGCCGCGAGTCCCATCCCCGCGCCAGCGCCAGTCACCAGGGCAACCTTGTTTTCAAATGGCAGATTCATGTTTGCATTCCTTTGCTTATGAATGTTCTTTCGACCTGGAGCACATTGCTCAGAGGTCGCTCTCGTCGTATCCGGGTTTCTTGTAGAGCTTGTCCAGATTGGCCTTGAGTTCGGGTCTGTACACCTTCTCGGCCCACTCGCCCGGTTGGATCTCCTCTATCGCCACGGAAACCGACTCCTCGCCGTAGTGCAGGATGCTCGTCACATCCTTTGTTATTGCCTCGGCAAGATGCGTTTTCTGCTGTTCGGACTTGCCCGGCCACAATTTCACGATTACATGCGGCATCGTTTCTCTCCCTTCACGTCGTTTTGGTTTCGCGCGGAACGACCTTGACGGTCGCGGCGCGTGCGCGCGCGCCGATCATGGGCTTCAGATAAGGGCTGCTCGCGTATTTCGCGCGGTAGGCATCATCAATGCGGTCGTTGAGTTCTCCGTCTACCGGCTCGAAGGCAACTTCCTTCGTCATGCCCGCAGCGGTGATTCGCCCTGCCTTCTGCCGCAGGGCGGCCTTGTACCAGCGCGAGTCTTTTCCGTTGTACGCGCGCACATAGAGCGCGCCGTCGACGACGACCGACCATATCCATGTGAGCGTGCCATAGGTCTTGCCGTCTTCGCGCAACGGCGAGATATGCAGATCGTCGGTCTGGGCGATGCCTTCAAGTTCTTTTTTCAGCCATGCAGACATTTCAGAATCCTTTTTCTTGAGACTTCAGGGGAGCAGCAGAGCCTTTATGGCGCGACGCTCATCCATCGCGCGGTATCCCTCCGCAACCTGGTCCAGTGGCAGCGTCAGGTCAAACACCTTGCCGGGTTTGATTTTTCCATCCCACACCTGCCGGATAAGGTCAGGCAGGAAGCGGCGCACCGGCGCTGGACCGCCATGAAGATGGACGTGCGCGTAGAACAGCATCTCGCCGTCCAGCTCAACTCCATGTGGGACGCCGACATAACTCACCGCACCGCCTTTACGTACGGAGTTGATTGCCTGCATCATTGATTCCTGTGCTCCGACGCATTCCAGCACCGAGTCCGCACCGATGCCTTTGGTCAGCTCCTTGACGCGTTTCACACCTTCTTCACCACGCTCCGCCACGATGTCGGTTGCGCCAAATTCGCGCGCGATCTTCTTGCGCTTCTCGTGGCGGCTCATCGCGATGATCCGCTCCGCGCCCATCTGTTTGGCGGAGAGGATGCCAAGCAAGCCCACCGCGCCGTCTCCAACCACCACCACTGTCGCGCCCGGCTTCACGTTTGCTGCGTCGGCCGCGAACCAGCCGGTTCCCATGACATCCGAAACCGCCAGAAGACTCGGAATCAAATCCTGCGATGGGAGATCTGGAGTCGCCACCAGCGTGCCGTCCGCAAGCGGCACGCGCAGTATCGGGGCCTGCGCTGTGCCCACAAACTCGCGGTGCTCGCAGGAGGACGGGTATCCGAACGTGCAGTTTTGGCATGTATTGTCCGACGCGAAGAACGAGCCGATAACGAACTGGCCGGGTCTCACCGATTTGACCGCGCTTCCCACCTCTTCGACGATGCCGCAATATTCGTGCCCCATCGGAGTCGGCTGGGCGACCGGCTGAATGCCGCGATAGGGCCACAGGTCGGACCCGCACACGCACGTCGCCGACATGCGGATGACCGCATCGGTCGGCTTCTCAATTTTCGGGGCCTCGCGCTCCTCGAAGCGCACGTCGCGCGGGCCATGCAACACTGCTCCCTTCATCTCTCGCCTCCTTTCGTCCGGTTGCTCATCTTTTCAATCTGTTCGGGATTGCGCGCGCCTAAAATCCCGTCAGTAGTGCTTCCACGTGACGGCCCAATGTTCGTCCGGCCGGGCTGACTTGATAACCAGTTGCCCGTCCGCGCTGAACTCGTAGATCCGCGGCAGATCCTTGCCGACAAGGCGGTCGCCCGTGTTTGCTCCCTGGACGTGATGCGTCACGGTGTGTGCCGCGGGGTTTACGTCATAGCTTCCAAACGAAGCTTCGTAGCCGTTCTGGACATACTCGTTGGAGAGCGACTGCTCAGATTGCGGATACATGAGCTGCACCGACATGTGTCCGTCGCGCGCATAAATCAGCATGCCCATCGGCACACCACTCGTGACTGGCTTTCCATCCGGCCCGAGCATGGAGACGAGGTGCCACGCGCCGACGAGCTTCTCTTGATCAGCCGAGGCGGAAGCACGCTTCTCTGAGGAATGTGTCTGCGAAATTGCGCAAGCAACTGCGAGTAAAAAAACCATCCCAATACGTATCAGGTTCATCATCGCTCCCTCCATTCAGCGTCCCACCAGCGTCTGGTGGAATGCCGGGTAGCGCGCACCCTGAATTGTGATTTGCGAGGAGGCTTTCTCGATGGCGCTCAAATCTTCGGGTGACAACTTCACATTCAGCGCGCCTAGATTTTCTTTGAGGCGGTCGAGCTTCGTTGTGCCCGGAATCGGCACGATCCACGGCTTTTTGGCCAGCAGCCAGGCCAGTGCAATCTGAGCAGGCGTCGCTTTCTTTTGTTCCGCGAATGACTTGACCACGTCCACCAAGGCTTGGTTTGCTTTTCTGTTCTCCTCGGCAAAGCGGGGCACTGAGTTGCGAAAATCGCTGCTGTCGAATTTCGTTTCCGGCGTGATCGCGCCCGTCAGAAAGCCCTTGCCAAGCGGGCTGAACGGGACAAAGCCGATGCCGAGTTCTTCCAGCAGTGGCAGGATCTCCTCTTCCGGCTGCCTCCAGAACAGCGAATACTCGCTCTGCAACGCAGCCACGGGCTGAACCGCGTGGGCCTTCCGGATCGTCTGCGCTCCCGCCTCCGACAGACCGAAGTGCTTCACCTTTCCTTGGCTGATCAAATCTTTGACGGCGCCCGCGACATCTTCAATCGGCACGTTGAGATCGACGCGATGCTGATAGAACAGGTCGATCGCATCGACTCGTAACCGTCGCAGCGAGGCCTCGGCAACCTGCTTGATGTGCTCCGGCCGGCTGTTCAGCGCGCTCCATCTGCTGCCGTCGCCAGGATTAGGTTCCCATCCGAATTTCGTGGCTATCACCACTTTGCCGCGGTACGGAGCCAGCGCTTCGCCGACCAGTTCTTCGTTCGTCAGTGGCCCGTACACTTCCGCGGTGTCGAAGAACGTAACGCCTCGTTCCACGGCGGCATGGATAAGGCCAACCATCTCCTGCTTGTCCTTCGGCGGTCCATAGGACCAGCTCATCCCCATGCAGCCCAAACCGATCGCGGAAACCTCAAGATTTTTTCCCAATGTCCGTTTTTGCATTTGTGCTCTCACGTTGCCTTCCTCCGGCGCTTATCCGTCGTTCTCGATTCCAAGGTATGCCCGAACCGCTTTTTTGAGTAGTATGAATAACGAACAAGAGCTTATGAATGGAATTCACAAATGATACGCAACGATCTGAGCATTCTTAGCGCCTTCGTCGCCATCGCGGAAGAACGCAGTTTCACGAAGGCAGCGAAACGGCTTGCCGTCTCGCCTTCAGCCATGAGCCACGCCATGCGAGATCTGGAAGAAGGCGTTGGAGTGCGACTGCTGTCGCGGACGACACGAAGCGTCGCGCCAACCGAAGCCGGGGAGCAACTGCTTGCGCGGCTGCGCCCTGCGCTCACCGATGTCCAGGATGCCGTTGATCAGCTCTCGGGATTACGCGACAAGCCGGCGGGACGGGTGCGTCTGCTCGTTCCGCGGCTCGCGGGAACGACAGTGCTTGGACCGAAGCTCGCGAAATTCACGCACGACTATCCCGACGTGGTTCTCGACATCACCGCCGACGATAGCCGTCTCGACATCGTGGCGGGAGGCTTCGATGCCGGTATCCACTTCGGCGAATATATTCAAAAGGACATGATCGCGGTTCGGGTATCCCAGGATCACCGCGCGGCGATTGTAGGGACGCCGGAATATTTCAAATCGCACCCCAAGCCGAAGACGCCGCACGATCTCCTGAAGCATCGCTGCATCAACTTCCGGCATGGATCAGCGGGCTTGTATCGGTGGGAATTCGACAAGGGTAAGAAGTCTTTGTCCGTTGCGGTGCATGGGCCGCTCATTGTCGATGACGTGGAGACGCTAGTGCGAGCGGCAATTGATGGCGTCGGTCTGGCCTTCGTGTCAGATGAGCGGGTCGCAGCGCAGCTCGAAAGCGGCGAGCTGATTCGCGTTTTGGACGATTGGTGCCAGCCGTTCCCCGGATTCTTTCTCTACTACCCAAGTCGAAGGCAGCAGCCGGCTGCGCTTTCTGCACTGATCAACGCTCTCCGGTTGTAACTCTACATCAAGGCGGATCGGGAAAGCCGGCAAGGAGTATGGGTTTCACCATCTCCTTTGTCACGATGGGATGTTGTGCGGCGCTGCTACCCGCGCGAGCAATGGGTGGCACGCTTGAGATTGGAAGGGGTTCAGTTTAGCGGTAAAGGAGCGGACATGGAAGATATGCGCATCTGCTCAAGCCTTGGAAGAATGATGGCTAAATTTTGAGGCGTTCAGACTCGGTCAAAGGACATGCGATTTCGATCGGATCCTGGGCAGCCCACCGCGTAGCGAGCAAAGCGTCGCCGAAATTCTTGGTAAGCACTTGGTAAGCTTTTGCCTGCAAATGAGGCGTTTTGGTGCAACTGAGAAGCTTCTAACGCTAACAAAACAAACGAAAATCGATCGGTGCGAACGGGTCAGAGTGAATTAGCAAACCGCCGCCCCGACCCCATCGCAGTTCTCCAAAGTTCAGCAGGCAACTTAGAAGGGAAGTACTCATTCGCTTTGAAGGATTCGCCTGACGTCTCGTTTTCCGTGCAGGATACGAATAATGTGCATGGCGTCTTGCTCCAGCGCGTAATAGATCCGAATCGCTTCAAATCCAGCGACTGGCCACGAGCGAAGATTTTGAATCCGCGGATTGTTGGAGGAATATCGCGGGCCCACATGAGGGTTTTGGCTCAGGGATTGAATGGTGCGTCTGACGGCTTCGCGGAAACGAATGGCGATCTCGGGAGCATCCGCAGAGAGGAGGTAATACCGGAACTGACGTACGATGTCGTCGCTGGCGGTCTGTCGATACAGAACCTTCACGAACGGTGGCCGGACTTATGCTCAGCAACGAGCGCATCCGTTCGCTTGCTTACGGAACTCCAAAACTCGTCTTCCGTGAGTTGCTTTGAGGCAAGCCCTTCAGCGAGCAAGGTGTCGAGTTCTTCCGGTGTACCTGCAAAGCCCGGCACGGTGCGTTGTTCAACGGCCGTTAAGGCAGCCTCAACAACTTCCTCAACGGACTGGTAAGCACCGCGGCTGAGGACCGCTCGAAGCCGGCGCTCTTGTTCCGGCGTGAGATGAATCGTCATGGGATTGTTGCTCCCTGGGCTCGTCAACTTCAGGTTAGGGGAAAAACTGGCTGCGGGCAAGTCGAATGCGGCTCCGGTCGGTCCGAGTGTGAGGTCAGGCCTGGAAACATATAATAATGTTGAGGATAGGACTCAAACGGGCCGTGACAGTGCGGGATTCTAACCAGCGACGGGGCAGCGTTCTAACCAACTGAACTACGTCCCCAACCGTGGAATCAACAACTTAGCCTAAGTCGTTGGAAATATGGGCTTTGCAAGATTTGCATACCAGCGCACTGTTCGCTTTCGTGTGCTTACAATGGCATCTGTCCCTGCCAAAACCGCCCATAAACCGCCCATAAAGATCAGCGCGCTCATGCGAGACTCATACTAACACAGCTACGCCTCCTCGTCATGCTCGCTGACGGAATCGCTGTTTTCCAAGCGAAGCGGGCCCTGTGAGCAGGGAAGTGCTCAAATTTTCTGAGCAGCAACACTCTTGGGAACTCAACGGAGGGTTGCGATGCCGACGACCGCCAGGGTTTGGTCTTATCCGGACCGCGGCGGGCGAGACTGGGGGAGCGACGACATTAAGCGACATGTGGGTCCGACGTCCGGGGAGACGCTCCTTGTCGCTTGAAAGAGTCATTGAGAAACCGGATGCTGCGGCGGTCTCGCGAGGTTCCTTAGCCCTGACGATATGCCTTCCCAGCCCTTCGGGATGGCGACCGATGGGGACTTGATTCAGCCGTGTGAGGCACGGCTAGAAAAGTCCGGAACCCGATCCTCAAAAGGAGAGATCTGATGCGATTCTCAGCCCAGGTTAGTTCATGCTTCAAGCGGTTTGAGCGGGCCGGGTTCTGGGAGTGGGTAGTGCGGTCCGCGATCATCACCTTGGTCTGTTGGTTCGGAGGCCCTACTCCGGCGATGGCGCAGCAGTATCCGGGGAATCCGCAGCACAGCACGACGGAGGATTTCCTAGGGCTTAACGTGCGCCCTGTAGCCATTGGGCATCATGGGGTTGGACCCTCCGATCCGGCCACGAATCCCGGCTTGCCGATTGAGAACACGGTGGCCTCGGTGCGGCAGGCCTATACCCTGGGTGCGCGCGTGGTGGAAGTGGACGTGCAGCTGACTGCGGACGCGAAATTGGCGGTATTCCACGACGATTTTCTGGGCGATTTCACGTGCATCCACTCTTTAACGCTCGACCAGCTTCAGGCGCGTTTGCCCTACGTTCCGGAGCTGCGGCAAATCATCAACGTGGCGCGCGAGTTCAACAACCGGGCTGCCGACGATCTGGGTGGCATCCTGATTGTGGAGCTGAAGGCGTTTTCGCCACACTGCGATCCCGGAGACAACTTTGAGCAACCGCTGGTCACGGCGGCGGTGAACGAAATACGGCAGGAGCAGTTTGCCGACCGTGTGATGTTCGATTCGTTTTCACCAGCGCTGCTTTACCTGGCGCAACAGACGGCACCGGAAATTCCACGGGAGCTGGACCTCGATGGCTTGCAATTGTTGACTCCGGCGCAGGTCCAGGCGGTCACGGGACTGCCAGTAACAGTCATTAACAAAAAGATTTCGCTCGGGCTGACGTGGGCGGAGATTGGGCCGGTGTTCCGTTTGCCGGGATACGCCTCGCCCACGCAGTTTCTGATCACTGGACTCGTCACTGGCGCGCGGGTTGTTGGCGGCGAGATGGACTTTTTCCGCGCAGCGGAGCAGCAACAGCCGGGAAGTGGCGCGGACTTCGTCGCTGCGGCACACTCGCTCGGAATGCGCACCTTCGCGGATCCGGCAAACACTCCGGCGGATTGGAACTTCTTCGCTTCGCTGGGCGTGGATGCCATTTACAGCGCGATTCCGATGGGGTTGCGGTTGCAGCCGGCGATTCCGTCGCCGTGAAATGCGTCAGGGCTGCAATTCCTCGAGTGGGAAGAGGCCATGGCGAAACTCGGCGGGGAAGTACTTCCCTGCACCTCCTGCTCCGCGACTGGCCTCTCCCTCTACTGAATGCTGATGCTTGCGCGAGGCCGGTGATAAACCTATGCGTTTTTTTTAAAGACGGGCGTACCATGCTGCGCCCCTCCACAAGGAAGCGGTCGCAACCAACCACTGTGCTATTGGATGCCGATTTTGTGGAGCAACTGGGTGAAGCGCGGCTCGGAACGCAGCGGATCGGAAATGGGATCCACACCGAGGTAGAGGAGGCGGTCACTGCGCTCCTTGTAGGCTTTGTCGAGCCGGTCGAGGGCATTGGATTTCTCGCCCAAGCCGGTATAAATCGCGGCGAAGTAGAGCGACGAGACGTAACGCGACTGAGCCAAGTGCTGAAGATCCGCGAGAGCCTTGCGGGCTCCGGCGGTGTCGCCTGATACAGCAAGCGCGTGTCCGTACAAGGCGACCATGACTGGATGGTCGCCCGAGAGCTGGCGCCCTCTGGAAAACTGATCCAGCGCTTCCGCATACATTTTCTTTTCGCGGTAAGAAGAACCGAGCCAAATATAGGCGAGCCAATAGGATGGGTATTGCTCCAGAGTGCGACGCCCTTGCTCGATGCCGGCGTCATAGTTTCTCGAGTTGTATTCAATTTCGGCACGGACGGTATTGAACAACGGAGAAACCGGGTCGAGCTCGAGAGTGCGGGAATTTTCCTCGAGCGCCTGCGGCAGGCGATTGCGCACGATGCAATAGTGACTGAACCACAGATGCGAGGTGGGACTGTTTGGGCCGAGACTGATAGCGCGCTGAAACTCTTGTTCGGCTTTCTCAAAGTCCCATTCGTAACTGAAGGCGACGTTGCCCAGAACGGCGTGGGCTTGGGCAAGGTCCGGATCGAGCTCCAAGGCACGGTTGGCAGCTTCGCGTGCTTTGGGCTTGGCATCGGAGGGCGCTAGGTCATCATAAGGAACCTGGCCAAGCAGGGCGTAGGTGCTGGCAAGGCCGGCATACGCGAGGGCGAATTGCGGATCTTTTTGAATAGCCTGTTGGTAGGCCTCCATGCTCTTGTGAAGGTCGCCGCGGTTGGTCCAGTAAAATCGGCCACGAAGATAGGCGTCATAGGCCTCGGCCGAGAAAGGATGAAGTTGAAAATTCATATAGTCACGGCCGTTGATGGGCAAATTGTCGATTTTGGATTGGCCGGGGCTTCTGGAGGCTTTTTCATTTGATGGATTCAGAGCCAGGCTAATCTGAGTTGCAACGGCGGAGGCGACTTCGTCCTGGACGCGGAGGATGTCATTGAGATCGCGATTGTAAGAATCGGCCCAAAGGTGTGTTTGGTCGCTAACTTGAATGAGCTGGGCATCGATGCGGACGCGGTTGCCGTCGCGGCGTACGCTGCCTTCGAGGGCGTATTGCACATCGAGGGCGCGGCCAATTTCCGCAATGGGCTTGCCGGCGAGCGCGTTGGACGAAGCGGCAGCTATCACGCCGAGGCGCTGTGGGTCGAGACTGCCGAGGCGCGTAATCATTTCGTCGGTCAGGCCGGCGCTGAAGTAATCCTGCTTGGGATCGCCGCTGAAATTGGCAAACGGAATAACGACCAGACGAACTTTTTTTTGCCGCGGCGCCACGGGTTGGATGCCATGAAGGGCCACGTAGGCGACCGTAAAGATCGCGACGGCGACAGTGGTCAGTAGGGTGACGCGCTTCCACTTCCGAACTGAAGCTTTTGTATCGGCGCGCGAGTCAGAGGAATCTTCGACTGCAGTGACAGCGGCTGGCTGCGACGCAAGGTCTGCACCACTATTCTCCGACTCTGCAGAGACGTTCTCAAGGTCGGGCTCCGGCTCGAAAGCAGCGTCAGCTTCGGGATCGTCTACGGGCTGGCGCTTCTTGACCCACTCGTCGAGTTCGCTGGTGTAGGCGTACACCGAGGACTTTTTCTGGTGTTCGTGACGATGAACTGGCAGGTGTTCGGTTTTCTCCCAGCGCTGCACGGTGCGGACTTCACGGTCGAGGTAGTCGGCAATCTCTTTCCAGGCATCGAGTTTCCTGCCGGGTGGGCGCAAAGATTCAGGCCCTTTGGAAGGGATAGAGCCGCTAATGCCATGAGGGGCACCGGGGCTAGGCATTTCAGTCGCCCGATTATAGCCTATTTGTGTACAGAATCGCGAGGAGGCTACGGTCTAAACTTTGCAACGCGGAAGTACTCCATCTGGGTGAAAAACGCGCTTTTCGTTTAAGCGGCCGCACTTCGAGCCTTTTCGATCAAGGTGAAAGGGGGAAGCCGTCCTTTTATATACGCGTTTTGCTTCGTGATGTTTTGGAATGTGGAGGGAATTGGGCCGTGACTGTGTAGGATTCTAACCAAAGGCAATCGTTTGCCAGGCCTGAGATAGTGAGATAGACAATCTTCCGCCGCCTGGTCCCGAAACAGCCCAACTTGCCGCGTTTACGCCCCTAATGGATGACGCCAACGCAGTCCCTGGAACCGAGCGAAATCGCTATCCGTGGTGATCAATTCACACCCGTGCTCGATGGCCAAGGCCGCCACATAAGCATCGCTGACCAAGCGGCCCTCAATGTCATTGCACATTTTCGTAAACAGCTCCCAGTGCGCGCGACTGGGCGTGACGAAGACGGCTCGTGGCCACTCGACGAGCCGGTGGCAAAATGCCAAGGCTGTTTGCATCGGTGTCGCCGGCCGAAAGATCTTGGGATTTGTTACGATTCGGAGGAAGCCGGCGAGCACGATCTCCGCGACAGCGAACGGTTCCGGCGCCTCGACCAAGGCTCTAAGCCACGCCGCGTATCGATCGTGCTCAGGCGCGTCCTGCCGATGCGCGTAGATTAGGACATTGACGTCCGGCAGTTGCATCGACTAGCGCTGCTTCCCAAAGCGCTCGACATCGTCGGGTTCAAGCACCGCCGCGGTCTTATCGATATTCAATGTGGTAAAGTGACCTCTCTCGCCGAACGTCACCAAATCGAAACGGTCTCGCCGCTGCGCCGGAGAGGCCTGCAACAGGAGCCGCACCGCACGTTCGACCAGCCCGCTGACGCTGGTGCCGGATTCCGCCGCGCGTTTCTTCAACCGCTCCAGAAGATGATCATCTAACGTAATCGTGGTGCGCATGATGCAGAATCATACTCCACTTACATCAGTGCATCAAGCCCTGCTTAATAGGTAACGTTGTGTAGATTATCGCTGAGAATCCGACCATCACGACAATCTTGGGGATCTGACTCGGGTCGTTCCCAGTGAAGGACTAAAGCTGGAGTTCTGCGCTTGCTTTGGAATGTCGTCGAAGAAGAAGCGAGTCTACCGTGACAGTGCGCGGGAACAGGGCAGCGTTCTAACCAACTGAACTACGTCCCCAACCGTGGAATCAACGACTTAGCGTAAAGCCTTGCAAATAAGGACCTTGCAAGATTTGCATACAGCGCACTGATCGCCTTGGTTGCATGCGGTGGCATCTGTTCCTGCCAAAACCGCCCATAAAACGCGCTCATGCGAGACTCATACTAACACAGTTACGACTCCTCGTCATGCTCGCTGACGGAAATGGCTGGTTTCCAAGCGAATGCGAGCCCTGTGAACAGGGAAGTGCTTCAAATTTTCCGAGCAGCCGCACTCTTGGGAACTCAAGCGCCGGACAAATGCGACTTCCATAAAGGTTCTTCTTAGAGAAGCTTCCTAAGCTTCTCTAGTTAACCCTAACACGCTGAACTGGCGGCACTTACTACGTTTTGAGCAAGCTGTAATTGGAAAATATTGGAAAACGGACGGGTATGATCGAGCTATCGACGGCGGAAAAGCCGAGCCAGGGCACAACCGTCGGATGTGGATTCGATTCCATCGCCGGCGTAGCGTCAGCCAGCGATGTTGAAAAATTTGTTACCGTAAATGCCGATGAGGGCGATCCCAGCGTCTACGGTAGAGGCTGTCGGGCGTAGAGCCATGTGCAGTTTTGAAGATGCGATCTTCACTGCCATGGCGTTTTTCCCGAACGCGGCCCGCCGCCGCCTCGACGCCGCCCGCATCGGCTAAGGAATCCCGTGAGCGTTCGCCATCGCCTATACATTTGCCTCATGCTGCTGTGCAGTGTGGTGTTCAGCGGCTCGGCTGGCTTTCACTTCATCGAGGGCTGGACGTGGTTTGACGCTTTCTACATGACCCTGACGACCATGACAACGATCGGGTACGGTGAGATTCATCCGCTCTCGCACGCGGGGCGCATCTTCAACAGTTTTCTGATCGTCTTTGCGGTTTTTTCAGGCGGCTTCACAATTGCGACGTTCAGCCAAGCTTTGTTACAGTTCGAGTTCGGAAAGGCCTTCGGCCGCCGGCGCATGGAACGCGAACTCGCAAAGCTTTCCGGACACTACATCATTTGCGGCGCCGGACGGGTGGGGCGCACAGTGGCTCGAGAGTTGCGCGCTCGCGGCCAAAGCGTCGTCTTCATCGAGAAGGATCTGCAGCGCACCGATTGGGCCGTGAACGAGAAAATTCCGTTCGTGCTTGGTAATGCTTCCAGTGAAGAATGCCTGAAACGGGCCCATATCGATAGGGCCAAGGGTTTCGTAGCAGCTGTCAGCTCCGACGCAGAAAATCTCTATATTGTGCTTACCGCCCGCGGATTGCGCTCCGACCTAAAAATTATTGCCCGCGCCAGTGAAGAAGAAGCCACTTCCAAACTCCTGCGTGCAGGCGCGTCGCAGGTGCTCTCGCCGTATTTCTTCGTGGGGAACCGTATCGCTCAGCTTCTGCTTCGTCCAAACGTTCTCGACTTCATTGACGCAGCGTTCGGAACTGAGCGCCTGGACGTGGAGATCGGTGAGGTACGCATCGACGGAAAATCTCCGCTGGTCGGAAAGGCCTTGGGTGACTCGGCGATTCGGCAGCAAGCGGGCGTCATCATCCTTGGGGTGAAGCCTGCTGACGGGGCGCTGCTTTTCAATCCGGCACCGGAAACGGTGATTCGCGCAGCCGACACGCTCATTGTGATCGGCGCGGATACCCATCTGAGAAAACTGGAATCCCTCGCCCGCGCGGTGGCGTGATCAAGGATGAGCTCGGACAAGAAAGACGGAACTTGGTCGGCGGGCCTTCGCATGCAAGAATCTGAGAGTTGTTATCCGCCTGCGAATGAGCCTATTTCGCCGGCAATAGAGCCCAAAGGTTGCAAGAGGTTGGGTCTTTTCTGTGCCGATTTCTCGAAATACTCCCGAACCTGTTTCATGCCTGATTCCCGTGAATTTGCCCCAGAAGTCAAGCCCGCAGATGGTCGTCGTAGGCCTCAGGATCGACTTGCCGCTTTCGGCCTCCGAATGCACCCGGCTGAGGGCGAAAGAATCGAAGGTGAATGGATCAAGATTCAAGATTCAAGGTGAGCACTTTGTGGGTCGGATGCAACTTTTTCCGCAAGCGCCAGCAAACGTTGCGATGCGAGGTCGGCTGCGATAAAAGGAAGGCGCTTGGGCATAAACCGATTGCAGCGGCCGTTTGCTAACCGCTACGGATCGATCGGGCTAGAGGGTAACGGCTCGATCGAAACCTGCATTGGGCCGGCGCCGAAAAAACCGAGCAGAAACCAGACGAACTTTCCAGCGGAGCTCTTGGTGAGGAAACGAAGATCATGGCCCGGACGCGCTTCAATCGCCAGATCTTTCCGATTCCAGGTGTTGTCCACTCGGAGAAAGTGCGCTCCGGGAGCCACGCCCAAAGTCAGCGAATCGCCGTACATCAGTTCGCCCTGGTTCTGGCCGTCGAGATAAATTTTGATCTGGCGAGTTTGCGTGTCGTCGGTCGCATTGCGAAGAATTGTGATGCCGGAAATCAGCGATCGGGGCAGCGGAGCTTCACGAAGTTTGCCAGGATATACACTCGGGGCCCCCGCTCCAATTCGGCGTCGGTATTCCCAGCATGCATGAACGCATTAAGTTAATCGGCGGCCGACTCGAGATTAAGTACAATAGGCTGGCAATGGTGTCCGCGAATTCTGCCACCGTGTTCGTCGTGGATGATGATGCCAGCGTCCGTGCGTCAATACAGGGACTACTGAAATCGGCGGGCTTGCGGTCGGAAGGCTTCGAGACGGCGGAAAAGTTTTTAGAGAGAAAGCCACTCGACGGTCCCAGTTGCCTGATCTTGGATGTAAGCCTTCCTGGGGTCAGCGGCGTTGTCTTTCAGCAGCAGCTTAAGAAGGCCGGCATCCACATTCCGATTATCTTCGTTACCGGCCATGGCAATATTCCCATGACGGTGAAGGCCATGAAGTCGGGAGCCGTGGAATTTCTAACCAAGCCCTTTGGGGATCAGCAACTGTTGGGCGCTGTTCAACAAGCTCTGGCTCGCGATTCAGCCGCGCGTAAGGAGCAATCCGAAGTCGCAACTCTACAAAAGCGCTACGACCGGCTGACTCCGCGAGAGCACGAAGTCATGGCACTGGTGGTGGCGGGCATGCTCAATAAGCAGATTGCTTCGCAGCTCGGAACCAAAGAAATCACGATCAAGGTCCATCGCTCTCAAGTGATGCATAAGATGGAGGCCGGCTCTCTTGCCGAACTCGTCAAAATGGCTGAAAAGCTGAAGCGTTCCTGATGGGTCTGATGGCGTCCGTTGTCAGGTTGAAAGGCCGAACTACGGCTGCAATGTGGTCCAACTCGCTTTCACAGGCTTAGGTTCTTGCGCAACGGGCGAAACCTCACTTCGTCTCGTCCAACGCCAGCCAAGGAACGTACCTATACCAAAGCATAATTGCGTTATCCCTGGCCCCGCACTATTTTTAGGCATCGTAACTTCCAGGGAGGAGCCAAAAGTGGTCGCAATTGTCGACGATGATGAGCTAGTCCGGAGCGCACTGAGCGGACTAATGAAATCGGCTGGCTTCCCTTCTTTGGCGTTCGCATCTGCGGAAGAATTCCTAAGCTCGGGCGAACAAAAGCGCACGGGATGTTTGATTGCCGACATCCGCATGCCGGGAATGTCGGGTCTGGATCTTCAATCGAAGTTAGTACGAGATCACTATCGGTTTCCAATTATTTTTATTACGGCGCAAGGTGACGAGAAGATGCGGATGCAAGCTTTGCGGGCAGGAGCGGTGGAGTTTTTAAGTAAGCCGATTGACGATGGGATATTACTTGACTGTGTGCGCGCAGCATTCGAGCGCGATGCTTCGTGATCTCCTCGAGGAAGCGTTGTGTGGGGTCATTGGTGGAAGGCGTCAACATAGTTCGGTCAGGTGAGAAGGGTCCTGTTGAGACCAGATTTGACCAAATCATAGGAA
>Ga0306920_100004089_pt1 | contig 18666 bp, 17 predicted proteins | sample flu12Cox44000170_FD_204666 | JGI IMG/M metagenome (GOLD analysis project Ga0306920, IMG submission 204666) | Lab enrichment of tropical soil microbial communities from Luquillo Experimental Forest, Puerto Rico - flux4day.12C.oxic.44.000.170 (v2)... | ecosystem: Environmental > Terrestrial >... | reverse complement strand
GTTCCTCACCGCCGTATATCTCGCCCCCATTATGGGCGGTGTGCTGCTTGCAAGTCTTTACGGGATGTGGGGCAAGACGCAGTCTAACCGTGTTGCCGCCGCAACACGCACGTTTAATGTGCTGGCGGCCGGTGCGATCACTGCAGTGATTGCTCTGCCGATATTGGTCTTAGCACCAGATGCTCTCTATAATTATTACTTTGTCGGCCATGTGCTGAGTGATGAGAAATATATTCGGGCCCACGAGCAGGGGATCTATTCGCTTCGCGATCACCTCCTCTATTATCCACGAACACTTGTCGATTTCCATATCGGGAATGTCGCGCTGGATCTGATGGCACTTATTCTAGGGTTCGCAATCGTTGCAAGGGTGCTGGCGAAAGCGCCATTTATCTCCGGGCTCCTCCACGACCTAAGGCGCTTTCGGATGGACTTATTTGCGCTTGGGCTTGCGGTGGTATTTCCGATCCTAATCTTGACCGCGGACATCTCGAAATCTCCGGTCGTCGGTGACATAGTCGCAGTGCCAATTATCTTAGTTGTCGTTCTCCTCTGCGCCGCCATCTTGCAATCCAGCATGACGTCAGTGAAATCGGCAACTCCGGGCCCAATAGTCCGCTCGTTTACAGCAAATCAGGGCCGCCTTACTCCATGGATCTCCCTTTTGATTATCGTTATTGCTGCGGCTGGCTTTGGCTATCAGAGCATGAAGAAACAACAGTTTGCATCGCGTTCAGACCTCGAGCGAATTACCCTGATCAACGAGGCGATCGTCCAATATGCCCTCGAAAACCACATGGGACAGCCCACCATATCGGTTGACCGTGTCGTCGATTATTTGAACTGGGGGACTGCTAAGTTGTTTGGGATTGAGCGCTTTCACCGCTATCTGAATTTCGATCCTCGGTTCGGGAACGGTCTTTACGGCATATTCGAAACGCCGCGTGCAGAGGCATTACGTCTTTTCTCAGAGAGCGACATCATTGTGCTCACCGACCCGATTGCTGGCCGCTCTCACCCCTATCCGATGAACACCAAAATCCGCGAATATTGGGACGAGCTATGGACTTGGACCAACCAAAATCGGAAGCTCTTTTTTGCTACGGAAATTTTCGGCATTCCGTACCGAGTTTTCGGACGAATGTCTGCGAACGGAGCCGCGCCGCGAGCTCAAGGTGACCTCTTGTTAACACGATCGCTGTTGTAGCTCAGCACTGCGGGTTCTGCGGAAAGCTTGATGAGCTTGGCAGGTCTGCATCAACCTCGTTCTTGGCCAAACCCTGCAGGAAGCGGGTTCAAACATACCGTCTGTCCCACTACTTCGGTTCGATCTGAGTCAATGCCCGCTACCCGACGAGTTCGCCGATGTTGTAGTTAGGTTAAATGTTTTGGAACACATCGAAGATGATGAAGGCGCAGTTGCCCATCTTTTCCGAATCTTGCGACCGGTGGCGTTGCCATCATCGAGGTTCCGGCGAGCGCTGCGCTCTTCGATATCTATGATCGCGTGCTTATGCACTTTCGACGCTACGACATGCACCAGCTGACGCGAGTTTTGCGCAATGCCGGCTTCACGATCGAACGTCGCTCGCACCTCGGCTTTTTCTTATTTCCAGCCTTCTATGTTTCGAAGCGGCTCAACCAGTTACGCTATCCGGCTCGACCGGATGCGGATGAATGCGGATCGTATCCAGAATGATCTCCACAACACGATCGAGCTCACTGATGCACTACGTCATGGCTGCAGAGAGTGAACAGGTCTATCTGCCCGTCGGCATTCGTTGCCTCGTGACCTGCCGAAAATGCGCTAGCAGCTGAACTGCTACACCATAGGAGATCCGGATTGCGCGCAGCCGCATGATTTTGTAGGCCATGAGTTTGTTTGGCTGGGAGTGATGTTTTTGCCCATCTATCATTTAACATTACCGGCCAAAGTTTCGAGTTGTGTGATGTGGTAGGAGTTGTGGTCCGGGCCGCGACCCTGATCTTCGCCCGAATCGGCTAGCTGCCGTTTCTATGTATTCCGCTTCAGCAATTTATAATAGTTGTGCTTGATTAAGCGGGGTCGAACCACAACGATGTTCGGCGACGGCAATGTGTTGAACGGCATCCGAAAGCCTCTTTGCTACAATTACCCCCGGAGGACTACGAAGGTCCGCGTGTGGATTTTCGACCAAAATTGCGCGCACACCTGCTGCGCGAGCACAGGCCACATCGCTCTCCCGGTCTCCAATCATCCAAGATCGCGCTAGGTCAAGATCAAGTTGGGCGACAGCGATGAAGAGGTTGTACGGACCTGGCTTGCGGTCGAGCGACGGCCCACTGAAATGCGGCACTATTCCGTCGGGATGTCCATACGAATAAAACGCCGCATCGAATCTCACGCCTTCGCCGGCCAGTAATTCGACAAACCGTTCATGTGCAAGCCACAGTGCGCGAAGGTCAGTTTTGCCCTTGGCGTAACCCGCTTCGAGATCAGAACAAGTGCATAGCCCGCTTCGGAAAGGCGGCGGGCGGCGGCGGCGCCAGGAATCAGGCGCACATCCTCTGGCCGGAGCGGCGCCTCCCATTCGCCAGTTTGGGAATAGAAGATTTCTTCAACTAGTACCCCGTCGCGGTCGAGAAAGACTGCAGGTCGGCTCACCGCACGGATTCCCACTTCATCTCGCTGGCAAGCAGTTTCGGGTGACTCACCATCCCATGCCATACGACAGCCTGAAACGCTTCGGTGTGGGGCGTCACAGTTGCCGGATTCACGGTCGGGACGACCACGCATGCGTCGGCTACTTGCCGGGTATACCCGCCATCGCGGCCGACGATTCCGATCACCCGAGCGCCGACCGCTTTAGCGAGCTTGAGCGCCTCGACGATATTGGCTGAGATGTTCTTCTCCGTATTGCCGCCGCCGACTGAGAACACGAGGACAACGTCGTCCTTTCGGATCCTGCTACCGCGTAACCAGTTGGAATATACTGTGCCCCAGCCTTCATCGTTGACCCGGGCGGTAAGCTCCGACGCGTTGTCGGTCGGGGCGTATGCTTCGATACCGCAGATCTTGCGGAAGTCGTTGACGGCGTGCCCGGCGTGGCCGGCACCACCCCCCACGCCTAGAATGAACAGCCTTCCGCCGCGTGCGCGAGCTTCGACCAGGATGTCAATCATTCTGTCGACTTCGATCTGATCTATGCCCTCAGCCACCGCAGCAACTTCTTCGTAGTAGCTGTTTGTGTAGTCGCTGACACTCATTGCAGTTCCCTTCAAATAAGTGTCCGTTTGGGCAAGCCCCTCGGGCGTACCAATTTCATAAAAGCGACGAGTGACCTCGTAGCCAGCAAGCTGTCCGCCCGCAGCCAGTTTGGCATACACGTCCGCAAGATCGAATGATGCGTTGGTATTCCACTCGGCCAATGCATTGTCAGATAGGATGCCCAGGCCATAGTCGATGTAACGCATGTCCAGACTTGGCGCACGCTTGTCATATCGCACCACTCGAGCGCCGTCGAATAGCACGTTGCTCGTGTCCCAGCGGCCCTCGTTGCGTAACACGGTCATCAGCGCGGGGGCCCCACTTCGCCGAAACGCGAGCAGGATCGGGGCGAGGGCAACATCAAGGTAACTGTCACCATAGAGCACGAAGAATGCTTGCCCGAGCAAAGGGAGCGCACGTCGCAGCGCGCCACCAGTGCCCATGAGCATCGGGCCGTCGAAACTGTAAGCGACCTCCAACCCGAACTGCCGTCCATCGGCGACAAACTCGCGAATCATTTCGCCCAGATGCGCTACGCACAGGACCACTCGCTCAATGCCCTTACGCCGGAGTAGCCGCAGCTGGTGAGCAATAAAGGGCTCGCCGGCCACCGACACCAGGGCCTTGGGCAAGGTTGTGGTACGTGGGTGGAGCCGGGTCGCGAGGCCCCCCGCGAGGATCGCGACCGGCGGCATGGGGTTGGAACCCATCTCTACTGCGCCATGACCTTTGTACCTTCAAAATCGAAGTGGAACCGAACCTCGGCCAAACCGGCCTCGCGCATGGCGTGCCGCAGCCGCACCTTGTCCTCAACGTAGAACATGAGAAAGCCGCCGCCACCCGCGCCGATGAGTTTGCCGCCAATCGCTCCGTTCTTCAGTGCAAGATTGTACCACCTGTCAATTTGCGAGTTCGACATCTCGCCTGAGCGCTTACGCTTGTGCTCCCAGTGCTCGTGCATCAACCGACCAAAGCCCTCCATGTCCCCCTTCTCCAATGCGGTTTTGCTGCGCAGGCCGAGATCTTTCACGTAATGTAGGTTGTCGATCATCGCGCTATCCCGACCCTTCGTGCGGGAGTCCTGATCGCGGAGAATCGTCGAAGCAGATCGCGAGAAACCGGTGAAGAACAGCAGAAGATTATCCTCCAGGCCGCAGCGAATCTCTTCGTCAACCGCGAGCGGCGCCGCCTCGACCATTCCATCCTTGCGGAACGTGAAACAGATAATTCCTCCAAATGCGGCGATATACTGATCCTGTTTCCCGATCGGCTCGCCCAGCTTCTCTATTTCAATGAAGCAAGCCTGCTCGGCCAGCTCGCGTGGATGAATGATGCCACGGGCGTGTGCATGCAGCGCACGTAGAAGCGCGGTAGTAAAGCTGCCTGAGGAACCGAGGCCCGTTCCTGACGGAATGTCGGCAAGTGTTGTGATTTCAATTTGTGGGATTCCAAAATCGAACAGTTTCAGAGCCTCACGAACGATAGGATGCTGAACCTCATCGATCGTGTCCACATGCTCGATTTTCGAGTACTTCAGATAGACGCCTGGTATGAACGGCTTGATTACCGTCACATACACGAACTTATCAATAGCGGCCGCCATCAGGAACCCATCATGATCGCGATAGTAGGACGGGAGGTCAGTACCGCCGCCTCCTAACGTGATCCGCAGCGGACTACGAACTATGATCATGTGGGGGCACCTGGTAACTCTGCTTAATGATATGCAGCACGGCAGGTTCACGCAATTCGGCCGCTGATGGACCGTTGAGCCAATAGCCTCGACAAATTTCTGACGAATGGTGCTTGTTGGCCGCAGGCTTCGCGGCGACGCGCCGATTTCAGCGTTTCGTCAGCAGAAGACTCCCATTCGGGAGCGGAAGCACCCGATAACCGAGCTCGGTCGGCCGTGTGCGCAGGTCGCGATACAGCGGCTCTGCCGCGATCCGCCTAATGACGCCCATCGCCGGCGACATCAGAATGGCATCGGGGTTGTTCTGGGCGATCAGCTGCTCCAGCGTTTCGTCGCCGGAAACATTGGGCCAAGCATGCCGGCACGGCGGCAGATAATAGGCGCACCAACCGAGGTCGAATTCGAGCAGCACCTTGATGCCGGGAACAGCGCGCAGCGCAGCCACGGTCTGAACGTTCGGCTGCGGCACTCGCGGCAGAACCGGCGTCACCAGCAGCAGGCCCGCTGCGGCAAACGCCGTCGCGATCGGTGACGGGTACGCCCCGACGTCGAATCTTCTGAGCGCGCAGCCGCAACATACGAGGAGAGGATAGAGAACCAACACGACGTAGTGGGTGCGCGGATAGGTCAAGACGCACGATATCAGCGGCGGCAACATGAGGATGGCGGCGGCGACCGCCGTCGGCCAGGATCGCCTCGCCGCAACAATCGGCCGCTCGCGTATCGGGCCGGGACGGCGAACACGGCTGTACCCGACCTGGATCACGCAGGCGATCAGGATCAACGCGATCGCGATCCGCGCTGTCATCCGGCTCACGAGCCTGTATGTCCCCAGCGCCTCGGTGAAATACGCGCCTAGGGCCTTGAGCAAATCGATCGCGTTGTCGCGTAAGGCCCCAAGCGCCGTCCGCGGTGCAATCGAGAACACGTCCGCCAGGCTCTGCGCGCCAGGAAATGAAACGTCCATGATCTCACGGTAGTTCCACCACGGATTGATATCCAGGTGGTTGGTCTCGACGTAGCGCAGCGCATAGTTCATGCCGAACGCCATGAAAGCACGGCCCCTGTCGTTGAGAACGGGAAACGACCACAGCGCGATGAGCGTGACGGTGGTAGCCAATGCCAGCCAGCCGGGAACGGCAGCGGCGTGAAGGGCGAATCCTGGCCGTCCGGCACGTATGGCGCGGATGATCTCCCGGCCCGACAGCGCGATCGCCAGCGCCGCCGCGAGATAGAAGCTCACAACGAATTCGGGCCGCACGAACGTTGCGAGAAAGGCCGTCAGCACGAGGATCCCGGCCTTCGCGAACAGCGCCTCGGCCAGATGCACGCACGACAAGCCGGCCGCGAGCACGACGACGGCGGCTAAGCTGATCCGCGGCCATACGGTAAGCGTGCCGCTGAACACCAGCAGGGTTGCGGCCAGCGCCGCATAGAGCGGCAACCTCGATACCAGATGAAGCGAGAGGTAGACCGCGACCGCACAGCCCACCATCAAGATCAGGCCACCCCACAGATAGAGGTCGACCGGATCGCGGATGAAGGCCGACAGCCCGCGATACCACAGCAGGTAAAGCCCGTTCCCCTCGTAGGACGTCATCGGGGTCGGGGACGAGATGCCGTATAACAGATAGATCGTTTCGTCAGCGAACTGGATGTCGAAAACGTGGCCGCGGTTTCGAAGATGGACAGCGAGCATGAGCCCGACGAACGCTGTCGCCACCAGCCCCGCCAACCGTTGGCCTGACAGCTTGTGACCACGTGCTGCCGCCGCAGCGAGCGCCCTGGACGCGGTCGATTTTTCGAGAACTGACATGCGCTAGTCTCTTGACGACATAACGCAGGGGTTTGACCACATCGGCGAGCGCATCGGGCACCTCACGCGGCTCGTTCCCGGCGAAGGCGCCTTAGTCGTAATCCCGTCGTCGACGTCGACGAGCAGCGCCGGCAACTCGACGGCAATCAGCTCAACGCCACATTCACCGACGATTCCGGCGACTCCTGTCGAAGCAGCGCTGATCGAACTCGGCGACGATCGGTCGCTCCAGCTCGTCGCATTTGTTGACGAAGGTGAGCCGGGAAGGCGAAGCCTCCGGCGAGATGGGCGGCGGGTGCTGCTCCTTCTTTGCAGAGAAGGGAGGTGGGTCATCGGCCATCTCCTAACCGGGAGTCAGGGTTGGTGCGTGACTACGAGACGCGCTACGGTGAGTTGCCGCCGATGAATTGGCAAGGCGGATTCTGATCGCACGATCGATGGTAGGAACGGGAAACCCGCCAAGTTCTCGGCTGATGCGCTGGACCGTTCCTACGCCGACGCCCAAAGCGGACGGAATAGGGCGCAGCCAGGCCTGTTCTTCCTCTTGAGAGCAGATTGGACCGCACGTTCCGTCTTCTCGGCGATCTTGGGACATCCGAGCTGCTTTCCTTCGGCCTTTGCTCTCGAGCCCCGCCCGAACCCGCTGTTGAGGCGTGCAAAGGATGAGGAGGTCGCTCCGAGCGTCGACTTCCTCGATTGGGAGCAAAGCAGAGTCCGAGGTGACGAAGGGATCAGTTATCAGAACCTCCAACTTAAGGACGCTCGGGTGTCATCGATCTCTGCTTTGAACGCCATACCAAGAAGCCCAACCGTCATATTCGTGAGATCGTGTTTTTGCCGCAGATCATCGATCATATGCATCACCAATCCTTCGTTCACCGTCATAGCCGCATGGCCAAGGCCGAATTGGTTGCGGGCGAAGGCCGAGAGCTGCATTGTGTCCTTAACTAGGCACGGCCCCGCTGCATACCCCGGTCGCGGAATATTCTTTGCACGCGGATAGTTGTGCTTCATCGCCCTGAGGATGTTTTGATAGTTAACACCCGCCGACTTGGCGATTAGATAGAATTGGTTGGTCGTGGCAAACTCGATGTAGCGATACGCATTGCTGAACAGCTTGGCGAACTCTGCCTCCATCGGCGTTACCACGACAATCTCCTTCACGAGCGGGCCGAACAGCGCGGCCGCTTCCTCCGCCGCTTGTGCTGAGGTGCCACTGATAATCTGCGGCATCTCCTTCAGCTCACTGATGCCGTAGCCCTGAACGATGCGCTCGGGACAGAACGCCACCTTGATGTTGCGACCGTGCCGCTTGAGATAGGAATCCACCCAAGCGGTCGTTCCAGGATACATCGTCGAACGCAACACCAGCAGTTGCCCGTCGGCCATGTAAGGCAGCAACGAGTCGATGCAATCCTGCATCACCTGGCGGACAGGATTGAAGAATTCGTCGATCGGGGTGCCGATCGTAACGACGACCGGACCTTTGCTGGATATTTGGTGCGGCGAACTGGTGAAGACGAGGCGCTTCTCGGCGAGCGCCTGTGTGAGCAGGGGCGTCCCGCCATATTCGACAAACGGGAGGCGGCCGGCCGCCAGACATTCGAGTGTCGCGACGTTGAGGTCATTGACGTTGACGCGCAGCCCCTGCTCCGCCAACACGAGCACAAGCGGAATCCCGACGTGGCCTCCGCCGCCCACAACCGTGACGTCAGCCTCTGTCGTCGCGAGAGAGGGGGCTGTCGCGGTCGCTTGGATGGTCAAATCGTTCACGGCTTTGCTCCGTAGGTCAATACAAACGCCCGCAGCGGTTTCAACGGGCAAGATCAAACACGATTCGATCGATTGCGTCGTAGATCGGCAGGAACACGCTTACTCGTTTAGAGGCGACGTAGCGATAAGACAGGCCGGAGAGATAGTCTGTACCCACCGTGAACCCCGCGGCCTTGAAGACATCATCAGCCACCCGATGAGCCAAAACCGGCCGTTCCTTCTCGGTTACGCCGACGTTGCTATAGAACGGCGAAGACGTGCGATATAAATACATGAATAGGATCATGCGGTTTGGATCGAACGCCACGAACCGTCCGCCACTTGGCAGCACGCGAAACACTTCTGCCGCACAACGGCTAGGGTCGGGCAGATAGATGCACTAACCCGCTCAACAACACGCCGTGCATTGTGCCGGACTCGAACGGAAGCTTTTCAGCGTCGCCTTCGATCAGCTCAAGCCCGGGATATTTGCTTTGCCCAACCGAAATGAGCTTCAAGCTGATATCCAGGCCGACGACGGAATAGCCTGCACGCTTAAGCTCCGCGGTGAACAGCCTGATCCACATCCGAGATCGGCGACGTGTGCGCCAGCGGGCAGACCGCTGAGCCGTAAACGATGCGATCAGCCGTTGGTTCGACTCGGGCGTAAACACGTCGTAGGCGTCGGCCTCCGCATGTCGGTCGAAGAGAGCAATTTCTTTTTGCTTGTCCTGAACGGAGGGCCCCATCGCATTCGACCTAAAGGTTGCGTGGTACAGGCAGCGGTGTGATCAGCTTGCCGCGAAAGCCTTTCCGGCGGAGCACCGACGCGAGTTCGTCCGCGATATGCCAGGAGAAGATGATTGCGCAATCCAGGTTTTCCGCAAACAAGCGGCTTTCATCCACTACCGGAATCGCGGTACCGGGCATGAATTTGCCGATTTTCAACGATCCGGCAATCTCGCATACATAGTCGATAATTCCCTCATCAAGGCCGACGTAGTTCACGAGCGTGCTGGCGCGGGACGGAGCGCTGATGCCGCAAATTCTTGCCCCGTTCTCTTTGAGGTCGCGGATCAGGGCGACCAACCGCAGTTTCGAGAGCACGACATCTTTTTGGAATTGCGCCAAGCGCTTGCGCATGGCGTCGCCGCGCGGCTCGGCCGCCAGCATTTCGGCGACGCTCGGGCCCACCTTGTAGGTGCCGCGCCGCGACGCATAGACGCGAATCGATCCACCGTGAGTTGGGATTGGCCGGGCATGAACTACTTCGAGCCCGTGCATCGCGAGAAGATGGGCAAGACTTGTCAGGGAATAGTAGCGCAGGTGCTCGTGATAGATGGTGTCGTACTGCAAGCGGTCGAGAAGGCTGACGACGTAGTGCGATTCGGAGATGAAGACGCCGTTTGGCGCAAGCATTTCCAGGATGCCATCGACGATTTCATGCACGTCTTCGATATGGGCAAAGCTGTTTGCCGCGGTTACGATTCGCGCCGGCCCGTGCTGCTGTTTCGCTTCGCGCGCGACCTCTAAACTGAAATAGCGCTGGAGGGTGGGAATGCCCCGCTCTTCGGCGATGCGCCCGACGTCGGTCGGCTCAATTCCCAGCACGCGGTGGCCGCCGTTGCGGAAGTTCGATAACAAGGTGCCGTCGTTCGAGCCGATATCAACGACGAGATCGTCCGCCCGCAGGTTCAACATGGCCGAACTCTCGGCGTAAAGATCCGCGAAATTATCTCGCAAGATCCTGGTAGTGCCGCTGGTATAAGGATAGCTGGGCGGGAAGATGATCACCGGGTCGACGGCAAGACCGAGCTGAATGAGTTCACAACCAGGACAATAGAGCAGGTTTGTGGGAAACCACGGCTGCTGCCGTGGCACTTCGCCGATTGGCACCATCTGGTTGACCGGCGGCATGTAGCCGAGCGACAGCACGTTCTCCAAAGGCGAGCGGACACACACTTGGCAGTGTTCGATTGGAACGCTGGCACCTGTACCGCTGGCGCGAACGGAACTAAACGTATCCAACTGACAGTCTCCTCCGACAATCAGGCAGTGCGACGCTTGAGTCCGGACTCTTCTTCCAAATGATTGTTGTCCTAGTACCAGCGGACCGTCTCAGCAATGCCTTCGCTTAAAGGCACAGCCGGCCGGAAGTCAAGGCTTGCCAATATGCTGAGGTCGGGACATCGGCGAGATGTGCTGCTCGCTGCCGTTGACGAAAGCAAGGTGATAGACTTCGTCGATACCTTGGACCGCTCGATCCACCGCGCCCCGAGCGCGGATATCGGCGGTTACGAACCCGATCTCATCTTCGATCCCGACGAGGCGCCGCGCCGATCCGCGCAAATTATTGTCAAGGACGCGGACCTTGGCGGCACTCCTGACGAGTTGGTTGACCAACGCCGCGCCGATGAACCCACTGCCACCGCTGACGAGTACTGTCGGATTCACTGCGGGACCTTTGACGCAACATCGATCCAGCGTCCGAGTTCGTGGGAGCGCCTGGCCGCCTCCAGAAGCCGTTGTACGCGATAGCCCTCAGCCAAGCCCGGCACGGCGGGTGCACCCTTTTTAATGGCATTGAAGAAGCGCGCGGCCAGGCGTGCGACGGGCGCGATACGCCCGTCGGGAAAACCGGCGTCGAGTTCATCGTGCGCAGGAACAGGAGCAAACCCGTTCGGACGCTTGGCGAGCATGAGTTTGAATCCCCGCATGTAATCCGGGCCGTCATTGGCGAGCATGAGAGTCCCGTCCTCCCCATAGAACTCAAGCCGGTGCCCGGAACCCGCATAGGAGGCGCAGCTCACGGTAAGGCTTGTTCCGGCACCCGATTCAAACGCCAGGGCCAATACGGCAGTGCTCTCCTCGTCGGTGTTGCCGTTGGGCAATCCGAATAGCCTGGCCGAGAGTCCTCGGACCGGTCCGCCGAACCACTCGATGTAGTGCAAACTATGGCACACGAAATTCCCAAGCACCCCGCCGCCGGCCGCGCGACTTGTCTTCCAGTTTCGCAGACGCAGGCGCGTCGCCGTATTCTCGACGTTCCAGGAAATAACAAGATGGCGAAGATCGCCAATCGCGCCCGCATCCAGGAGCGCTTTGGCCTCTCTCCATGCCACGATCTCCGGAAACTCGAAGTCGACCATGGCCGGACACGAGCTTGAAGCGGCCTGGCGGATTGCGGCTGCGCCAACAAGGTCCACAGCCAGCGGCTTCTCGAGAAACACTGGCTTTCCGAGCCCCAAAGCTCTCACGGCAATCGCGGGCTGCAGCTGCGGCGGCGTCGCGACCGCGACGGCCTCGACTTGCTCATCGTCGACCAACGCCTTCCAATCGCCGAACGACATTGGCACCCCAGCCTGGCGGGCCAGCTCCGCGGTCCGCACTACATTATTTCCCGCGAGCGCCACCACTTCCCACTGTCCCCCAGCGCGAAATGCAGGCAAGTGGACCAGACGTCCGTAATTGCAACCGACAATTCCGAGGCGGATCACGAAAGCTCACTCCCCGTCGGCGCATGGACGCGACCTCGCCGCCGCCGCCGTCCCAGCGCGATCGGCAGGGGATCCCGCACGATGATCATGAGACCTCGTAGATCCGTTGTACGATGCGCAGAACCGCCAGAGCATCTGCGAGACCCGGTGCCGATTCTCGATCGAGACGGATATCTTCGATGAGCTCGGCGAGCTCCACCGCCCAGGAGTCATCCTCCATCGGATATTCGTAGATCGTGGTCTCTGGCGGTCCCATGCCGGGAAGCATCCGATAGAAGGCCACGCGCTCTGGCCCATAGCTACCACCGAGGCCGCTGACGTCCAGCTTGCCATGCCGGCCGTAAATCTCGAACGAGAACGTGTTCTTCCACTCGGTGCAGCTGACGTGCAGGAATGCAGTCTTGCGTTCCGCCGTCCTGAGCAGCATGAAGCAATTGTCGTCGACCGGCATGTTCCAATAGAACGTGTCCGCAATTCCCTGGGCTGTCACGAAATCACCGAGAAACCACCGAGCAAGATCGATCAGGTGCGGCCCTTGATCCATAAGCTCGCCTCCGCCGGAGCGAGCAGGATCAGCGCGCCACTCGCGCTCGTAGCCCAGTCGCCCCCCATGGCCATAGCGGCCGCGCACGAACATAAGTTCGCCAAGGGCACCTGAATCGACGAGCTCGCGGGCCTTGCGCAGCGCGCGGTGAAAGCGATGATTGAAGCCGACCCGGACCTTAACGTTAGCGCTTCGCGCCGCCGCCAGAATCGGCTCGACATCAGATGGACCCCGGCCAGCCGGCTTCTCAACCAACACGTGCCGGCCGCTGGCGGCCGCAGCCGACGCGATCTCAGCCAGTGAGTCGTGAGGCGTGGCAACGATCACAATATCGCATTTGGCCCGCGCCAAGAGCTCGCGCCAATCCGTAAATGCAATGCACTCTGTAGCCAAGGCTGCAACCGCCTCCGCCCGGTCGCGATCGAGGTCCGCGCAAGCAATGAGCTGAGCGCGCGACATCGCGCGGGCGCGCCGCTGGCCAACGAGGCCACAGCCGATGATCGCCACTCGCGGCAGAGCCTTGATCATTTGTCGCCCCAGGAGAAGCCGCGCTCTCGGCCGGTGATGCGCCGCAGCTTGTAGACATCGCTCGACTCGAGTTCCGCGAGATGCTTCGGCCAGCTTGCCCAGTCATCCCACAAGGCGCTGATGAGGCGCCCGGTGATGCCGTCGCTCGCCGACGATGCTAGGAACACGGCAAGATCCGCGCCGTGGGTCAATGCGACGCCACCGTCTTGCTTTTGCCGCACGGCACGGGCGTAGAACTCCGCCCCAACCTTGTCCGGGCCTGCGGCCAGCACTTCGTCGAGCAGGCGCGTGTTGAGCGCGCCGGGCGCGATCGCGTTCACATCAATGCGGTCGTTCTTGCATTCTTCCGCCACCGTCTCGGTGAGCCGAGCCATGGCAGCCTTTGACGCCGCGTAGGCGCTGATGCGGGGGAGCGGATTCGTGGCGCCGCCGCCCGACAGCTGGATGATCTTGCCATAGCCCTGCGCCTTGAAATGCGGCAACACGGCTCGTATCGGGATGACGGAGCCGAAAAGGTTGATCTCGACGGCGCGGACCCACTCCGTCCAGTCGGTATCCTCGAGCAGACCGAATGGGCCGTAGACACCGGCATTGTTGACCAGGACATGGAGCCCACCGAGCTCGTCGACAGCTTGCCGCACGGTCATGTCGACCGCCGATTGGTCGGTCACGTCGGCCGACCGCCAGCATATTGGTTGGTCCTCGCTGGCAAGCCCGCGCAGCTCGCGACCGGTCGCATCGAGCTCACCCGCGTCACGCGCGCAGATCATGATCGAGGCTCCGGCCGCTACGAACGCGCGGGCGATCTCCCGGCCGAGCCCGCGATTTCCACCGGTGATAAGGGCGACGCGGCCGGCGAGCGGCTTTAATTCGTGCGGCATGGGTCGTTCCGATCAATCGGCCGTCCAAGGGAGGCCGACAGCTGCGTACGCAATGCCTGGGCGATGCTGCAAGGTCGCGGCGAGGAACCAGCCTGCATCGACGACCGTCGGCGTCGGCATGCTGGCAACGATGTCAGGCCAGGGAAGCTCGCGGAATTGCGGCCATGGCGTTGCGAGTACAATAGCGTCCGCTTCCGCGACCGCCAGCGCGGGCGAGGAGGCGAGCGCGAACCGCCCGCGCAACTCCGGCGGTAGCTCGCGGATCGACGGATCAAAAGCCGTCGCGGTTGCTCCACGGGCCTGCAGGGCAAGCGCGAGCTCGACCGCACTTGAGCGCCGCAGGGTGTCCGTACCCGGCTTGTAGGTCAGGCCCAGGATGGCGATACGCCGGCCCTCGAGCGACCCGAGCCGTTCCTCAAGCTTACGCAGGGCCCAGCCGCGGTGACGATCGTTGCTCTCGCGCACCGCGTCTATCAGTGTGGCCGGCGCGGCGAGATCGCGGCCGAGCGCTGCCAGCGTGGCAACGTCGCGAGCGAGCGTTCCGCCAGCGAATGGCCCCCCGGGAGACAGGTAGGCGCGCGGCCCGATGCGCTCCTCGCTCTTGAGGCCGCGCTCGACGTCCTTGGCATCGGCTCCGACCATCTCGCAGATGGTCGCGATCTCGTTCATGAATGCGACCGAGGTCGCCAGGAACGCATTGATGGCATGCTTAGTCATCTCTGCCGCCTCGAGGCCCATGAAGACGATCTCGGTCGCGAACGGCGCGAGCAAGGCGGTGATCTTGTCGCGATCGCGCTCCGACAGTAGGCCGACCACCACGCGATGCGCCTGGGTGAAGGCCACGATGGCGTTTCCGAGCCGCAGATTTTCCGGGCTATACGCGAAGCTGACGCTCTCCCCGGCATCGGCCGCGAGCCGCCTAGTCGTTCCGACCGGAAGCTGAGACGAGACGAGCACCAGGCATCCATCGGGCAAGTGCCGCACGACCGACTTCACTGGCTCGACCACACGGGAGACTTGCGGAACGTCGTTCTCGTCGACCGGAGTGTCGAACGTGACCCACACGAGGTGAGCGCCGGCAAGCGCATCCGCCACATTAGCCGTGAATCGCAGCCTCCCGGCAGCCAGACCCTCGGCGATCAAATCCGCGAGACCCGGCTCGAAGATCGGCGGTTCGCCCTGTTGCAATCGCCCAATCACTGCTGCATCAGGATCGAGCCCGATCACTTCGTGCCCGGCGCGCGCAAAGCATGCAGCGGTCACGCAACCGAGATGCCAGAGACCGAACACGCAGACCCGCATTCACCAGTTCCTCATATCGCTCAGGTGCGTCGGTCGAGGACCCAGCGATTCTGCGCAAGCCACGCGATCGTGCGCAAGATTCCCTCCTGGATTCCGAGCCGCGCACGCCAGCCAAGCGCGTGGATACGCTGGACGTCAAGATGGATAAACGGATTGTCGCCGACCCAGCCGCGGTCGCCCCCCGCATAGATGCGCTTGGGTGCCAAGCCAAGATAGCCGCAGATCCAGCCAATTGAATCGTCGACCGTGCAGTACTCATCGGTGCCAAGGTTGAAGATGTTTACGTTGCCTCGCGCATGCGTCATGGCCAGTAGCATGGCGTCGATGCAATCTTGCACGTACAGATAGGATTTGCGCTGGTGTCCATCGCCGAGAACAGGAAGCTGTTTCGGATCGGCGAGCAGCTTCTTGTAGAAATCGAAAACATGCCCATGGGTATAACGCTCCCCGACAATTGACACGAACCGGAAGATCCATGACCGCATGCCGAAGCCCTCGCAATAGGCGCCGATCAGGCCCTCGGCGGCAAGCTTGGAGGCCCCATAGAGAGACGTCTGGACTGGGAACGGGGCGTCCTCAGGCGTAGGTATGACCTCCGCCTCACCATAGATCGATCCGGTGGAGGAAAACGCGATGTCCTTGACACCGTTCGCCCGCATCGCCTCCAGCACGTTGAAGGTCGCGATCGTGCCCTGCTCGAGGTCCTTGCGCGGGTGTTGGAGCCCGAACCGCACATCGGCATTGGCTGCAAGATGGAAGACCACGTCGCAGCCCTTCATGGCCCTCGCCAACCGCTCGGCCTCAAGCATGTCCGCTTCGACGAGAGTGAACCCCGAATGGGTCTGCGCGTCCGCCAGGAACTCACGCATGCCGGTAGAAAAATCGTCATAGCCGATTACCTCGACGTGCTCGGCGAGCAGCCGATCGACCAGGATGCTACCGATGAATCCCGCCGCGCCGGTGACAAATGCCACGCGGTAAGGGTGCACTGAGCTTGCTGTCATGATGTTCCTGGGCAGGCGCCCCAACTCTCATGCATCGGTCAAATGGTCCATGTCATGAAATGTCGTTGTGATCGCCGCACGGATAGGGCCCAATGCCGGAGCGTGGCCGCCGAGAAAGCGACTTCGGACCCCGCCATGCAGTTCGCGGGGTTGTGCCGACATTCTCGATTGCATCGAATGGGGACGGAGCCCGGGATCGCAACGCAGTCGTGACCGAACCTTGCCTGGCGCTACCTCGAGGCAGGAGTCCCCGCGCGCTCGCAGCGACGAGCCGTTTGTCGGCATCGACCCCACGGCCGTGGTCGAAATCCAGCGTCTGACCAATCGCGGCATTGGCGTACTCAACGGACCACGATATCCGCGAGACATTCCACCTCACCGACTGCTCCTACATCATTTATTTCGGGCCTCAGACTGGCCGCGGTCTCAGAACCCGCAAGATTCCTTAAATCACATGCTTGCGCAAGATTTGCTTGACCATGTCTTGGCACCTGTGTTGTACCCACCAGGAGAGAGCGGGCGCGCTGCACAGTGCTGGCACCTCAGCGGCTCTGATCCGGCACCTCCGCATGAAAGGACATTTCGCATGACGAAGGTCGTTGCATCGACGGCCTTAGATTTGGCATCGGGCACGAGCGGGCATCCAGGCCTTGCGTTGCGCACGTTCAAGAATTTGCGCAAATGTCTGGACTGGGCTTGGCTCGATATCGTCTGTCAATATCGCCGTTCCAAAATCGGCCCCCTTTGGGAAACCATAAACGTCCTGGTGATGACATTGGGGATAACCGTCGTTGCGAGCGCCGTGTTTGGCGGCGGCGCCACGGCAGACGTGATTGGCTATGTCGGCCTCGGCATTATCACCTGGTCCGTCATTAGCTCGAGCATGCTTGAAGGAGCGTCCACATTTGTGCGTAATGCCTCGTATATCACTGGCACAAATCTGAGCATTGATCTCTATGTTGGCCGGACGATATTCAAGACGTTCATCGTCTTCTGCCATCATTTCATTCTATATGCCTTGGCGCTCGTGACGGGCTTTGTTTCACTTAGTTGGACAAGTCCACTCGCGCTAGTCGGATTACTGCTTCTCATCCTAAATTCATATTGGATGGCGACCTTCCTGGCGTTCGTGTGCGCGCGATACCGTGATGTGGAAATCATTCTCCGAAACCTCTTGCAGCTTGCGTTTTTTATCACGCCGGTGTTCTGGGATTACCGTCTCATCGCCGGCGATCGACAGTTCATTGTCAACTATAACGTGTTTTTCTATTTCATCGAAATCGTTCGCGGCCCATTGTTGGGAGAACTGCCACCGCTCAGGTACTATGTCATCGTGGTTGCCGTGACCCTTGTTGGTTACGGCCTGGCTTTTCTCGTCTACCGCCAGATGCGCCGTCAGCTTGCGTTCTACGTGTAACGCAGGGCCCCGCCGCCATGGTGCACGTCCACGTCAAGAACATCGACGTCAAAATCCCAATTTACGACGCGAATGCGCAGCGCCTCATCCGGCTGCCGACATTCGGTCTCGAGAGAGTCGGATCGCGCTCCATCAGTCATGCTGGCAGCGCGGTTGTTATACATGCGTTAAACGATTTGAGTCTTGACTTGAACGAAGGTGATCGAGTTTGTCTGATCGGTCACAATGGCGCGGGCAAGACGACGTTCCTAAGAGTGTTGGCAGGCATCTATCCGCCGAGTGCAGGTACAATCGAAGTCACAGGCAAGGTCATCGCATTGCTGGGTAACAGCATCGCCCTCAATAGTGACGCCACCGGATACGAAAACATACGGCTCCTGGCCGAACTCTATAATTGGCCGAAAAAAAATCTGCCGGACTACATCAAGGATATCGAGGAGTTCACAGAACTGGGTGAGTATCTTTCTCTTCCCGCACGGGTTTATTCCGCCGGAATGCACGCGCGTCTGTGCCTCTCGATAGCAACGATGCGCTCACCTGATATATTGTTAATGGATGAAGGGGTTGGAACCGCTGACGCCCAATTTCAGGAGAAGGCCCACAAGCGCGTCGACCAATTCGTCAGCCAAGCGAAAATCATGCTGCTTGCTTCGCACTCTATCGAACTCTGTCGCGCGATGTGCAACAAGGCTTTGCTACTTTCGAATGGCAGACAGATCTATTTTGGCGATATGGACGAAGCATTCGAACGATATGCACATGGGACTAGCCAGCTGTGAACGTTGAGGTTGTTCATTCGATCCGAACCGGGAACGCTGATGTTGGCAAACCTGAAATGATTCGCGGAGGACCGAATGGACATCCACAAGAATGTCCAGCTGAGCCCCAAAGGCCGAGAGCAGATGGTTGCTGAAGTGGTAGATGGCGGCCAGCACTCCAGGGCAGAGCTTCATGCGGCCCGGCCACGTGCGCAGAGGTTTCCCCA
>Ga0306920_100004087_pt1 | contig 18668 bp, 11 predicted proteins | sample flu12Cox44000170_FD_204666 | JGI IMG/M metagenome (GOLD analysis project Ga0306920, IMG submission 204666) | Lab enrichment of tropical soil microbial communities from Luquillo Experimental Forest, Puerto Rico - flux4day.12C.oxic.44.000.170 (v2)... | ecosystem: Environmental > Terrestrial >... | reverse complement strand
TGACGAACTGTCCACTGGTTTCATTACTGTTCCGTTCATGACATTAATAGAATTATCCGGCTCACCTGTCACTTTCAGGTATTTGCTCGATCTGACGATTGCTGCATCGCGGCATTCATGCACCAGCGAGTTTTGGATTGATCCCCCCGGTCTCTGTGACGTCGAATGCCTGACTTGGGATCTCGATTCGCCGGTGCAGCAGGCTAAAGACGACTGGGACAAAAAACAGGGTGGCAATTGTGGCGAGCACCAACCCGCCAATCACAGCCCGGCCCAACGGTGCATTTTGCTCGCCACCTTCGCCGAGGGAGAGTGCCATAGGGAGCATCCCAATCACCATGGCTCCTGCGGTCATAAGCACTGGACGCAGCCTACTGACGCCCGCTTCCCAGGCGGCCTCCATAGGCTCAGCACCTTGCTGCAGAGAAGTCCGCGCGAAGGTGACGACAAGCACTGAGTTGGCGGTCGCCACTCCCAGGCTCATGATGGCCCCCATTAGCGCCGGAACGCTGAGGGTAGTCAGAGTGACGTGCAAAGCCCATGCCACCCCTGCGATCGCGCCCGGCAACGCCGCAATAATAATGAACGGATCCAGCCAGCTCTGGAAATTCACCACCAACAGCAGGTAAATCAAGACCATTGCCATGACCAACCCAATGCCCAGCCCCGTAAAGCTCGAATGCATGGTCTCAGCCTGACCGCGTACCTTGATGAAACTGCCACGAGGCAAATCCTTCTCCACCTGGGTCACGAGCGGTTTGATATCCCGCAGTACCCCGCCCAAGTCACGGCCGCTCACGCCCCCGTACACATCGATCACAGGCATGATGTTGTAATGGGAAATGATTGGAGGGCCGACTGTCCGACGGAACTCGGCAAGGTTCGCCAGGAGTTGCACGTCACCCTGACCGGGCTGACTGGCGTTGATTGGAATCGAGTTGAGCGCCGAGAGCGAGTCCATTCGGTGCTCCGGCACGCGCATGTTTACCAGATATTGAATGCCGTTTGCCGGGTTCATCCAGTATATCGGCTGAACCTGGCCGCTCCCGCTCAGACTCAGCAGCACTGAGTTAGCAACATCGCGCTCGGCAAGACCCATTTCAGACGCTTTGGTCCGGTCGATGGTGAAGTCCAACTTCGCGAGATCACCCGGTTGCTGCACCCGCACATCCACTGCTCCTGGCACTTGGCGAATCTTATCTGCCAGCCGTGATGCGATCTCCCGATTCCTGGCCTGGTCGCGGCCAACCACCTGCACATCGAATGGTGCCGGCAAACCGAAGTTAATCGATTGGCTCACGATGTCAGCCGGTAAAAAGTAAAAGGTGACCCCCGGAAACGCCTGCGACAGGCGCACCCGCAGTTGCTTCATGTAATCCGCGGTTGGGTGGTGTTCCTTTTGCAGGGACACAAGAACGTCGGCATCGCCCGTTCCGACCAGGCCACTGTCGTTGTAAGTTAAGTTAACGCTGGATGCCGGGATGCCAATGTTGTCGAGCATTCCACGAAATTCATCACTTGGAATCTCGTGGCGGATTTCGGCCTCGATCTGATCCACAAGTTTGGCCGTCTCTTCAATCCGTGTTCCGCTCCGTGCGCGCACGTGAAGCCGAAATTGGCCTGCATCGACTGAGGGAAAGAAATCCTGGCCGAGTTGTGGCACCAGGGCCAACGAACCGACACAAAATATTAGAAATAGCAGCGCGAAAACTCCGCGGTGGTGCAACAGCGCGCCCAGAAGCAGGCGATAGCTTTCACGAAACCGTTCGAAACTGCGTTCAAAGCTCGACTGTATCGCCACGAAAGGGCGGCGCCAACCTGAGGGCATTGGCTCTGAATCATGCTCTCCGTAATGTTGAACATTGCGATAAAACCACATGACCAGGGTGGGCACAAGCGTCCTGGAGATTACGTAGCTGGCCAGCATCGCGAAAACGACTGCTTCAGCGAGGGGAACAAATAGATAGTGCGCTACACCAGTCAGGAAAAACATTGGCACAAACACAATGCAAATGCATAGCGTCGAGACAAACGCAGGCATGGCGATTTCCTGAGCGCCGTCCATTATGGATTGTTCCAGCGGCTTGCCGGAGGCCATGTGACGGTGAATGTTTTCGATCGCGACGGTTGCGTCGTCGACCAGGATACCCACAGCCAGCGCCAATCCGCCCAGGGTCATGAGATTGATCGTTTCACCCAACGCGCTCAGGATCGCCAACGAGGTGAGCACGGAGAGGGGAATTGAAAGTGCGATGATCAACGTGCTCCGCCATGAGCCCAGAAACAACAGGATCATCAGTGCTGTCAGACCCGCCGCAATAATGCCTTCCCGCACCACACCGGTGATGGCCGATCGAACAAAGATCGATTGATCGGAAAACTCCTTCACGCTCAGGTCCGGTGGCAAACCGCTCAGGACCTGCGGCAACGCCTTTTTGATTCCACTCACGACATCCAGCGTCGAGGCCGTGCCGGTTTTATAAATGGTTAACAACGCCCCTCTCAGGCCTTCGTTGCGCACGACATTTTGCTGCGGTTGATAACCGTCACGCACTTGTGCCACGTCGCTCAGATGAATCACTGCGCCATCAACGGTCTTGATCGGCAAGTCACCAAGTTCAGTCATTACCTTGGGGCTCGTGTTAAGTTCGACAGGGTATTCAGTAGAACCAATTTTGGCCGTGCCGCTTGGGAAAATCAGGTTTTGGGCGTTGACCGCGTTGACTACATCCACGGGCGCCAGGTTTTTTGCCTTGAGCGCCGCCAGATCCAGGTCGACTGACACCAATCGGTTCTTTCCTCCATACGGCCAGGGCATCGCCGCGCCGCGTACGGTGGCCAAACCGACCCGGATCTGGTTGGCGCTGTAATCAAATATTTCCTGCTCGGACAATTTCGGACTGCTGATGCTGTATTGCAGAATCGGAACGGTGGAAGCGCTGTACCGAATGATCAATGGCGGGGTTGTCCCCGGCGGCAAGGCACGGATGATAGTCTGCGAGATCGCGGTTACCTGTGCCACTCCGGCGTCGACGGAAGTGCCTTCGCGGAAAAACACCTTGATCACTCCGATGCCGTTATAAGCCGTCGATTCGATGTGCTCGATGTCGTTAACGGTTGTGGTAAGAGACCGTTCCTGGTTGTAGTTGATTCGCTGCTCAATTTCCTGTGCGTCCAGGCCCGTGTAGTTCCAAACAATGCTAACAACAGGAATGTTAATCGAGGGGAAGATATCTGTGGGCGTCCGCAGCAGAACGAGAGGAGTCACCAGCAATAGCACCAACGCGGCCACTACAAACGTATAGGGCCGGCGCAATGCCAAACGAACGATCCACATGAGTTAGCATTATTGCCACAGCAAGTTCAATGGGGCCAATACAAGTTTGCCTGAGGATTGATATGTTGCTAGTATCAATCGAAATGGAATTGCGGCATCTCCGTTACTTTGTAACTGTCGCCGAGGAATTAAGCTTTCGAGGGGCGGCCCAAAAACTGCATATAGCGCAACCGCCTCTTAGTTCACAAATCAAAAGTCTTGAAGAGGAACTCGGGGTGCAACTGCTGGAACGAACTACCCGTTCGGTGACGTTAACCCACGCCGGCCGGGTCTTTCTTGAGGAAGCGCGCGCGGTTTTGGCGGCATCTTCCCAGGCCCAACAGCGCGCCCGAGATGCCGAGCACGGTTTGGCGGGCACGCTTAGGGTGGGCCTCATTGCACCCGTCGCAGGTGCCTGGTTGGCGGGAATTTTGAGGCGTTTTCGCCAGAATTTTCCAGGGGTCCAGCTGTCGCTCTTTGATCTGACCAGCACCGAACAACTGCGGCGTCTCCACCTGCAGGAACTGGACGCCGGCTTGCTGCGGCCACCCATTAATTCCTCCGAGCTGGATTACCGGTTTATTGGCGAATCGCGCCAGGTTTTGGCTTTGCCGGCTGGACACCGGCTGGCAAAAAAAAGACGTCTTGAATGGAAGGATTTTCACGATGAGGAACTCGTTTTGATTCATCCCACCGCTCAACATGGGTATTACGATCCTTTTTTGGCAGCGTGCGCCAGGGCAGGTGCCAAACCGCGTCCCGTGCAGTACGCGAACGATATCCAGACAAAGATGTGGCTCATTTCGGCCGGGTTCGGCATCGCCCCCACCACAGCGTCGCTGGGCGAGGTAAAACGCCCGGGGCTGGTATTTCGAGCGTTGCCTCCCGGGCTGCCTCCCGTCCAGACCGTTTTGGTCTGGAGACGCGGCGATCCTTCGCCGGTGCTTGAGCATTTCTGCAAGAGCTTTGAGCCCTTTGCCGAAGCTGACTGAGCCCAAGTTTGATCAGTGATCCAGATCCTGCGGAGTGTTCAGGTTATGATACAGGCTCCGCTCTTCCGGCTGCACAGAGTATTTTACCACAAGATTCTGAGCTTCCAGTTGTCGCACGAATGATTGGAGGGAAACATCTTCCGATGCCAGGGCATCATCGGCCAATCTCGCGGCTTCCTTCGGGTAAACCGCAACCAGTGGCTCCGCTAGATTCTCCTGATATGGGACCACCCCTCTTCCATTTTGAGCCAGACCGATCAGCTTTTGCAGATGTTCAGCAGTCATTTGTGGCAAGTCCACGGCTAAGGCCAGCAAATGTGAAGTCACCATCGCTGCAAGCGCTGAGGAGATTCCGCTCAGCGGTCCGCGTGGCGGAGGGGCATCAAGCAAAAGGGCCACGTCTGAGGGCGTCCAAGCCGGTGTCACTCGAGCCGCAATAAAGACTTCGTCCGACCTTATTTGCCGAAGCAGCGACAATTGCCGCGCCCACAAAGGCTGGTCGTTAATGGCTAGTGTCGCCTTGTCACGACCCATCCGACGAGAGAGCCCTCCAACCAGCAGCAAACCCGTGAAGGTCATGCCACTCTCCTGGGCCAAAACCTGGCTAGCGCTGCCGAGTCTCCGCCTGGCCCCGGACTCCAGCTAGTGCCGAGTAGCCCACCATTTTGCCGCGCTGCTCGTCCCAAAGCCGAAACCCGATGCTCTTGAGACTGGAAAAAAGCGTAACCGCTTTGACGCTATGAAACAACGGCTCAGCCCGGTGACACTTTTCAAGATGATAATTCGGAATGCGCGGGCTCAAGTGATGGATGTGGTGGAAACCGATGTTGCCCGAGAACCACTGCAGGATTTTGGGCAATTTGTAAAATGAGCTGCCCTGCAACGCTGCTTTCACGTAATCCCAATGCTCGCGACGCTCCCAATACGCTCCTTCAAATTGATGTTGGACATAAAACAGCCAAACCCCGGCCGACCCGGCAATCATCACCAAGGCTATTTGAATAATCAGGTAAGCCTTCCATCCGACCAGGCGGCTCAAGCCGATCGCGACCAGAAGGATAAACAGGTTAGTCAAATGCACCGACAGCCGTTCGCGCAGGCCGCCTTTTCCGTTGGGAAATCTCTCGATGATCACGAACAGGATCAGAGGCGCCAGCACAAACAGCACAATCGGATTACGCGCCAGCCGGTAGGAGAAGCGTTTCCATCGAGACGCTTCAAGATATTCCTGCACTGTCAGGGTCCAGACATCGCCCGTGCCGCGCCGATCCAGATCGCCGGAGCTTGAATGGTGCACGGCATGTTCCCAGCGCCAACGGTAGTAGGGGGTAAAACACAACACACCTGCGATCATTCCCATCACATCATTGGCTACTTTTGATTTGAAGAACGAACCGTGGCCGCAATCGTGAAAAATGATGAAGACCCGGACCAGAAAACCTCCCGCCAACAGCAGCAGTGGAACCGTGAGCCAATACGATACCGACAGGCTCAAATACATTAGGTACCATAGGACTGCGTACGGAACAAGCGTATTGACCACCTGCCAGATCCCGCGCCACAGGGCCGGTTGCTGATACCTCGCAACGATGGTTTTCCACGCGGGCGTGCCCTTTTGCCCGCTCGTCGCTGGGGCAATGTCTTCGCTCTTTGTTCGACTCATTTTGTGTGTAAGCGCCTGATCTCAGAATCCTTGTCTTTGAGCTATGCTCAACCGAACCGGGGGACACGGCTGACCCATTCGTGTCTGGAAGACAAATCAGATTCCTGAATCAGCGAGCAGCCTCGCACAAGTTCTCTATAAAACAAGGTTAATCTGCAATTTCTGATCCGAAGTGCCCCACTTTATTTATGCGTCAGGACCAGTAACACCAGCAGCGCAGCCAGGATTGCCATGATCGCCAACGTGATCTTGACCCAGCTCTTCGGATATTTCCCGGCGATCGCCGCGGTGTAGCCGTTGATTACCACCTGAAAATTTCGCGCACCGAAATTGTAGGTCAGCAGCCAGATCGGTACCAGGATGTGCTTGAACGTCTGTCCAGAGTAGTCGGCGTCGACCTGCAAATTCCGGTGAGTATCTCCCGGGACCTGCGCGGCGCAAAGCGACCTCAGTTCGGCGTCCATCTCCTCGCGCGCGGTATGAGCGGCAGTTCCCAGATCGATTTGATAACGCTCCACCACCCAGCCAGAGAGGAACCCAGGCTGATACGCAGTTAGCTCCTTCGTAGGGAAAGGCTCGATCCGCCGCAGCATTTCGGGTTGAACTCCACGTGAGGCGGCGACCAATTCGTCATCAAAAAAATGGTCCAGCTGACCGCTGCTCGGTTGCCACCGGACTTTCTGCACCTGCCGGGTTTTGATTTCGCCTTGCGAATCGCGATAGGTTTCCGTTTCGTAATAGTAATAACCGCTCTCGGCTGTCCAATCGGCATGTACCTGCGCATCGAACGTCCAATAAGGGATGTACAAACCCTTAACCGTATCGGTCAGCGCGGCGTTCTTGAGACGGTTGGGAGCGAACCAACGGTTGCCATACCACCTGCGTATGGTATCGCGCACCTGGCTCTCGCTGACCTTCATCGGAAGCAGGCTTTCCGGTCGAAAGGCTTCTTTAGCCTCCTCGTATGGGACCAGGGCGGAAGAGCCGCAGAAGTCACAACGCTGACCAATCCGTCCGGGGTCGAATACGCTAATCGCCTGGCAACTCTGGCATTTCACCGAGATCTTTTTTGCCTGCCAGCCGCGGTCCTGGTCCGGAATCGCGCGCAACGCCTGGAGCAGGTCATGTTCGACAATGACCTGCTCGCCTGTCGCTGCCAATTGGACTTGCGCCGGGGAAGTGGTGCCGCAAAAAGCGCACACCAGCGCTTTTTTGGCGGGATCCCATCGAGCCTCGCCGCCACACGACGGGCACGAGAACTTTTGTTGAGCTTTGGCTTCCAATCGCTGGTGGGGGCGAAGGTGCTAGGCTACGAAATCTTTAGCTTTTGAGGAATTCGTCCAATGCTCCCCTGGTAATGCGCCAGGCAGTTCCGATTTTTTTGCCCTTGAGTGAGCCCTCGGTAAGAGCTGAAAGAACGTCGTTTTCACTCACTCCCAGTGCTTTTGCCGCATCCGCCGGACTCAGTAGTTCTGGCAGACCTGCGCCTGCAGCCATCGCTGCGCCTGCGGCCCCTGCGGTTGAAGGTGCCGCAACCGTGGCAGTCGCTTGTGGCTGCGCAGTGCCGAAGGCCTGGGCGATTTGCTGGCCCATGGCAACTCCAGCGCCGAGTTGGGCCGCCGAGGCTGCCAAGCCTCCGCCACCCCCGCCTTCTGCCATCCCCTGCGCCATTTGATACTTTACATAATCATTCAGATTACCAACTGCGGCCATGCTCGAGCGTTTGTCAATGGCTTGCTCGACTTCCGGCGGAACAGAAACGTTTTCGATGATGAAGCTGGGGATCTCCAGGCCATACTTTGACGTCACTGCCGGGTTAATGATTGGCAGCAAGGCCTGGCCGAGTTCCTGATACCGGGCGGCGACGTCCAGCACTGGCACCTTCGATGTGGCAATGGCCTCCGTGAAAATACTCACGATCCGCGATCGCATCGTGTCTGCGAATTCATCCAGCCGGAAATGGTCGTCGGTCCCTGCCACCTCTTTTAGAAACAGCTTCGGATCTACGACATGAAAATCGTAGGTGCCATACGCCCGGATTCGCACAATGCCAAAGTCAGGATCGCGCACCATGATCGGGTTGGCAGTTCCCCATTTGTTCCCGGTGAACAACCGCGTAGTTACATAATATATGTCCGCCTTGAACGGGGATTCGAATCCATACTTCCAGCCCTTGAGCGTCGACAGAATAGGAATGTTGTCCGTTGTAAGCGACCACTCGCCCGGTCCGAAAGTATCCCCAAACTGGCCCAGGTAAATGAACTGAGCCACCTGCGATTCGCGCACGATGAGTTTCGCGCCGCGCTTGATCTCCTTTTGCTCGTCAGGATACCGGTACGCGAGCGTGTCTCGCGAATCGTCCTGCCATTGAATAATCTCCAGGAACTGAGTCTTCAGATAGTCCATCAGGCCCATAGGTTTTTTTCCTTTCGCTTTTGCACATAATCTCCCCAATCGGCGCAATGTGCAAAGTACAAATTCATGTCAGAAATGTAATGAGGCACCCCACTCTCCACTTCACTCCAAGTCCTTTTGGATCTACTGTGGACGGGTAATACCAATGAATCTTTACGCAGGATCCAGCGGCTATTCATACAAGGAGTGGAAGGGGCCCTTCTATCCTGAAAAACTACCGGACGATCAAATGCTGCGCTTTTATGGCGAGCGTTTTCGAACGGTAGAGATTAACAATACCTTCTACCGGATGCCCAAACAGTCGGTCCTGGAGGAATGGGCGGCCAATGTGCCCGCCGAGTTCAAATTCGTTTTGAAGGCCTCACGGCAAATCACGCACATCAAGCGGCTCAAAGACGCCTCCGATTCCGTGTCTTATTTGCTCAAAGTTGCGGCCTCGCTGAAGGACCGGCTGGGACCGCTGCTGTTTCAATTGCCGCCATTTTTGAAAAAGGATGCGGCCAGGCTGCGCGAGTTTCTTGCATTGCTCCCTCGCCAACAGCGCGCCGCTTTTGAGTTTCGCCATCAATCTTGGTTCGATTCCGAGATTCTCGACCTGTTGCGCGAGTATGGCGCTGCTTTGTGCATCGCTGAGGCAGAAAATGATCTTGAGATTCCCTGCGTATCGACAGCCGATTGGGGCTACCTGCGATTGCGCCGGCCTGATTACGGTGATCCCGAGCTCAAGGAGTGGCTGGATCGGTTGCGGCAACAGAATTGGCGCGATGTCTTCGTTTTCTTTAAACACGAAGACGAAGGCAAGGCCCCCTTGATGGCAAAGCGGCTGCTCGAACTCGCCTAGTCTGGAAACACCGAGCCCGAGCTTCTGCGCAGTAAAACCTAAGGGGCTTTTTGCGCGTTCCCACGCTCCCCCAAATCGCAAATTGCGTTTGACACCCAACTGTCCTACTGTTATATAACAGTTAGAAACCATGATCTTTCAGGTCGATTTTCAAGCCGGTAAGCCCGTCTATCTCCAGTTGGCTGATCAGATCCGTTACGCCGCTGCCTCTGGCAAATTGCGCCCCGGTGACCCGTTGCCTTCTCTCCGTCCACTGGCAGAGGAACTGCGCATCAATCGAAATACCATCGCCAAGGCTTACGCAGAACTCGAGAGCCAGGGAATCATCGAGACCATCCACGGCAAAGGCTTTTTTCTAAGGCAAAATCATTCTCCATTTAATCAGCAGGTCCGTCAGCAACTGCTCCAAAGAGAAATCGACGAGGCGGTGGTCATGGCTCATCACCTCCAGGTGGACCGGGACAAATTTCTCAGCCTGGTCAAGGAACGATTGGATTATTTCGAACGTAAATCAGCGGGGAACGAACCACGAATGAACACTAATGAACACGAATGAATGCTAAAGACAGAGCCTCAGACGGGTTATGGCCGCAGAATAACTTAGGGCAGAAACCGAGCGTGCCGCGAGCAACGATTCAGTGTCTAAAGAATTCGTGTCGATTCGTGTGCATTCGTGCTTCTCAAACCGCTTGAAAATAGTGAGGGAACTCTAATGGAAAATAACTCCGCAGTCATCGAGGTCCAAAATCTAACGCGTCATTATGGACACGTGGAAGCTGTTAACGGGCTAAGCCTGACAGTAAAGCCGGGCCGATGTTACGGCTTCTTTGGCCGGAACGGGGCGGGTAAGACCACAACAATCAAATGCCTGTTGAATTTGCTGCAAGCCGATTCCGGCGGCGTGCGGGTGTTTGGCCTGGACCCGCGCTGCGACGAGGTCGCAGTAAAATCAAGGTTGTCTTACGTCCCTGACGCAGTGGCGTTTTACCCCTGGATGACAGTAAATCAGACGCTCGAGTTCTTTGCCTCGTTCCGGCAGAACTGGAACCGCGACATCGAAGCCGACCTTATGAAACGTTTCCAGCTCGATCCTCGGCAAAAGGCCAGCCATTTGTCGAAAGGTCAAAAGACTCAACTCGCGTTGATCGCTGCGGTCTGTCCGGAACCTGAACTGTTGGTTTTGGATGAGCCTACATCCGGGTTGGACCCAATCGTGCGACGGGAATTCATTCAGACGGTGATTGGCGCCTATCACGCCAGTGATCCGGACCATCGCACTGTGTTCGTCTCAACTCATCTGATCGCAGAGTTTGAAGGACTGATCGACGAATTCACGATTATTGAGAAAGGACGTGAATTGCTGACGATGCAAGTCGACCAGGCCAAGGATCGATTCCGCAGAATCCGGGCAAGCTTCGCCGAATCGCCCAGCGACCTGGACTTGACTGGCGCGCTCAGTGTGCGTCAGGCCGGGCGTGATATGGAGATCCTGGCTGATGGAAACAGTGAGCAAATCCTGCAGCGCCTTCGGGTTAAGTCCCCCGATGAATTGCGAAGTGACTCGTTATCATTGGAGGAGTTGTTCGTGGCGTCACAATCCTTAGCCGGAAAGAGTGTATGAACTTGTTACTGCAAAAAGAGGTTCGATCCATCCTTCCCGCCTGGGTTCTGGCGATGGTGTTGGCGACTGTGCCGGTGTGGATCGTCTGGCCGGGCCAGAGCGGCGCCATGTTCGAGAGCCTGGGTGTGATGGTGTTTGGACCTTTCGGTCTCGGTGTATTGTTGCTGAGCATAACTCCGTTCGGACAAGAACTGAACTGGGGGACCTTTCCGGTGCTGCTTTCCCAACCAATTTCCCGGCGCAGACTCTGGTTGATCAAGGTTGCCGTCGTGGCGGTTGCCCTGGGGCTTGCTTTTCTGGCTCTGTGCATCTCCAATCACCTAAGGGTGGATTCCACTATGGAATCCATGAAGCACAGCGTTTGGAGGAACGCGTTCGATCGCGCGGGCGAGGAGAACCGTTTCTTTGTTCAACTGATTGACAATACCCGACGGGACGCCTGGCGAGACACGGTTCTTATCGGGGGCTTGGAGGTGCTTGCCGGATTTGCCGGAGGGCTGTGGACCACGTTGCTGTTTCGGCAGGTGACCGCGGCGTTCTGGGTCACTTTGCTGGTGCCAATGGGACTGACCGTGCTGGCCAGTAACCTTTTTAAAAGCCTTCCGGATAGCATCGGCCGCGCAGCATTGGCTGTCATTTTAGGCTTTTACTCCGCAGCGGGTTTCCTGTGGGCGAAGCGCTTCTTTCTACGGGTCCAGGACACGCAATGGACAGGCGGTGTCGTCGCCCTGCCGAGCTGGAGCGATCTTTTTGCGCGGCAAGGTTCATCAATGCTTCGCAGAAATCGACGGCCGCTGCGCGCCCTGGTGCAGAAGGAATTTCAGGCGCAACAAGTGAATGTTCTCCTGGCCGGCGGATTGTTGCTGGTGCATTTGGGCGTGGCGGCAATGCGCAGATGGGGCGCGGAATATCTGGCTACGCATCAATCAATGGCCATGACCCTGGAGATGGTTCCGTTGCTATGGTTGGTAATGCCGCTGCTTATCGGGAGCGTGGTCGTGGCTGAAGAGCGCAAGCTTGGAACATTTCAGAGCAATTTGTGTTTGCCAGCCAGCAGGCGGGTGCAATTCTTTACAAAACTGGGTGTCACAGCCTTTCTGGGAGTAACGCTCGGCGGCGTGCTGCCATTGGTGATAGAATTGATATCTCACGCCCGAGTCACCGGCAGTGGCAGCGGCGTGGATTTTCTTGGTGCTAATCTACAACTGGCATCTCTGCAGATCACCGGATGCCTGATGTTGACTCTGCTGGCTTTCTACGCCTCGACCCTCACCCGCAACGGCCTTCAGGCAATGGGGGCAGGATTAGCAGGAGCCTTGCTCGTTTGCCTTGTGGTCTTTTTGGTCGAACACGCCGGGGACCTTACGGAGTTTATTCTTTGGCGAGGCATCCTGGTTCATCTCATCGGCTGGCCGGTGATGATTTTAACCATTCTGTTCCTGGCATACCGAAACTACGCCAAATTGCAACCCGGCATCAGGCTATGGACCAGGAATGGGGCGACACTTCTCGCGGCACTCTTTTGCGTTGGTGCTGCCACCACGGTCATTTTCCATCGTTTGTGGGAAGCCTGGTTGCCGGACGAGCCGCCACACCGGTATACACCCGGTCTCTCTTTTGTCGAAAATCGCCAGGCGACGCCGGTGCTGGGCCGGGGGACCGGCGTTGCTTCGGGGTACTTGGGCGTGACTATTCAGGATCTCACAGCCAACCTGGCTAAGGAGCTTAAGCTTAATCCGTGGTCGGGAGTGCTCCTGGCCTACGTAACCCCTAACGGTCCTGCGGATAAGGCTGGCCTTAAGAGCGGGGATGTCGTCCTTCAATTTGACGGGAAGAATTTTTCTGACAGCCACGAATTTGGTCTCGCTGTGGCGAGAATCAGACCTGGTTCAACCGTGTCGATAGAGATCGCGCGAGATGGTGCGAACCAAACGTTGGAACTCACCATAAGTAAGATGCCCGACAGGCGCCAAGAAGCGCGACGCCGTCGATCGGCCCCCAAGATTGTGGCCGCAGGCTCTCAAAGGGCGGTCGTTTTGCCCGAGGGCCGGCTATGGGTGCAGCGCAGCCTGGCGCGTTTGGTCGAACAAAGAGTCAGCCCTAACCAGGAAATGGTGATCTGGTACGAGACAGGGCCACGACATACCGGCTTTATGGAGGGTTCAAACTGGAAAGATGTTGCGCTCGCCGAGGGTGGGTGCTTTGGAATCCAGACAGATGGTTCACTGTGGGATCTGTCAGAGACCGGCTTGGGTGGGACCGGCAAACTTGTAGGGCAAGAGAGTGATTGGGAATCTATTTCAGCCGGAGCAGACCACTTTTCTGCTTTGAAATTCGACGGGACTTTATGGCAGTGGGGATGGAGACTGACAGCCTCAGGTGCAAGGCAGATTCCTCTGACTCAAGTGGGAGCGGACAGCGACTGGACGGCTGTTTGCGACTGGTGGACAACGACCGCGGCCATTAAAACAGACGGCAGCGTGTGGCGATGGGATTGGCATTCAAAAACCTTGAACCATCCGCGGCCCTGGCTGACGGGGGCTTGCAGCCAGCCAGTATCGTTCACCTCCAAGGGACATATTGTCGCCATGGTCTGCGCGGACGGTACGCTCTGGATTGGAGGGGAGGAACTTACCAACTCCGTTTACTCACGCTTCATCGGTGGTGTTTCGGCTCAGCGTTCCAATACAGAAATGGTGAGGTGGCGTAATGATTCCGACTGGAAGGAGATTCAGTTCGTTGGTTGGGGAAGGGCGGTAGGCATCAAGCGCGATGGAACCTTATGGGAATGGAATTCAAATCGTCCTTTTGGACCTGCTATGGGCTGGGCCGTCCCGCCAAATTTCCCCAGCCGCTACTCGGATTGGATGTCGATTGCTGACGAAAACAACGCCTTCCTTGCTTTGGCCCGCGATGGGAGTTTGTGTTTGTGGGGTGATCCCGAGGGGTTCTGGTATTCTTATTGGGATGGGTACGAGGACCCCAGATGGCTGCTAATGCCTTCGCGCATCAAAGCTCGCCGGGTAGCTGACCTCTCTAAGTAGGGAAATTGGCGGCTGGTGGGGCGAGGCTCCTGCCGGAGCCCTGATCTTTTCTGTGGAAGAAATGCACTAAGGGTTTCATTACCTCCCGAAAGAGTTTGGGTGACTCCCGTGAGAAGATTTACGCGGTCCACTAACACTTTTTATCAAGGCTAAGAGGCTTCCTTCGCTTATTTTCGGCGCTTGCTCAGGGCTTCGCTTTGAATAATATTTTTCATGAAGCGTCCTTTTACCGGCTACGCCTCGTTCAGCGCCCTTGCCCGGGCTTACGCGGGCGTTTTTTGCACCGCTTATGTCGAGTGGATTTCTTCAGAGGCCATGCTCCCGAGCCTTGGTGAGGGTTGCCGCATTCGTTCTAGGCACCATTTTCACCTTGTTCGGCGGCAACTACTTGATTCGCGCGGCCGACAATGCAAGCTCTACCCTCCCTCCGCCAGCCTCGCGGCCGGTGGATTTCACGAAAGACATCGAGCCGATACTTTCTGATCGTTGCTACGGTTGTCACGGACCCGACAAACAAAAAGCGGACTTGCGCTGGGACGTAAAAGCGAGCGCCTTCAAGACAGGAGAACATGGGCCTATCATCGTTCCGCGCAATAGCGCCACGAGCCGAGTCATCAAGCTGGTCAGCGGGTTGGAGCCCGATTCTATCATGCCGCCACGCGGCGAGCGATTGACCACTTCACAAATTGGACTTTTGCGCGCCTGGATCGACCAGGGAGCCGCCTGGCCAGAGTCGGCCGTGGCCGCACACAAAGCTGCCGATAAAAAAAATCATTGGGCTTTCAAGGCGCCCATCCGGCCGCCGGTCCCGGCTGGAGACAAGAAGAAGTGGTCGCGGAATCCGATCGACAATTTCGTGCTCGCAAAGCTGAACCAGGAAAAACTGCGCCCGTCTACAGAATCGGATCGGACAACTTTGATTCGGCGTGTGACGCTAGATCTTACCGGGCTGCCCCCTACTCCCAACGAAATCGACGATTTCCTCGCAGACCGAGCCCCTCACGCGTACGAACGATTGGTCGATCGCCTATTGGCCTCCCCGCATTACGGTGAAGTCTGGGGACGCCATTGGCTCGATGTTGCACGATATGCCGACACCAACGGTTACGAAAAGGATCGCGCTCGCTCTATCTGGCCATATCGGGATTGGGTAATCCGCGCGTTGAACCAGGACATGACGTTCGATGAATTCACCATCGAGCAGTTGGCGGGGGACTTGCTCCCAAATCCAACCCTCGATCAGCGGGTCGCCACCGGGTACTTGCGTAATGCCATGCAGAATCAGGAAGGAGGCATTGAGCCAGAACAGTTTCGCGTCGAGGCGCTGATCGACCGGGTGGACGCTCTCGGCAAATCGTTTCTGGGTTTAACCGTCAACTGTTGCCAGTGTCATGACCATAAGTTCGATCCGTTCACGCAGAAAGATTACTACCGGTTTTACGCTTTCCTGAACAACGACGATGAAACGTTTGTGGAAGTCCCAACTGCCGAGCAAACCAAACAACGTCAGGAGATAGTCGAGAAGGTGCATGCTTTGGAGCGCAAGGTCATGGCCGAAATGACCAACCTCAATGAACGGATGGATGCGTGGGAAAAGAGCCTGCAAGCTTCGGAGCCGCATTGGACCGTACTTGACCCGGCCGTTTGGGAAATGTTTGCGACGAAGTTTGAGAAACAGGAGGATCACTCGCTCTTGGGAGGCGGTGACATAACGTCCGGTGGAGTAATTCGCGTATGGTTTGATCCCAAACTTACCAACATTACCGCATTCCGGCTCGAGGCCCTGACGAATCCAAACCTGATGTATGGCGGGCCGGGAGAAGTGGGGCGGGGCAGTTTTCTGGTAAAGGAATTTACCGCCGAGACGTACGCTTTGGAAAATCCGACATCAACGAACAAGGTCAAGTTCCGCAGCGCGATGGCCGATATGGAAGCACCGGGCTTTGCTGCAACCAACGCGATTGATGGCAACACAGAAAAAGGCGGATGGACTCCTACCAGAACTCCTGAACGCCGCAATGAAAACCATTTTGCTGTGTTCGAATGCGATCAGCCAGTAAACCTTCCGGGAGACACACGCTTGCTCATCACATTGCACCAGTCGTTCAATGGCGACGATAAAAACAAGGGGTTGGACGTCGATAGCAAACTGGATTGTCATCTCTTAGGCAGCTTTCGTTTAAGCGCCACCACCGAGCCGTTTCCACTCAAGGTTGATCCCTTGTCACCTGCTCAGCACAAGGCGCTGGCCATCCCGGCGTCGAACCGGACGGCCGATCAAAAGCGCGAGTTGTTCGCTGCGTTCCGCCTTTCGGACCCGGCTTGTGTCGAGCTGAACAAAGAAATCGAGAAGGCTTGGGAAAACTGGCCCTATCCCGCCACCTCTATGGTCTTGCAACAACGGGCACACCCTCGTGTCACGCACGTGTTCAAGCGGGGGGACCGCTTGCGGCCCGCCGAGGAAGTTCAGGCCGGAACACCCTCGTTTCTTCATCCGTTTCCCCAAGGCGCGCCAAGGAATCGGCTCGGGCTGGCCAAGTGGATTGTCGATCCTGCGAGCCCGACGACCGCGCGCGTGATTGTGAATCGCATCTGGCAGGCTTATTTCGGCCAAGGATTGGTGACTACGCCGGAGGATTTCGGCACGCGCGTGGAAGCTCCTTCTCACCCGGAACTCCTGGACTGGCTCGCTTGCGAGTTCATGAAACCAACAACCACCGACGCTGAGTTAGGATTTGCCGGCGCGACGGCACCACCGCCCTGGAGCATGAAACATATCCACCGCCTAATCGTAACTTCGGCGACCTACCGGCAGTCCTCGCACGTCGATCCTCAGGTATATGCCAAGGATCAGTTCGATCGGTATCTGGAACGAGCGCCCAGGTTGAGGGTAGACGGTGAGGTGGTCCAGGATATCGCTCTTTCCGTTAGTGGGCTGCTGAACCCTAAAATTGGCGGTCCCAGTGTTTACCCGCCAATTCCATCAAGCGTTGGCGATACGGCATACGGCGGATTCAACTGGCCGGAAACGAAGGGTGAAGACCGGTATCGTCGCGGTCTATACACTTTTTGGAAACGGTCCTTGCCATTCCCGGCTTTGACGGCGTTTGATGCGCCCTCGGGCGAAACTTCATGCCCCCGCCGCGTGCGCTCTAATACTCCATTGCAGGCGTTGACGACCTTGAACGAGAAAACCTTCGTCGAGGCGGCTCAGGCACTGGCGCTGCGGGTCATGAAAGAGGGCGGACCCGACAATCGCGCTCGAGTGCATTACGCTTTTCGCTTGTGCACTGGCCGCGAACCTGATCAGGTCGAATCGGAGAAATTGCTGAACTTTTGGCAGGAACAGTACGATCATTTTGAAAACGACACTGCCGATGCCGTCAAGGTCGCCAGTGCCGACCTTGCCAATATGCCTGCGGACGTCAATCTGCATAAAGCCGCCGCCTGGATGATGGTCGGTCGGACGATTTTGAATCTGGATGAAACGATAACACGAGAATGAATCTGCAACAGGAACTGCGGGCTGAATACGCCCGGCTCATTAGGCGCCGCTGGTTTTTCCGCCAATGCGGCGTTGGACTAGGTTCAGTGGCACTGGCGTCATTATTAGGAGCAGAGCGCGCACTAAGTGCCGGCACGCCCAGCCCCGCAAATCCATTAGCCCCCAAGCAGCCTCCGCTGAAAGGCAAGGCCAAGCGCGTAATCTACCTTTTTATGGGTGGGGCGCCGAGCCAATTGGATCTCTTCGATTACAAGCCTGCTTTGGAAAAGTACAACGGCAAACCTGTTCCCCAGGAAGTCGTGATGGGGCAGAAATACGCTTTCATCAAACCGGACGCCGCTCTCTACGCCTCGGAATTTAAATTCTCGAAACAAGGCGGGGCAGGGGCGGAGATTTCCGAAGCGCTACCGCATTTGGCGAGCGTTTCGGATGACATCGCGATTGTTAAGTCGATGACGACAGATGCGTTTAACCACGCACCGGCGCAGGTGTTGATGCAAACTGGCTCAACCCAATTCGGTCGTCCGTGCTTTGGCGCTTGGGTTCTTTATGGGCTCGGAAGCGAAGCGCAAAACCTGCCAGGGTTTGTAGTGCTCAATTCCGCAAATGGCCTGAGCGGCGGCGCCGCGTTGTTTGGCAGCGGTTTCCTGCCCACATTTTACCAGGGGGTTATGTTCCGCAAGACCGGGGACCCGGTGCTGTATCTATCCAATCCGGCCGGCATTAACGACAAAATGCAGCGGCGGACGCTCGATTTGATCAAGGAACTCAACGAAAAACACCTGGGGGCGGTCGGCGATCCGGAAATCGCCACGCGTATAAACTCTTTTGAAATGGCTTCCCGCATGCAGTCCAGCGCTCCGGAATTAATGGACGTGAGTAAAGAATCGCCTGAAACCTTGGCGATGTATGGGATTGAACCGGGCAAACCCTCCTTTGCGATGAACTGCCTCTTGGCGCGCCGTCTGATTGAGCGCGGTGTGCGGTTCGTGCAGCTTTTTCATGAAGGTTGGGATCATCATACGGAGGTCGTTAAGGGGGTTAAGGAACAAACTGGCAAAACCGACCAAGCCAGTGCCGCGCTGGTCAAGGATCTAAAGCAGCGTGGTTTGCTGGAAGACACAATTGTGATTTGGGGTGGCGAGTTTGGCCGCACGCCCATGGTGGAAAGCAATCCTGACGCGGGCCGAAAGCTCGGGCGTGACCATCATCCGCAGGCGTTCACTATTTGGCTCGCTGGTGGTGGCTTCAAACGCGGCATCACCTGGGGT
>Ga0306920_100004086_pt1 | contig 18671 bp, 19 predicted proteins | sample flu12Cox44000170_FD_204666 | JGI IMG/M metagenome (GOLD analysis project Ga0306920, IMG submission 204666) | Lab enrichment of tropical soil microbial communities from Luquillo Experimental Forest, Puerto Rico - flux4day.12C.oxic.44.000.170 (v2)... | ecosystem: Environmental > Terrestrial >... | reverse complement strand
CACCCTGCGCGAGTCCACCCGGGGCAACTTCCAGGTGCGGCGCAACATGGACACGCTCGAGCGCCAGACCCCGGCCTGGTTGGCGCCGGGCGACTCGGGCTTCTCGGTCGACGTGCTGAACCCGCCTCTGCGCGAGCACATCGACGAGCCGGTCCAAGAGCAGCTCATCGTCGAGCTCTACTCGAAGTAGCCCAACGCCTCGAACCGCACGAACCGTTCTGAACCCGACACCCATCGCCACGACCCCCCGAGCAACAGGAGCACCGCCATGCTGATCACCCAACGGCCGACCGTCGAGCCCCTCGACGAGGAGCAGAACAACCGCCAGCGCTTCGCCGTCGGCCCCCTCGACCCGGGCTTCGGGACGACCCTGGGCAACTCGTTGCGCCGCACCCTCTTGTCCTCCATCCCCGGCGGCGCCGTGACCCAGCTGCGCTTCGACGAGGCGCTGCACGAGTTCACCACCCTGCCGGGCGTCAAGGAGGACGTGACCGACATCATCTTGAACCTCAAGGACCTGCTGGTGCGGGTGAACTCCGACGAGCCGGTGACGCTGCGCCTCGACGTGCGCGGCCCGGCCGACGCCACCGCAAAGGACCTCCAGCTCACTCCCGACGTCGAGGTGCTCAACCCCGAACTGCACATCGCGTCGATCAACGCCAAAGGCCGTCTGGCCGTCGACGTGACGGTCGAGCGCGGGCGGGGCTACGCGTCGGCGGACAAGAACAAGCGCTCCACGACCATCGGCGTCATCCCGATCGACTCGATCTTCTCGCCGGTGCACCGTGTCACCTTCGACATCGAGCCGGTGCGCGTCGAGCAGTCGACCAACTACGACCGGCTGGTGCTCGACATCGAGACCGACGGGACCATCTCGCCCCGGGAGGCGCTGGCCTCGGCGGGCGGCACGCTGCGCAACCTGGTCTCCCTCGTGGCCGACCTCGAAGAGTCGGCGCTGACTCTCGAGCCGACCGACGTCACCTCGTACAGCTCGAGCTCGCCCGACCTCGACCTGCGCATTGAGGAGCTCGACCTCTCCGAGCGCCCGCGCAACTGCCTCAAGCGCGCCCAGATCAACACGATCGGCGAGCTGGTCGAGCGCACCATGGAAGACCTGCTCGCCATCACCAACTTCGGCCAGAAGTCGGCCGACGAGGTCGTGCAGCGCCTCGACGAGCGCGGCCTCTCGCTGCGCACGAGGGACTGAGCGGCCATGCAGGCAACCCCCAAGCGCGGGCGCCGGCTGGGCGGCTCGTCCGCGCACCAGAAGGCCATGATGGGCAACCTGGTCGCCTCGCTCATCGCCGCCGAGTCCATCGTGACGACGGAGGCCAAGGCGAAGGCCCTCCGCCCCGTCGCCGAGAAGTGCGTCACCGCGGCGCGCAAGGGCGGCGTGGCCAACCACCGCAACGTGGTCGCGCTGATCCGGGACAAGGACATGGCGCACAAGCTCTTCGAGGAGATCGGCCCCCGCTACGCGGACCGGCCGGGTGGCTACACCCGCATCCTCAAGCTGGGCCCACGCCCGGGTGACAACGCGCCCATGGCGCGGATCGAGTTCGTCTAGGAGTGGACGACCCCGCCGGCGCTGGGCCCGAGACGGGCCTGCAGCGCTGGAGGCTCCTCATCGCGTACGACGGCGCCGCCTTCCGTGGCTTCGCCGCGCAGCCCGAGGTCCCGACGGTGGCCGGCGCCCTGCGCCAAGCCCTCGAGCGGACGGCGCGCCTGTCCGAGCCGCCCCTCGTCACCTGCGCCGGGCGCACCGATGCCGGCGTCCACGCGCGCGGCCAGGTCGTCCACGTCGACCTCCCGCCGATCCCCTACGACGCCGAGGGACTCGCTCGCGCGCTCAACCGCCAGCTGGCGCCCGAGGTCGTCGTCCGGCGGGCCGAGCCGGTCGGGCCCGACTTCGACGCCCGGCGCTCGGCGACGGGGCGTGCGTACCGCTACCTGATCTGGAACGCGCCGACGCCGGACCCGCTGCTGGCGCCGCTGTCGTGGTACGTGAGCGACCCGCTCGACCTCGGCTCCATGCGCACCGCCTCCGATGTGCTGCTCGGCAGCCACGACTTCCGTTCGTTCTGCCGCCGACCGCCGGGGACCGACGCCTCCGAGCCAATTGTGCGCCGGGTCACCCAGGCCACCTGGAGCGTGGACCCCGACCGCGAGGCCCAGGACGCGGGGCAGGGACGGTTGCTGCGCTTCGACATTGCGGCGAGCTCGTTCTGCCATCAGATGGTCCGCTCCCTGGTGGCCGCCTTGGTCGAGGTGGGACGGGGACGCGGGCACGCCGCCGGGCTGCTCGAGCGCCTGCGGGCGGCCAACCGGGCGGGCCTGCCCGAGCCGGCGCCGGCCCAGGGTTTGTGCCTCGTGTCGGTGGCCTACGGGGTCGACGTCGTCGATTCGTGACGAGCCCCACCTTTCGGGGTGGTGAACGGTCGGCGGCTTCGCACACTCCTCGCGACCCGCTCCGTGCCGCATCACTCAGGGGCCAGCTTGCGAAGGTAGACCGCGCTGTCCTCGTAGCCGATCGCTTCGTAGAACGACTGGGCTCTCCTCGTCGCCAGGGCCACGAGTCGTGCACCTCCCTCCCAGGCCCAGTGCTCGAACTCCAGCATGAGCGCGCGTGCGACTCCCCCTCGGCGCCAGCCCGCGCGGGTGTGGACCTCTTCGACCCAACCCACAGGCCCGTCCGCAAAGAAGGTCTCGTGCCGGAATCCGAGTAGGTAGCCGATCAGCTGACCGGTCTGGGCCTCGGTGGCGACCAGGACGAGCGCATTCGGATCTGAGATGAGGACGCAGAAACTCGTGGCGAACCCGGCCGGAGAGGGCTCGAAGGAGGTCGCCTGCTCTCTCGCCAACGGATACACGTCCTCGCGGTCATCGGGCCCCGCCCTGCGAACGCTGAACTCGGGATCGGGAGTCATCAACGGATGCTAGGTCCACCTCGCCACGGCGGATTGAAGGCGTCACGGAAGACCACCCACGTCGCCGGCGGACCCTCAACGCCGAATCCGACCGCCTTGTCGGCTCGCCGAAGCCCACTCCTCGCGCACGAATGCGCCATAGCGAGCAGCGAGTCCGGCTGGCAACAAGGGCGGTGTCCGTCGCGTCACCGTCAGCACGGCGGCATCGACCGATGGCACAGGCCGGAATACACCGGCCGGTATCCGTTGCCCGAGGTCGAAGGACCACCACGGTGCCCAAGTGGTCGACAGCAAGGTGGTGGGTGGGACGGCGGCGCGCTTGCGGGCCACGCCCCACTGGACCACGAGATCCGCCCGCGCCAAAGAACAGTTGGGATCATCGAACAGGCGGCGCAAGAGCGACGTCGTGAGCCCAAACGGGAGCGACCCGAAAGCCCGGAAGGTCCGGCCGGGAAACCGGTATCTGAGTGCATCGACCTCGAGCACCCTGATGTTGGTGGCGCCGCGGCGATCCACCGCTCGACGGAGTTGACCGGCCAGGAATGGGTCCGCCTCGAGGGCGATGACCTGGTCGACCTGGCGCGCCAGAGCAAAGGTGCAACTGCCCAGGCCCGCCCCGATCTCGACGACCAGGTCACCCGCCTGGAAAGAGGCCTCCGTGACCAGTGCCTGGGCGACCTCAGGTTGGAGGAAGTTCTGTCCGAGACGGCGTCGTCGCTCGTCTCGTGGCGTCCGCTTGACCGCGGACACGGACCATCACCGCGTTACCCATGGGGTTCATTGTGCCCATTCGTCCTTGGGTTCGTCCAGACCTGCGCTCAGCGGAGCGGGCTTGCCGAGCCTGTTGGGGCCCCCCCGTGCCCCGGAAGCGCCGGGTCCGAGCGTCGCCCTCTTCGGGGCGAATCGCGCCACCAGGGCAAAGGACGGCTGTCTTCTCGTCATCCCTTGGCCGGCGAATCGGCGTAGACCACCGCCTTGGTCGCCGAGTCGTAGTGCGCCATGTACACGGGACCCAGACCGTAGGGGCGGTTCGGCGCGAACGAGACGGGGACACGTCCGCCCGGCACCACGATGTTTCTGAGGCCGTAACCGGCGTGGACGAAGCTCGATACCGTCAGGTTCTTCCCGGCTGCCTTGGCGATGTCTTCGAACAGCCCCATGGCGCTGCACGCGATCTCGACTGACGTCCAGGTTTGCGCCGACTCCGGCAGGCTGGCATCGAACGCCCGGATCTCGTCGGAGGGATATGCCCTCTTGATGATGTGGACGCACTCCTGTGTCCCGGCGTTGTTCCAGATCTCGGTCGGAGGCGGGAGGGCGGTTGCGGTCACGACGTTCGAGAGGTACGCCGCGCTGTCGCCGGACCCGACGGCACCGTTGAAGTCCGATTCAACCGTCGCCACCCACGGCGGGTTGTAGGCGCTCTGAATGGCTGAGAGACCTCCTGGCCACACTGCTCCTCCGGTTCCGACCGCCACCACCTCGCTCACGCCGTCGGATTTGAACCGTTGTGCGATCGACTCGACCTGGGCGTCGGTTGCGGCTTCGTCTCCTTGAGGCGCCGTATCGACCGCCGTGGTCACGACGGGCACATGGAGCTTGGCCAGCGCCGACTGCGCCACGCCGAGCTCAGACTCATCACCCGTTCCGCCACCGAAGACGGCCACCTTCTTGTGGCTGAAGACCCCCTGCCGGACCATCGCGGCCAACTCCAAGGGGTCGAAGGCGGCAACTGGGGGAGTGGGCGAGAAGTCTTGGGCCGACGTCTGCGAGTGGCCGCCGGGATAGATGGACCCCACGACCGGCACGTTGTGCTCGAGATAGCAGGTGGGCTGGAGCGGTGCCAGGACCGCGAAGACCGAGTCATCCTCGGTCAACTGCGTGCAGGTGGTGGCGGCGGGCGCGGTCCCGACCGGGTTCACGGCCACGATGTACGGAACGATCTTGCGGCCATTGATGCCCCCGTGGCTGTTGACGTTGTCGATGAGGGCGTGAAAGGCATCGGGAAAGCTTCCGTAGTCGATGTCAACACCTAATGTCCGCAGCATCGCCGCTCCGACTTCGATGTAGGGGACGCCGACGCGGATCGTCGACGCGGTGACGCCGGGAGTGTCGCTCGACGCCGCGGACGCAAGGTTGCCGGGTGTGAGGACGACGATCACGGCCGCGACGACCAGAAGAAAATTCCTCGTCGCTGCGCATGTGTCACGGACGTGGACCTTCCGGCCCTGTGACCACGCTCTCAAAACCGAGCCCCCCTTGACCTCGAAGCCGAGCGAGAGTAAGTGAACCCGATTCCGAATTCAAGTCGGGCGAGGTGAAGTCGGGACTTGGGTCGGGTGTCCCAACAATCGCTGGTCGGCGACCCAGTCTCTGAACGCAGAGTTGGCCACATTCGCAAACACCCAGCGACATTTTGAGCGGTTTGCGGCGCCATGGGTCAGACTGTCGTCCGGTGGGTGATATCCCCTTGACCTGCTTTACGAAGCTCGGCGACGACCGTATCGCCTACCAAGTCTTGGGCGAGGGACCTCCGGACCTCCTCTGGGTGACGATGGTGGGAGAAGCTCTGGACTCGCGTTGGGAGTACCCGCCCTTAGCCAGCTTCATGCGACGCCTCTCTTCCTTCAGCAGATTGATCATGTTCGACCGACGCGGGCTCGGAGCCTCGGACCCGGTTTCGCTTGAGGCACTGCCTGGATGGGAGGACTGGGTGGACGACGCTCTGGCCGTCCTCGATGCCGTGGGATCGAAGCGCGCAGCCATCCTCGGAGTGAACGAGGCCGGCCCTACTGCCATGCTCTTCGCTGCGACGCAGCCTGAGCGAACCCGGGCCCTTGTCTTGTTCAACGCAGCCGCTCGAGCCACGAAAGATGTCGACTACCCATGGGGGTTCGATGGGCAGGACGAGATTGAGAACGTCGTCAACTTCATCGAGGAACACTGGGGGACCGAGGTGATGGCCCAGTTCAGCGACCCGGAGTTGGCCGACGACGACGCATTCTGCCGATGGATCGCCAAGAGCGAGCGCATGATGTGTAGTGCCCGAGAGGCCGCGGCGTATGTACGACAAACCAGTGCGATTGACGTGCGTGACATTCTGTCGTCGATCCGCGTTCCGACTCTGGTCATCCAACGAAAAGACTTTCCCTTCCTCACGCTCGAACAGGGTCAGTACGTGGCCGAACACATTTCTGATGCTCGGTTCGTGTCAGTGCCAGGCTCGGACACTGTGATGTACACAAAACCCAGTGCTCAAATCCTCGACCACATAGAGGAGTTCCTGACCGGCTCGCCTCCTATTGTTGGGACGGATCGCGCGCTTTCGACGATCCTCTTCACGGACATTGTCGGCTCAACCCAACGGGCAGCATCGCTCGGCGACCGTCGCTGGCGGGAACTCCTAGAGAGCCACGACGAGGTGACTCGCAAGGTTATTAGCGAGCACGGCGGCCGACTTGTCAAGCTGACTGGTGATGGGGCCTTGGCCACCTTCGACGGCCCTGGCCGTGCGATACGAGGGGCCCTTGCCCTCCGTGACGCGCTGGATCTGCTCGATATCCCGATTCGACTGGGACTCCACACTGGCGAAGTGGAACTGCGCGGTGACGACATCGGAGGTATCGGAGTTCACGTCGCTGCTCGCGTCCTTGAACACGCCGAGTCGGGGGAGCTGCTCGTGTCCGCAGTCGTCCCTCTCCTGGTGGCTGGTTCGGGAGCCGAGTTCGAGGAGCGAGGCGACTACGAACTAAAGGGCCTGCCAGGGACCTGGAAGCTCTTCGCCACAGCGGGTTGAAAGCTCAAATCGATCGCAGAAGACGCTGGCCCTTCGATGTCTTGACGTCTCAGCCGATCCCAGAACGCAGGATCGGTGTGCCTTAGTCAGGCTCGCGACTGGTCAAGTGCCGCCGCCCGCCACATCGTGGTGACGACCGGCCCGCCGCCCGGGTACGAGAACTGCCCCGTCGGTCGGAAGCCAACGCTCTCGTAGCGTCGGTTGTTCGCTGGGTTGGATGACTCGAGGTAGGCAGGAAGACCTTCACCATCGATCACCCCAAGGTTGTGCCTCAAGAGGTCCATTCCGATGCCGCGACCGCTGTGTTTAGGATGCGTACCGAGCAGGCTCAGGTAGTAATGGGCGTCCTCCCTCGGGTGCGCAACGTCGAAGCTCTCGAGCAGTTGGAAATAGGGCTCAGCTCCGCGCCCGAGCAGCTGCCGAGCGAGTCTTCCCAGCTCTTCCTCCTGCGCCTCGTTCAACTCGGTGCCTCCCGGAGGAATCCACACTGATGTGGCTTCACCGCCCTCCGTCAGCCACACCCACGAATAGGGCATTGCTCCTTCAATGAAGAGACGCCAGAAGCGGGCATGGTGTTCTGTCCCTCCATCAGCGCTCGCGAGCGCGTGGCTCCACAAGGGGTCCTGGGCGAATGCCGCCGTAATGATGGAAAGGACTTCTTCGAGGTCATCATCGGTGGCACGCCGGGGATGGATCGACGGCATGCGCCAATGCAATCACGTCTGTGTGTGATCTGGGCTGGTGGGCGACAATTCAGGCGCTGCGGAGTGCCTCCGCGGGACTCAGGCGAGATGCCCGCCATGCCGGATAGAGGCCTCCCACGGCACCGACCGCGAGCGCCACGCCGACCGCACCCGCCAGCGCCACGGGCGGGATGGCCGTGCTCCAGTGACGTAGTCCGGCGTAGACCGCGACGGCGAGCGCGCCGAGCACCGCGCCCGCGATGCCACCGAGAAGCGAAATGGCCGTGGCCTCGCTCACGAACTGCAGACCCACGTGGATGCGCCGCGCACCCATCGCTCTCCGCAGGCCGATCTCGCCGCGGCGCTCCAGCACCGCGATCACCATCACGTTGGCGATGCCGATCCCACCGACGAGCAGCGCGACCGCGCCGAGGGAGAGATACAGGCTGGCGAAGGCAGCCGAGGCATCCGCTCGTGCCGTGAGCGCGTCGGCGGGGTCGGCCACCGAGACGTTCTGCGGAGACGCTGGATCGGCGGTCGCCGACAGCACCGACTCCACTGCCGCCACGCTGCTCGGGTCGGCCCGCACGTAGATCTCGCTCGGTCGCGCCAACCGGTGCAATACCTGGTGGGCCGCGGGGAAACCGACCAGCGCGGCGCGATCGAGCTCGGGCGCGAGCGTCACCGGCTCCAGGATGCCCACGACGTCGAACGACCGCGCACCCAACCAGACGGTGACGCGACCGCCGGCGCGGTCGACGCCGAGCGCCGCCGCGGCGTCGTGGCCGAGCACCACGGCCGGCAGGTGCGCGGTGGCCGCGTTGAGGAACGAGCCCGCCCACAATCGGCCCTGCACGGTTCGCAGCAGCCCGGTGTCAGCGGCCTCGACGGTGATGGCCTCGCTGTTCACCGCCGGGATGTCGCGCGAGCGGTAGACAGAGTCGGGCAGCTCCGAGGTGGCCGCGTCGGATTCGACCGGTCCGATCCGCGCCACCATGGCGGGTGCGGTCGGCGGCAGGTTGGTCGCCTGCCCGCTGAAGGCGGCGCTGGGCGAGACGGTCAAGAGGTTCGTCCCCAGCGAGTCGATCTGCGCGATGAGCTGGGCGCGGCTGGACGCGGAGATGCCGAGGACGGCCACGAGCGTGGCGACACCGATGGCGACACCGGTCGCAGACAGCGCGGCGCGCGCCGGCCGCCCCCGCACACCGAGGAGGGCGAGCGGGCCGACGTCGGCGACGCGCAGGCGCGCTCGTGCACTCATCGGCGCTCGTCCCGCTCGATCCGCCCGTCGCGCAGCGCGACTGCCCGCGGGACGCGCCGCGCCAGGTCCTCGTTGTGGGTGACGACAAGGATGGTGGTCCCGCCCTCGTGGAGGCGGGCCAGGACGGCGAAGATCTCGTCGCCGGTCGCCGAGTCGAGGTTGCCGGTGGGCTCGTCGGCCAACAGCAACGCGGGCCGTCCCACGATGGCCCGCGCGATGGCGACACGCTGGCACTCGCCGCCCGAGAGCTCGGCGGGCCGGTGCGTCCGACGGTGGGCCAGGCCGACCGCGGCCACCGCGTCGGCGGCACGGGCGAGGCGCTCGGAGGCAGGGAGGCCCCGATACAGCAGCCCGTCGGAGACGTTCTGGAGCACGGAGCGGGTGGGCAGCAGGTGGAACTGCTGGAAGACGAAGCCGAGGTGGTTCGACCGCACTGCGGAGAGGTCGGCGTCGGACATCGATTCGACCGCCGTCCCTGCGACCTGCACGCTGCCGCTGGTGGGCCGTTCCAGCGTCCCGGCGACGGCCAGCAAGGTCGACTTGCCCGACCCCGAGGCGCCGGTCACCGCGACGAATTCGCCGGCGGCGACGCGCAGGGTGACGTCGCAGAGCGCGCGCACCGGTGTCGCCGCCGGGTGCTCCTTGGTGACCGCATCGAGCACGAGGGCGCTCACTGCGCGACCACGACCCGGGTGCCGGGCCGCAAACCTGCGGCGATCACCTGCACCTGGCCGCCGGCGAAGACGCCCGTCCGGACGCCGATCAACTGGTGCTGGCCCGACGGTTCCACGACCTCGAGGCCGTAGCCGCCCCCCTCCAGGGCCAAGAGCGCGGCGACGGGGACGGCGAGCACGTGGCGCACGCTCTGCACGACGAGAGAGACCTGCACCGCCTCACCGTCGGCGGTCCCCGTCGCCATGGGGTCGTCCGGCGTCACGGTGAGGAGGGTCGACGAACCCGACGACGACGCGGACGAACCACCAGGTCCGGAGGGCGGCGGCGGGCCCTCCGCCGTCACGACGCCGGGCGTCGACATCCCCGACGGCAGCTCGATGCTGACAGGCTGGCCGGCGGCCACCGTCGGGTCGCTCGGCGTCAACGGCACGGACACCGCGCGCGTCGTGGTCGTCACCGCATAGGGCATGTCGCCCGGGGCGGCGGCTTGTCCGGGTGAGACACTGTCCGCCGCGATGCGGAGCGCAGCCGGGGCGAACGCCACGCTGCCGAGTGCGATCGACCCGGTCGGGTCGGTCACACCGAGTGACTGTTGCCAGCGTTCGACGGCGGCGACGGCGGCCGCGCCGAAATGCGGGCCGGCCGCGGTCAGGAGCCCGTGGGCGTCACCGAGCGCGATCAGGTTCGCCTCGAGCTGTTGGACGTCGGGGCCATCGGTCATGCCGGGCGCGAAGGGCCGCCAGGCCGGCACGGTCCCGATCATGAGCACGACGGGTTGGTCGTCGACGCGGTCGAGCACCTGGCCGGGCTGCACGATCGAGCCGGGCGCGAGCACGTCGGTGTAGATCCCGGGGAGCTGATTGATCACCGGCGGGCTCTGGGCGTAGCCGAGGGTCCCCTGGGTGAGGACGGTGTCGGTGAGGTCCGTCCGCTCGACGGTTGCGGTTCCCACCGGCGGCGCACTCGGAGCGGCGGGGGCGGGCGTGCCCCGCAGCGCGACCGTCACGGCGGCGCCGCACAGCGCGGCCGCGCCGAGGGCGAGCGCACCCTTGGCGACGGTGTTCACGGCCCGCTCCCGTCGTCGTGCACCCCGGCCGGCAGGAGGTGGCGGCAGGCGTGGTCGGCGGATCGGAACTGCGGCGAGTAGCGGCCGAAGTCGCTCGTGATGCCCGGCACGGGCCCGAGGTTGAGCTGGCCCTGCGAGCCGGGATCGAGCATCGGGATGTCGTGGCTCCGCATGCATTGGGCGTAGCGGACCAGTGAGGGGAGCCACCGGGCGAGCTCTCGGTTCGCGCCGGCCTGCTTCGCCGCGAAGATCTTGGCCACGAAGTGGTTGCACGCCGCCAGCGCGGCGCGGTTCGCCGGCGTCGCCGGCGGGATCTGGAAACTGAGGCCGTTGTGCCCGGGCCGCGGCGCCGGGTCGGGCTCGTCGATGCCGTGGGCCCGCAGGCACCGCGCGAAGTTCACGGCGTCCTGGTCGAACTGCGGCTCCGACGGCATGGCGGTGGCCGCCGCGTTCGCCGACGTGGCATGGCCCGGCAAGCTGGCCACACCGGGCCCGGTCGAGCCGGGCGCGCAGGCGGATGCCACCGCGCCCAGCGCCCCGATGCACAGCGCGACCACTGCGGCGCGCCGTCTCCACTCCCTCGTCTCCATGGTGACCTCCCGTGGTCCGACGACTCCGGACCGAGTGCTACGCCTCACGCGGTCACAGCGGCATCACGGCGGAAGGCCACGCCACGGAATCCCGCGACGCACGGAGCGGGTCCGAGGAACGCACCGTGCGCGTGATGCCGTGCAGTGGCCACGTCGGCGTGACCTCGCTGTGACCCCTGGTGGGGCAGGATGGACCGGTGAGGGTGCTGGTCGTGGAGGATCAGGTCGAGCTGGCCGACGACATCGGGGAAGGCCTCCGGGACCGCGGCTTCGGTGCCGACGTCACCTACGACGGGGCGTCGGGGATTGAGAAGGCGATGCTCTACGACTACGACGTCGTCGTCCTCGACCGGGACCTGCCGCACGTCCACGGCGACGCGGTCTGCGCGGCGCTCGTGGGGTCAGAGCGCCGGTCGCGCATTTTGATGCTCACGGCAGCGACGACGGTGGACGACCGCGTGCACGGGCTGAACCTGGGGGCGGACGACTATCTCACCAAGCCCTTCGCGTTCGAGGAGCTGGTGGCGCGCATCCACGCCCTCGCCCGCCGCGCGCCGTCGGCGGCGCCGGTGCTGCGCCGCGGCGACCTCGTGGTGGACAGGGCCCGGCGCAGGGTGAGTCGCGGCGGACGGCCCGTGTCGCTGACGCGCAAGGAGCTCGGCGTGCTGGAGGAGCTGCTCGTCGCCGACGGCGCGGTCGTGAGCGCCGAAGTGTTGCTCGAGCGCGTGTGGGACGAGCACGCCGATCCGTTCAGCCGGACGGTCACGGTCACGATCGGCCGGCTGCGCGCCAAGCTCGGCTCCCCCGATCTCATCGAGACGGTGGTCGGGTCCGGCTACCGGATCACATGACCGAGCCCGCGTCGCGGTCGCGGCGACGCTGGTGGCCCCGCGGCATCCGCACCCGCCTGACCCTCATCTACACCTCGTTGTTCCTCGCCGGCGGCGCCCTGCTGCTCGGGCTCACGTTCGGGCTGGTGGCGCACAGCCTCAGCGCCGCGCCCGGGAACACCCTGCCGCAGGCGCGGCCGTCCCAGGCGCTCATCAAGGAGTGCAAGGAGGAGGCCACGGCGCAGCGGGCGACGACGGGTAAGCCGGGCGGCCCCAAGGCGGCCCATGTCCCTTCGGTCAACGAGAAGTGCAAGCTCGCCTTCCTGGCCGGTGCCGAGGCGGCCTCGAGCGATGAACGCGCCCACACGCTGCACGAGTTGGAGGTGTGGTCGCTCGTCGGACTGGCCGGGCTGGCCGTCGCCTCGGCGGGTCTCGGCTGGCTCCTGGCGGGACGGGTGCTGCGACCGGTGCGCGAGATCACCGGGGCGGCGCGCCGCGCGTCGGAGCGGCACTTGGGCGAGCGCCTCAACCTGAGTGGCCCCGAGGACGAGCTGAAGGAGCTGGCCGACACGTTCGACGACATGCTGGACCGGCTGGACCTCGCCTTCGCCGCCCAACGGCAGTTCGTCGCCAACGCGTCGCACGAACTGCGGACGCCACTGACCTCGATGCGCACCGCCATCGACGTGATCCTGGCCAAGCCCAACCGCACCACGGAGCAGCTCGAGGTGACGGCGGAAAAGGTGCGCCGCTCGGTCGGCCGGGCCGAACACATCATCGACGCCCTGCTCACCCTGGCGGTGAGCAACCAGGGGTTCGGTGACGGGGAAAAGGAGGCGGTCGATCTGGCGACCGCCGCCGAAGACGCGCTGGACGCCGTGCGCGAGACCGCAGCCGCCGCTGACCTGCAGCTGGACGTCCGTCTGGAGCCGGCGGAGGTGACGGGGAACCGGGTCCTCCTCGAGCGTCTGGTGGCCAACCTCGTGGAAAACGCGATCGTGCACAACACCACAAGTGGGTGGGTGCGGGTGCGCACCGTTACCGAGGACGCCCGTGCCGTGCTCGAGGTGTCGAACAGCGGGCCCGTCGTGCCGCCCGACCTGCTGCCGCGCCTCTTCGAACCCTTCCAGCGCGGTGCCGGCCGTACCGGGTCCGCAGGGGTAGGCCTCGGGCTCTCCATCGTCGAGGCCGTGGCCCGGGCGCACGACGCGCAGCTCGAGGCCGTCCCGGGCGACGGGGGCGGGCTCAGCGTGACGGTGACCATTCACGCCCGGGTGACGTCGGCTCCGGAGGACCACGAGCCGGCGAGGCCCGACGACGGCGATCCGGCGGCCGCGCCGGCCCAGCTCGAGACGGTGCCTGGAGACGGGGCGGGTGCGGGGGGCCCGGGCGGCGGGGGTCCGGCCGCCTGAGCCGGGCCCGGCGGCGGGGGGCGGCGGCCCACCCGACAAAAGTGCTGGACGGCGGCTTGCCTGCCCTGCTCGTGGGCCCTATCCTGGTACGTCGGCTCTTGGGACCCCCCAGGGCCCTCGCGCAGTGCCTCCTGGGGCGTGCGCTCGCTCACCACGCGGATGCGAAAGATCGGTCTTGTGCGCACATTTTCACCGAAGGTCACCGAGATCCAGCGAGCCTGGTATGTCGTCGACGCCGACGGCCTGGTGCTCGGCCGCCTGGCCTCGGAGGTGGCCGCCATCCTGCGCGGCAAGCGCCGTCCGTACTTCGCCCCCCACGTCGACACAGGTGACCACGTGATCGTGGTCAACGCCGACAAGGTGGTCCTGACCGCGGGCAAGGCGGAGAAGAAGCTGGCCTACCGCCACAGCGGGTACCCCGGCGGCCTGCGCTCGACCTCCTACGAGGAGCTGCTGGCCGAGCAGCCGGCCGAGCTGGTGCGGCGCACGGTGCGCGGCATGCTGCCCAAGAACACCCTCGGCCGCCAGATGCTGGGCAAGCTCCAGGTCTACGCCGGCCCCGACCACCCCCACGCCGCCCAGAAGCCCGAGCCGCTCGAGCTGCCCGAGGCCCGCCGGGCCGGCTGACCGCCCGTCGCACCGCAGGAAGGACACCACCGAGGACATGCCCGCACCACTCAGCCAGACGACCGGACGCCGCAAGCAGGCGGTCGCCCGCGTCCGCTTCCGGCCCGGCCAGGGCACCATCACGGTCAACAAGGTGCCGATCGAGAAGTACTTCACCTCGGCGACCCACCGCATGCTGGTGACCGAGCCGTTGCGGGTGACGAACACGGCGGAGTCCTACGACATCGACGCCACGATCGACGGGGGCGGGATCTCGGGCCAGGCGGGTGCCATGCGCCTGGGGATCGCCCGCAGCCTGTGCGCCGTCGACCCCGAGTTCCGCGGACCGCTCAAGCGCTCCGGCCTGCTGACCCGCGACGCCCGGGAGAAGGAGTCGAAGAAGTACGGCCTGAAGAAGGCCCGCAAGGCGCCTCAGTACTCCAAGCGGTAGTCGTCTCGTGGCGCCGGCCCGCTTCGGCACCGACGGCGTGCGCGGGGTCGCGAACGAGGAGCTGACCGCCGAGCTGGCGCTGGCCCTCGGCCGGGCCGCTGCCCGCGTGCTGGGCGCCCCCGCCTTCGTGGTGGGCCGCGACACGCGCCGCTCGGGTCCGCTGCTGCAGGCCGCACTGTCGGCCGGGCTGGCCGCCGAGGGCGCCGACGTCGTCGACCTGGGCGTGCTGCCGACGCCCGGCGTGGCCTGCGTGGCCGCCGCACGCGGCGTGCCGGGCGCCGTCGTCTCCGCGTCGCACAACCCCTTCGGCGACAACGGCATCAAGCTCTTCAGCGCGGAGGGCACGAAGCTAGTCGTGGGGGTGGAGGCGGCGATCGAGCGCGAGCTCGAGGCGGTGCTGGCCGGCGTGGCGCGCCCGGGGCAACCGCCCACGGGGCGAGGGGTCGGGTCGATGACGGTGGACGCGTCCGCGGTGTCGCGCTACATGGGCCACCTGGCCGAGGTGATCGAGGGCCGCCAGCTGGGCGGGCTGCGCGTCGTGGTGGACTGCGCCCACGGCGCGGCCAGCGCGATCGCCCCCGCGGTCCTGGCCTCGCTCGGTGCGGTGGTGACGGCGATCGGCAACGAGCCCGACGGCGTCAACATCAACGACCACAGCGGCTCGACCGACCCGTCGGAGTTGGTGCAAGTGGTGATGCGCGAGGGCGCCGACCTCGGACTCGCCTTCGACGGTGACGCCGACCGCGTCGTCGCCGTCGACCACACCGGGGCCGTCGTGCATGGCGACGTGCTCCTGGCCCTGTTCGCCCTGGACCTGCGGGCGCGGGGGCTCCTGGCCGCGGACACCGTGGCGGTGACGGTCATGACGAATCTCGGCTTCCGCCTCGCCATGGAGGCGCAGGGGATCGCCGTGTCCGAGACCGACGTCGGCGACCGCCACGTGCTGGCGGCGCTCGACGCCTCTGGGTTGAGTCTCGGGGGCGAGCAGTCGGGCCACATCATCTTCCGGCAGTTGTCGACGACGGGCGACGGCATCCTCACCGGCATCGCGCTGTGCGACCTGGTGCGCCGGGGCGGGCAGCCCTTGGCCGAGCTGTCCGCCGGCGTGGTCGAGCACGTGCCGCAGCGGCTCGTCAACGTGCCGATCCCGCGGCCCGAGCGCCTGGCCGGATGCACCGAGGTGTGGGAGGCGGTGGACGCCGCCCGGGCCGAACTCGGCCACGACGGGCGGGTGCTGCTGCGCCCGAGCGGCACCGAGCCGCTGGTGCGCGTGATGGTCGAGTGCCGGGTAGAGGCCCAGGCCGACGCCGTGGCGGCGCACCTGGCGGCCGTCGTGGAGGCGGCGCTCGGGCAGGTGGAGCCGCAGGCGCCCCGCTAGTGCCGGTGGCGCCGGGACTCCGGCGGCGAAGTCGGCCCAGGTCGCACCGGTAGCCTGGACCCTCATGTGCGGCATCATCGGCGTTACCGGCGAGAGCGACGCCGTCCCCCTCCTGCTCGGTGCGCTGCACCAGCTCGAATACCGCGGCTACGACTCCGCCGGCATCGCCATGGTCGTCGACGACGGCATCTGGCGGGCGCGGGCCGGCGGCGGCACGACCTCGGTGGCCCGGCTGGGCGAGCTGGCGGCGGACGCGCCCCGGGGGCACTCGGCCGCCCTGGGCCACACCCGCTGGGCCACCCACGGCAGCCCCACGGAGGAGAACGCCCATCCCCACCTGGACTGCACCGGCCGGCTCGCCCTCATCCACAACGGGATCATCGAGAACCACGCCGAGCTGCGGGCCGAGCTCGTCTCGTCGGGGCACACGTTCGCCTCGGTGACGGACACCGAGGTCATGGCGCACCTCATTGAGGCGGCCATGGCGGAGGGGGCGTCGCTCGTCGAGGCGACCCGCTCGATGCTCGGGCGCGTGCGCGGCGCCTACTCCGTCGCGGTGGTGCACGCGGACGACCCGGACACCATCGTGGCGTCCCGGCACTCGACGCCCCTCGTGCTCGGGCTGGACGACGGCATGACCCTGCTGGCCTCCGACATCCCCGCCTTGATCGGCCACGCGCGCGAGTTCTTCGCGCTGCGCGACGACGAGGTGGCCGTGCTGCGTCCCGGCTCGCTCGAGGTGAGCGCGCTCGACGGCACGCCGGTGACGGCAGAGCGCCTGACCATTACCTGGGACATCGAGGCCGCGCAGAAGGGCGGCTACGAGGACTTCATGTCCAAGGAGATGCACGAGCAAGCCGATGCGGTGGCGGACACGCTGCTGGACCGGCGCGGGCCGGGCGGCGAGTTGATCCTCGACGAGATGCGTCTCGGCGCCGACGAGCTACGCGACATCGACAAGGTCTTCATCGTGGCCTGCGGCTCGAGCTACCACGCGGCGCTGGTGGCGAAGTATGCGATCGAGCACTGGGTCAAGGTGCCGGCCGAGGTCGACATCGCCAGCGAGTTCCGCTACCGCGACCCCGTCTTGAACGAACGCACGCTCTGCGTCGGCGTGTCCCAGAGCGGCGAGACACTCGACACCGCCGAGGCCATGCGCGAGGCGGGGCGGCTCGGGGCGCGGGTGCTGGTCGTGTCCAACGTGGTCGACTCGTCCATGGCCCGGGCCGCCGACGGGGTCCTCTACACACGGGCGGGACCAGAGATCGGCGTCGCGTCGACCAAGTGCCACCTGGCGCAGATCGTGGCGCTCGAGGTGCTGGGGCTGTACCTCGCGCAGGTGTTCGGGACGCAGCCCGTGGAGAAGGTCAACGAGATCCTCAACGCCATGGAGACCTTGCCCGGCCTCGTCGGCGAGGCGCTGGGGCGGGCCGACGACGTCGACGACGTCGCCTCGAAGCTGACTGACGCCCGCGACTTCTTCTTCCTCGGCCGCCATGTCGGCTATCCCGTCGCGCTCGAGGGTGCGTTGAAGCTCAAGGAGATCGCGTACCTGCGCGCCGAGGGCTACCCGGCCGGCGAGCTGAAGCACGGACCGATCGCGCTCATCGAACCGGGAGCGGTGGTCGTCGGCATCGCGACGCGCAACCCGCTGTGGGAGAAGATGCTCTCGAACATCGCCGAGGTTCGCAGCCGTGGCGCCACCGTGGTGCTGGTGGCCGACGACGGCGACGAGGAGTCGGCCGCGGCGGCCGACCACGTGCTCTGGGTCCCGCCGACGGACCCGCTGATCTCCCCGGTCGTCGGTGTGGTGCCGCTGCAGCAGCTGGCCTACCGTCTGGCGCGCCTGCACGGGCACGACCCCGACCGCCCGCGCAACCTGGCCAAGACGGTGACCGTCGAGTGAGCGAGACGGCGTTCGGTGTCGTCGCGGGCGCCGGCGCTGGGTTGGGCGCCGCCGGACCCGATGCGGGGATCGTCGGCGTGGGGGTCGACGCCGTGGACGTGGAGCGCTTCGCCGCGCTGCTCGAGCGCCGGCCCAGCATTGCCGGGCGGATGTTCACCCCGGGCGAGCGAGCGGTGGCCGGCGGTGCCGCCAACCGGGCCGAGATGCTGGCCGCCCGCTTCGCCGCCAAGGAGGCGCTGATGAAGTCGATCGGGGTGGGCATCGGCTCGTTCCGGTTCTGCGACGTCGAGGTGCGGCGGACGACCGGCAGCGACGGCACCCGCAACGCGCCGTACTTCGTCCTGCACGGGCAGGCCGCCGAGGTGGCGGCGACCCGGGGCGCGGCCGCCTTCCACCTGTCGATGAGCCACACCGATGACCTCGCCCTGGCGTTCGTCGTGGCGGTCGCGTCCGGCGCCGGCACCGGGTCCCCGTCCCCGTCCCCGACCGCAACGGCCCGTTCCGTAGAGTCCTGACCGTGCGCGCCGTTCTCACCCGCGACGAGATGCGGGCGGCCGACGCCGCCGCCCTGGCCGACGTCTCCCACGAGACCCTGGTGGCGCGGGCGGGCACCGCGGTCGCGCACGCCGCGCTGCGCATGCTGGGGGGTGCCTACGGCCGGCGGGTCGTCGTGGTGGCGGGCAAGGGCTCCAACGGGGCCGACGGGCGCGTGGCGGGCGCAGCGCTGACACAGCGGGGCGTCCGGGTCGTGGTGCTGGCGGCCGAGGAGGCGCCGGCCGAGTTGCCGGCGTGCGACCTCGTGATCGACGGTGCGTACGGCACCGGGTTCCGCGGTGAGTATGAGGCCCCGAAGCCCCCGCCGGGCGCGGCCGTCCTGGCCATCGACATTCCCTCGGGTGTCGACGCGGACTCCGGCGAGGCCTCGGCGGGAGCCGTGTGCGCCGACCGCACGGTGACCTTCGCCGCGCTCAAGCCCGGCCTGCTCCAGTGGGACGGGGCGTGGCTGGCGGGGACGGTGGAGTTGGCCGACATCGGCATCGGCTTCCCGACGCCGCACGCGCTGATGATGGAGGACGGCGACGTCGCGGCG
>Ga0306920_100004084_pt1 | contig 18674 bp, 12 predicted proteins | sample flu12Cox44000170_FD_204666 | JGI IMG/M metagenome (GOLD analysis project Ga0306920, IMG submission 204666) | Lab enrichment of tropical soil microbial communities from Luquillo Experimental Forest, Puerto Rico - flux4day.12C.oxic.44.000.170 (v2)... | ecosystem: Environmental > Terrestrial >... | reverse complement strand
CCGCACCGGGCGGAACATCGCCATCAGGAGCCCGATCGCGATCGCCGGCACCGCGCCGATGACGAAGCCGGCGAATACCCGCCACAGCGTCGCCGCCGTGTGCATCGCCAGTTCGCCGTTGAGCGTGAGCTGCCAGAACCTCACCGCGATGTCGCTCGGTGCCGGAACGAAGCGGCGGTCGCCGAAGCCCGCCCGCAGCAGGATTTCCCACACCACGAGGAGCCCGATCGGCGAGATCAGGTAGAGCAGCCGTTCCTGCAGCTTGGCGCTCATCGCTCGAGCTCGGCCCGGGCGCGGTTCACCTCGCCCTCGAGGATGCGCCAGATGGCGAGCTTGAGGGCGCCGAACTCCGCCGACGCCGCGAGTTCGATGAGGTCGCGGGGATGCGCGAAGGGAATGTCGATGATCTCCTTGATGCGGCCGGGCTGCGCGGTCATCACCACGGTGCGGTCGCCGAGCAGCAGCGCCTCCTCGATGGAATGGGTGATGTAGACCACGGTCTTGCCGGTCTCCTCCCAGATACGAACCAGCTCGGCCTGGAGGATGACCCGGTTCTGCGCGTCGAGCGCCGCGAACGGCTCGTCCATCAGCAGCATGGCGGGGTCGGTGACGAAGGCGCGGGCGATCGCCCCGCGCTGGCGCATGCCGCCCGACAATTGATGCGGATAGTGACGCCGAAACTTGGTGAGGCCGACGAGACGAAGCGCCCCCTCGACCCGCGCCGCTGCCTCCTTGGCCTCGACGCCACGCGTCATCAGCCCGAAGCCGACGTTGGTTTCCACGTTCATCCAGGGAAACAGGCCGGAGTCCTGGAACACCATGGCGTTCGCCACCGCCCAACCGCTGGTGTCGATGTCGAGCGTGCCGCTGCTGGCGCGGTCGAGGCCGGCGAGAATGCGCAGCAGGGTCGACTTGCCGCAACCGCTCGGTCCGACGATGCAGACGAATTCGCCCGGCGCGATGGCAAGGTCGATGCCGTCGAGCGCCACGACGCGCTGCGGCCCGCTGCCGTATTCCTTGCGCAGCCGATCGATCCTGATCGCTGCGCCGCGCCGTTCGCCCATGCGATTCCCTTGCGCCCCTACGAGAGCACTTTCCGATCAGTCTACCTGCTGGTGTCATTGCCCGGCTTGACCGGGCAATCCAGTACTCCCGGTCGGTGTTTACTGGATCGCCCGGTCAAGCCGGGCGATGACAGCGAAGCATGGGTCGACCCAAACGGAAAAACGCTCTAACCGAAATTATCGGCAGCCCTCGAGCTTGGAGTCGGGATTGGCAGGAACATACGGCCCGAGCTTCTTGACCGCTGCTTCCGCATAGCGCGAATCGACCAGGCGCGTGGGGGGAAATTTCGCCCGCGAAAAGCCGTTCTTGGCGAACCAGTCCTGCATGTCGAGCATGCTCGCGGTGTTGATGCGGCCGTCGGGGCTGCGCGCCGGCCAGGGATATTCGTGCAGCAGTTCCGGCCGCCGCTCCGAGCCGTGGCGGATCAGGAGAGCGATGATCTCGTTCTTGATCGGCGCGCCGTGATAGGCGTCGCAGTAGTCGCGCACCCCGCGCAGATAGGCGGTGTAGTAGTTTTGGACCAGCGCCGGATGGGCCTTGGCCCAATCGGTGTTGGTCATGATGACGGCGATGGTCATCGGCGTCGGCTTGACCAACGCGTCGGGCGCGGCGAAGCCCAGAGCGTAGCGCTGGTCGAGGAACTGCGACACGAAGGGCGGGATCACGATCGCCGCGTCGATCGCCTTGTTGGTGAAGGCGAGTGCCATCTGGGTGAACGGAAAGATCTTCACGTCCACGTCGGAGATCTGCAGGCCCGCGGTCTCCAGCATCTTGCCGACCTCGTAGGTCGAGACCGACCCGGTGCCGTTGCTGGCGACGATCTTGCCCTTGAGTCCGGCAAGGGTCTTGACCTGGTCCTTGAGGTCCGGCCGCAGCATCAGGCTGTGGCCGATCGGGGTCGAGACCCGGTCGGCGATGATGGTGACGGGAAGGTCTTTCTCGAGCGCATTGAAATAGCCGGCCGAGATGCCGCCGGCGACGATCTGCAGACGGTTCTGCGCCAGCAGCGCGATGGTGTTGGCGGAGGTGTCGATATCGTCCACCTCGACCTTGATGCCGACCTCCTTGAAGTAGCCTTTCTCGATCGCGATCAGCTCGGCGCCGTTGGAGACCGAGCGCGCCATGCCGATGCGGATGGTGTCCTCCGCCGCCGCGACGCCGGCCAGAGCCGCAAGGCCGAGCGCGACTGCGAAAATCGAACGCAACACGGTCATCGGCGCAAACCTCCCGGTGATGTCGCCGCAATATCCGGCGATCGGTTCGGACGCCTCAGCCCTTGGCGCCGCTCCTGATGAAATAGCGCCCCTCGCCATCGCGGTCGAGGGCCTCCCGCACGCGAAGCGCTTCGAGCGTCCGCACGATTTCGCGCCCATCGCGGCTGCCCACCGCGGTCATGAGCTCTTCGAAATACTTCGGCCCGTCGGCGAGCGCGGCCTCGATGGAGGCGAACCGTTTGCCGGAAAAGCGCGGCGGCTCGGGAATTCGCGTCTCCAGCCGGGTTCCGGTCCCGAACGGCCAGGTCAGGTCGAAGCCGGCCTTGGCTCCCACCCGGCCGCTGGTGATGGAAGGGTCGAGCGGCAACGTGCGCATGCCGCTGAGCACGATGAGATCGCGGTCGGGCTGGAAGCGCGTCGCCATCGCCCAATCCATCTGCTCGTCGGAGGTGACGTCGATGTCGGGGTCGACCACGAACACGTTCTTGACGTTGACGAGCGCCGAGAGGCACGCGGCGATGGCATTGCGCGCTTCGCCGGGGACGCGCTGGCGCAGCGCGACGCGGACGTTGAAATTGCCGCCGCTCGACGTGGTGGCGTAGACCGCGACCGGCTCGCGCACCGCGATCTCCAGCGCCCGCCAGATCACCACTTCGGTGCGCACCGCGGTGAGCACCGCGGTGTCGGTGCGGCTCATGGCGCGCCCGCCGATGGTCGCGGTCTGGAACAGCGCGTCGCGTCGCCGCGTAACGGCGGTGAGATGGAACACCGGGTTCTTCTTCACCGCGCCGTAATAGCCGAGGAACTCGCCATAGGGCCCCTCGGACTCGACATGGCCGCGGGCATCGAAATAGCCCTCTAGCACCATCTCGGCGTCGGCCGGCACCCGGATGTCGTTGGTGATGCTCTTGACAACCGGGAGCGGCGCATCGCGCAGCGAGGCGACGATGCCGAGTTCGTCCACCGGCAACCGCATCACCGCGGCGAGATGATCGATCGGGTGGGCGCCGACGACGAAGCTCACCGGCAGCGGCCGGCCTTCGGCGGCCGACGCCTCGTAGAGCGCGCGCAGGTCGCTCGGCGAGACGAGGTCGACGCCGGCCTCGCGGCGGCCGCGCAGCATCAGCCGGCGTATTCCCACATTGGTCCAGCCGGTGCGGGGATCGAGCGCGTAATCGATGGAAGCGGAGATATAGGGCGCGCCGTCGAGCCCGTGCTGGAGATGCACCGGGAGCGCCGTGAGGTCGGCCGCGCCCCCGGTCTCCACCACCTGCTGGACCGGCGCCTGCGCGCGCGACACTTCGACAATCTGCGGCTTGGTGGCGAGGCGGCGCTGGACCTCCGAAGCGAGGCGCTCCGGCGCAACGCCGAAGGCGCGGGCGACGCGGCTGCGGCTCGACACCACGTTGCCGACCAGTTCCTGGCGCTCCGGGCCCACCGCGAGGAAATGTACCGCGCGCGGATTGCCGTCGAGAATTTCCGCAATGGCGGCGAGATCGACCGGCTCGTCACGGCGCTCGACCTCGTCGCTGGCGGCGAGGCTTTCGACGAAGCGGCGCAGGCGAAAGCGGTCGAGATCGTCGGCCGGCGCCGCCGCGGTCCGCGCAGCCATGTCGGGTTTTTCGATCACGCCCATCTCGTTCGATCCTCGGCGCCGTTCGCGCGGCGCGAATGTACTTCAATCGCAGCCGAGGGGAAATGCGGGCAACACCCCTCGCCCCGTGGGATGGGTTGAGCCCTTGCGAAACCCATCATCGCGCGAGGCGATCCCGATGGTTTTCGCTCCGCTCAACCCATCCTACGCTCCAATGCCCGATGTCACCGCGGTTCGTTGTCATTTGCCGGGCGGTACCATATCAAGGGCCCACAAACGGAACCCGGAAGGACGCCCATGCTCTCGGATGCTGACCGCAACAAGGCCGCCGATATCCTGATGAATGCCGAGAAGGAGCGCAAACAGGCCGTCCAGCTCACCAAGACGTTTCCGGGCATCACCATCGAAGATTCCTATGCGATCTCGAGCGAGGTGGCGAAGCGCAAGATCGCGGCGGGGGCGAGGCTGATCGGCCACAAGGTCGGGCTCACGTCGAAGGCGATGCAGCGGTCCTCGCAGATCGACGAGCCGGACTACGGCTATCTCATGGACTTCATGATGATCCCCGACGGCGCCAAGGTCGCGCAGAGAATTTCTGCCTGCCCCGGGTCGAGGTCGAGCTCGCCTTCGTTCTCGGCAAGGCGCTCAAGGGCCCCGGCATCGGCCTTACCGACGTGCTGCGCGCCACCGAATATGTGGTGCCCGCCCTCGAGATCGTCGATGCGCGGCTGCAGGACCCGCGCAAGATTTTCGACACCGTCGCCGATAACGGCGCCGCCGCCGGCATCGTGGTGGGCGGCCGTCCGGTCGGCCCGCTCGAGGTCGACCTGCGCTGGGTGGGCGGCATCATGTATCGCAATGCCGAGATCGAGGAGACCGGCGTCGCCGCCGGCGTGCTCGGTCACCCCGCCCTCGGCGTGGCCTGGCTCGCCAACAAGCTCGGCACCCACGGGATCGGCCTCGAGCCGGGTCATCTCGTCCTCGCCGGCTCCTTCACCCGCGTCGTGTTCGCCAAGAAAGGCGACACGCTGCACGGCGATTTCGGCGCGCTCGGCGGCATCGCCGTTCAATTCGTCTGATTGCGTCGAGGGCGGCGGCAGCGCATAACGACGACGCGCCGCGCGCGCTTTCCTCCCCATTGCGGCCGGGCAACGCCGGCCGGCGCGATCCCATTCATCGCTTCCCACGCCGCCCCGTTATGACGGGGCTTACGGAGAACGACCCGATGGACCTCCCCCGCAACTCCTTCAAGCACGCGATCGCTGCCGGCAAGCTGCAGATCGGCCTGTGGTGCAGCCTGTGCAGCAACATCGCGGCGGACATCGTGCGCGACTCAGGCTTCGACTGGCTGCTGCTCGACACCGAGCATTCGCCCAACGAGATTCCCGACCTGGTCGGCCAGTTGCAGGCGGTGTCGGGCGGCGCGGCGACGCCGATCGTGCGCCCGGCCTGGAACGACATCGTCCTGATCAAGCGCTGCCTCGACATCGGCGTCCAGACGCTGCTGGTGCCCTACGTGCAAAATGCGGACGAGGCGAAGCGCGCGGTCGCGGCGGTGCGCTATCCGCCGCGCGGCGTGCGCGGTGTCGCCGTCGCGAGCCGCGCCAGCCGCTATGGCCGGGTCACCGACTATCTCAAGAAGGCCGATTCCGAGATCTGCCTCTTGGTGCAGGTCGAGACCCGCAGCGCGCTCGATCAACTCGAGGCGATCGCCTCCGTCGAGGGTGTCGACGGCGTATTCATCGGACCGTCCGACCTCTCCGCGTCGCTCGGCCATATCGGCAATCCCGCCCATCCCGAGCCGCAACAGGCGATGCAGGATGCGGTGACGCGGCTTAAAAAAATCGGCAAGCCCGCCGGCATCCTGACCGGCAACGAGGACGAAATTCGCCGCTATATCTCCTGGGGCTACACGTTCGTCGCCGTCGGCTCGGACATCGGCCTGTTGGGCCGCGGCGCCGACATGCTCGCCAAGAAATTCAAGAACTGATGGCGCCGGTCCACGGATTTTTGACCCGTCACCCTGAGGCGCGAGCGAAGCGAGCCTCGAAGGGCGGCCGCTGCCTTGCCACGAGCGCACTTGTGGCGGCGCCCCAGCCGCATCCTTCGAGGCTCGCGCGAAGAGCGCGAGCGCCTCAGGATGACGGGTCGTGCGTGGAAGGGCGGCGAGTTCTCTGGGATAACGGGTCGCAGCGAATGCGAGACTTGAAAGTGCAGAGATATCGTAATGGGTGAGTTCGGCATCGGCCAGCCGGTCCCGCGGGAGGAAGACCCCTATCTCGTCCGCGGCGCCGGGCGTTATGTCGACGACGTGCAGGCGAGCGGACAGGCGCGCGCCCATGTGCTGCGTTCGCCCCATGGTCACGCCCGGATCGTCACCATCTCGACCGATGCCGCCAAGGCGATGCCCGGCGTCCTCCTGGTGCTCACCGGCGAAGACGAGGCGCTGCGCAAGCTCGGCACCCAGCGCCCGGTGACGCCGCGCAAGCGGCGCGACGGCAGCCCCGCCTTCGCCTCGCCGCAGCCGTTTCTCGCCCGCGAACGGGTGCGCTATCTCGGCGATCCCGTCGCCTTCGTCGTTGCCGAAACACTGGAGCAGGCCAAAGACGCCGCCGAGGCGATCGAGGTCCAATACGACCCGTTGCCCGCTGTCGCCACCACCGAGGATGCGATTCGGCTCGGCGCCGTTGCGGTGTGGGAAGGCTGCCCGGACAACCACGCCTTCACTCACACCACCGGCGATCCCGCGGGGGTCGCCAGGATGTTCGCCGCCGCGGCCCACGTCATCGAGCACCGCATGGTGATCAACCGCCTCACCGCCAACTCCATGGAGCCACGCGGCTGCATCGCCGAATACGCCTTGCGCGATCGGCGCACCACCCTGCGCTGCACCGTGCAAGGGCCGCATATGATCCGCCGCATGATCGCGGCGGTGTTCAAAGAGGCGGAGACGCAGTTCCGGGTGATCGCGGAAAACGTCGGCGGCGGCTTCGGGATGAAGGGCGGGCTCTATCCGGAATATGTCCTGGCGGCGCTCGCGGCTCGGCTCATCGGCCGGCCGGTGAAATGGATTGCCGACCGCAGCGAAGGAATTCAATCGGACGAGCACTGCCGCGACAACGTCACCGAGGCCGAACTCGCCCTCGACGCAGATGGGGGCTTCCTCGCCCTTGCGGTGCGCAACTACGCCAACATCGGCGCCTACAACAATTCCGACCGCAATGCCGGCCCGCCTACCAACAATATCGGGGTGCTCGCCGGCACCTATATGATTCCCGCAATCCGCTCCGAAGTCACCGCAGTCCTCACCAACACGATGCTGACCGGTCCCTATCGCGGCGCCGGCCGCCCGGAGGCCGCCTATGTGGTCGAGACCATGGTCGACCTCGCCGCGCGCAAGCTCGGGATCGATCCCGCGGAACTGCGCCGGCGCAACATGATCCCGGCCGCCGCAATGCCCTACAAGACGGCGCTGGTCTACACCTATGACTGCGGAGATTTCGGCAAGAACCTGGAGGATTGCCTGATTGCGGCGGACTATGCCGGCTTTCCCGCCCGCCGCGCCGAGGCACGCCGGCGCGGCAAGCTGCGCGGACTCGGCATATCGAGCACCGTCGAGGCCTCCAATGCCGGGCTGATCGAACATGCCGAGATCAGGTTCGATCCGACCGGCACCGTCACCGTCTCGGTCGGCACCCACGACCACGGACAGGGCCACGCCACCACGTTTCGCCAGATCATTTCCGACCGGCTCGGCATCGCGCCCGACCGGATCCGCTTCAACTATGGCGACACCGACCAGATCGCGATCGGCACCGGCACGTTCGGCTCGCGTTCTACCGTCTCGGCCGGCACCGCCATGGTCATCGCCGCGGAGAAGGTCATCGCCAAGGGCCGCCGCATCGCCGCGCATCTAATGGAAGCGGGCGAGCACGACATCGTGTTCGAGCAAGGCAGGTTCGTGGTGGCCGGCACCGACAAGGCGGTCGACCTCCTCGCCGTCGCCCGCGCCGCCTTCGTGCCGGCTGGGCTGCCGAAGGACATCGAGGCCGGATTGTTCGAGACCGGCACCTTCAACGGCGGCGAGCGCACCTTTCCCAATGGCTGCCACATCACCGAAGTGGAGATCGACCCGGAGACCGGGGCTGTCGAGCTGGTACGCTATACTGCGGTCGACGACGTCGGGCACATGATCAATCCGCTGCTGGTGGAGGGCCAGATCCACGGCGGCATCGTCCAGGGCGTCGGGCAGGCGCTGATGGAGAACATCGCCTATGACGGCTCCGGCCAATTGTTGTCCGGCTCGTTCATGGACTATGCCATGCCGCGCGCCATCGACTTCTGTCCGTTCGTGCTGGGCGAAAACGAAGTGCCCACCAAGACCAATCCGCTGGGCGTCAAGGGCGCTGGCGAGTCCGGCACCGTCGGTGCCCTGTCGTCGGTGATGAACGCGGTGAACGCCGCGCTGGCCGAGATTGGCGCGCCCTATGTGCAGATGCCGGCGACGCCCGAGAAGGTCTGGCGCGCCTTGCGGGCGGCGACGAAATGAAGGTGCGAGACGACACGGCAAACGCGTTCATGACGGAACACTGCGCGTGAAGCACCATATCCTCATTGCCGGCGGCGGCATCGGCGGCCTCGCGGCGGCGCTGGCGCTCCTTGCGCGCGGGCACGATGTCGACGTCTACGAGCAGGCACCGGAGCTCAAGGAGGTCGGCGCCGGCGTGCAGATCAGCCCCAACGGCAATCGGGCCCTCCATGCGCTCGGCGTGTTCGAGGCGATGCAGCGTCTGTCCTGCAACACCGTGGGCAAGGAGGTCCGGCTGTGGAACACCGGCAAGACCTGGAATCTGTTCGATCTCGGCACCGAGGCGGTCGAGCGCTACGGCTTTCCCTACGCAACGGTGTATCGCCCGGACCTGCTGCAGGTTCTCGCCGACGCCGTGCGTGCGGCAAAGCCCGACGCCATCCATCTCGGCCGGCGTGCCGTCGGATTCACCCAGCAAGGCGGCTGCGTCACCCTGCATTTCGAAGACGGCGGGAGCGCGCAAGGAGATGGGCTGGTCGGCGCCGACGGCGTCCATTCGCCCATCCGCCATGCACTGTTCGGCGGCGACCGCCCGCGCTTTTTCGGCATGATCGCGTGGCGCGGCGTGATCCCGATCGAGCGGGTGCCGGCAGCGATCAGCCGCGACAAGGCGACCAACTGGATCGGCGTCGGCGGCCATGTCGTGCACTACCCGTTGCGCGCAGGACGCCTGATGAACTTCGTCGGCATCATGGAGCGCAGCGACTGGCAGGTCGAATCCTGGACCACGGAGGGAACCGCCGGCGAATGCGCCAAGGACTTCGCCGGGTGGCACCGCGACATCCACGGGATGATCGCGGCCTCGCCAGCGCTGTTCAAATGGGCCCTGATGGGGCGCGATCCGCTCGCGCAATGGACCCGCGAGCGGGTGACGCTCATCGGCGATGCCTGCCATTCGACACTGCCGCTGCTCGCCCAAGGTGCCGTGATGGCCCTCGAGGACGCCGTCATCCTCGGCCGCTGCTTCGACAAATATGGCGACGTTCCCACCGCCTTTGCGCGCTACGAAAAGGCGCGCATCGAGGTCACCACCCGCAAGGTTACCGGCGCCAACGACAACGCCGTGCGCTTTCACAACCCGGCACTCGCCACCGAGGCCGGCGCCATCGCCTATGTCGATCGCGAATGGAGCCGCGAGGCGATCATCCAGCGCTACGAATGGATATTCACCTACGATGTCGAGGCCGCCGAGATTTGAAGGCCGTGGCCTGCACGTTCCGCGACTCCAAACAGCGTAGCCGGCACGGAGCGCAGCGCAATGCGGACCCGCGTCCCCGGATTTCGGCGCGCTCATACGGGTTACGGATTGACCTGTGCGACCGTGCGGAAGCGGAATCCTGGGGTATAATGGACCTTGAACGGACCGGCCCGGATGATCTCGTCCCCATCGGCCGAGAAGGATGTTCGCGTATGCCGACATTGATCGACTGGAAGGTGCCGCCGGAAGACCAGCCGAAGCCCGCCGATTACGATTACGATCTCAACACGGCCGTCGGCGCAGTGGTCGGCTTGCGCGCAGTGATTCCCGAGGACGCCTTCACCGCGCAGACACTCGGCACCGAGCGCGCCGGCAACGGCGTGCTGATCCGCGACAGCGGGTTGGTGCTGACCATCGGCTATCTCATCACCGAGGCCGAATCGCTGTGGCTGACGCCGCTCTCCGGCGCCCCGGTGCCGGGCCATGCCTTGGCCTACGACCAGGAAACCGGCTTCGGCCTGGTCCAGGCCCTGGCCCGGATCGACCTGCCGGCGCTCCGGATCGGCAATTCGAACCGGGCGTCGATCGGCGAACGCGTGGTCGTCGCCGGCGCAGGCGGCCTGCATCGCTCGGTGGCAGCGCGCATCGTCGCCAAGCAAGAATTCGCCGGGTATTGGGAATATGTTTTGGACGAGGCGATCTTCACCGCCCCTTCCCACCCCAATTGGGGCGGCACTGCTGTCATCAGCCCGGCCGGCGACCTCATCGGCATCGGCTCGCTCCAGCTCGAGCAGGGCCGGGAAAAAGGCAACGGTGGGCGTCTCAACATGGTCGTCCCCATCGACCTGTTGAAGCCGATCCTCGACGACCTGTTGCGTCACGGCCGGCCTAACCGGCCGGCGCGGCCATGGCTCGGATTCTACGCCGCCGAGATCGATGGTCGGATCGTCGTCATCGGCGTGGCGGACCGCGGTCCGGCCCAACGCGCGGGCCTGCAGACCGGCGACGTGGTGCTGGAGGTCGCGGGCACGACCCCGACCGACCTCGCCGGCCTGTTCCGCCGCATCTGGTCGCTGGGCCACGCCGGCGCCGAAATCCCGCTGCGGATCGAGCGCGACGGCCACAGCTTCGACCAGAGGGTGACCTCGTCGGAACGCAACCGGTTCTTCAAGGTCCCGCGCATGCACTGAGACTGCGCGCCGGGCAAACGGCTCGACCACTCCGCTGCGTCGCCGGCCAGCGTACGCGCCCGCACAGACCCACCCGCCCCCCGGACAGCGGGAGGATTCGACTCACTTCGGACACAATCGGCCTATTTGGATGTGGGTGGTTGCACGGTTCTCCGTGCAATCAGCGATACGTGAGCGCGTGGACCTCGGGGGACGGGGGGAGAGCCCATGAAGCAACGGACGTTCGCCGGCTGCGACGGCGGTCGAAATCAGCCTAAGCTTCCAGATAGCGAGGGTTGTCACAGGGGTACCCATCGGCGTGCCCTGGTCTGGCTGCTCGCCTCGGCGCTGGCCGTGCTCGGCACGGCCGAGGCATTGTCCGCTGGGCGCCACAAGTCCGGATCGCCGGATCGCAAGAAGACAGCCGAGGTGGAACATCACAAGTCCGACTCGTCGCACCATAAGAAGGATAAGAAGGACAAGAAGGCGGCCGAGGCGGAGCGCCACAAGAAGGCGGCCGCGGTGGAGCACCACAGGCACGTGATCGTGCAACCGGCGACCGAGGACGGAGCACCGGCGCCGCTATCCCCGGATCTGGCCGCGACAAAGCAGGCGATCGAGCTGGTGCGCCAAGGCAAGGGGAAGGACGCAATCGCGCTCGCCGCATCGATCGGCGATCCAGTGGCGGCGAAGCTCGTCGACTGGGCGAGGCTGCGCCACTCCGACAGCGCAGCCGGTTTCGACCGCTACCTCGCCTTCATCCGCGCCAATCCCGATTGGCCGAGCATGTCGTTGCTGCGCCGGCGGGCCGAGGCGAGGCTGTGGCAGGAGCGGCGCGACGGTGCCACGGTGCGCCGCTTCGTCGGTGACAAGCCGACCAGCGCGCTCGGCCGGCTGGCCCTGGCGCGCGTCGAGATGGCGGAGGGCGACCGCGCCGGCGCCGAGAGCGAGGTTCGCGCGGTGTGGCAGTCGTCGTCATTGACGGCCGAGACCGAAACTGCGGTGCTCGCCGCGTTCCCCGACGTGCTGACCCGCGCCGACCATGTGGCGCGCATGGACCGGCGCATCGGCGCCAAGGATTTCGGCGCAGCGACGCGCGCGGCAAAACACGTCGGCGAGGATTACGCCGCAATCGTCAAGGCGTGCAGCGCCGCCGAGGCGAAATCCACCAACGGCGGTAAGCTGCTCGATGCGCTCCACGCCGACACGCGCGGGGACTTGGCGTACGCTTTGTGCCGCGTGCACTGGCTGCTGCGCAACGACTCGCCCGGGTCGAATATGCATGGCCGCATCGTGACGCCCAAGGAAAACATTGCGGCTGCGGTCAAGCTGGTGCTCGCGGCCTCGCCAGAGGATTTGCAGCGCCAGGATACCGACGAATGGTGGCGCGAGCGTCGCGCGCTGGCGCGGAAGCTTCTCGACATCGGCGATGCCGCAACCGCCTACCAGGTGGCGAGCACCGCGGCGCCTCCGGTCAATCCCTATTACCGTGCCGACGTCCACTTCATGTCCGGCTGGATCGCGCTGCGCTTTCTCTCCGATCCGGCCACGGCGATCAGGCATTTCGCCCACATCGACGACGGCATGACCGATCCGCTCGCGCTGGCGCGTGGCTCCTACTGGCGCGGCCGCGCCGCCGAGGCGGCCGGCCGACGCGACGAGATGCAGGCTCAATACGAGGCCGCGGCCCGCTATCCCACCGCCTATTACGGCCAGCTGGCACGCGCGCGGCTGGGCCTCGAGGAGGTCGCGGTGTTGCGTTCGCCGCCGGAGCCGGCGGACGGCGAAACCAATGAACCGCTGCACGCCGCAAACATTCTTTTCAGGATCGGCGAGGGCGACCTCGCTTTGTCGTTCGTGTCCGACCTCGCCGAAGAGAGCAGCGACCCCGCGGTGATCGCGGGGCTCGGCAAGCTCACTGCACGCTACAACGATGCCCAGGCGATGCTGCTCGTCGGCAAGGCCGCGCAGGCCAGGGGCTTGCCGATGGACCATTACGCTTTCCCGGACATCGGCGTGCCGAACTACAGCCCGGTCGGAGGCAGGCTCGATCGCTGCATCGTCTACGCGATCGTGCGCACGGAAAGCGGCTTCGATCAGGGCGACATGTCGTCGGCCAAGGCGGTCGGGCTGATGCAGGTCACGCCCGGAGCCGGGCGTGACACCGCCAAGCGGTTCGGCGTGAGCTATGATTGGAACCGTCTGGTGTCCGACCCCGTCTACAATACGCAGCTCGGCGCCGGCGAAATCTCCGCCCTGCTCAAGGACTACCGCGGCTCCTTCATCCTGACCTTCGCCGGATACAATGCGGGCCGCGGGCGGGTCGAGCAATGGATGGCCCAGCACGGCGATCCGCGCGATCCCAAGATCGACGCCGTCGATTGGGTCGAGCGCATTCCGTTCGCCGAGACGCGCAACTACGTCCAGCGCGTCATGGAGAACCTCGAGGTCTATCGCAAGCGCTTCGGCGACAACATTGCGACGATCGAACCAAACCTGCATCGCGCCGCGGACCTGTCCGGAACCACGAGGTGACAACGGCCCTCCGGCTCACCCCAACCCGCGAGCGCCAGGGCGTTGTCGACCAGCGCTGATCGGTGCCTCGCGGTCCGTCAGTCGATCTTTCCGAGCCGGATCGAAAAGCCGGGCAGCGCCGGCGTGACGAGCGCATCGTCCGGCCCGCGTACGACGACCGATGACCATCCATCGCCGCTGGGGCCGGTATGCACCCAGGTGGTGCGCGCGTTGGCGTCGACCACCCAAAACTCTCTGACACCGTGGCGCGCATAAAGCCGCGCCTTGAGGCCCTTGTCGTAGGCGAGGCTCGACACCGCGACCTCGATGACAAGATGGGCCTCGCCAGGCGCGAGCCGAGCGAACCCCTTCGACGACTTCTTGAACAATTCCTTGGGAAAAACGGCGATATCCGGCTCCAGCATGATCGTGTTGGTCAGCTGCAGCGTTGCTTCGACACCGATTGTCAGGTGGTCCGGTAGTGCACGGACAACTGCGACAGTCAGAGCCGATTTGATCCGCTCATGCGCGACGCCCTTGGCCGCCATCATCACGATTTCCCCCTCGATCAGCTCGAACTTCTCGTCCTCGCGGATCACGCCGGCTTCGATCATGCGGCTGATGTCCTCGACCGTGAAGGCCCGGCGAGGGAAACCTTCGGCAGCTGTGGTGGCGGGAACGTTCATGCGACTTCGCTCGCGATCATCTCGTTTGTGACCATCGGAATATATAGCACCCGCCGCCGTTCGGCGACGGGCAACCTTGGGAGGCGGGCTGTCTGCAGTTCGCAGGCGCCACTCGTCCGTCGAGCCACGAGGGCCTGCCCTACCCCCGCGCCGCCACCGCGTTGCCGACCAGCGTCTTGCCGAGCGACCAGATCGCGCCGGGAACCCGATGGGTCGCCGCGATCACGTTGTCGAAGGCGCTCACGATCCAGTCGCAATCCGCTTCGGTGATGACGAGCGGGCACAACAGCTTGATGGTGTGGCTGGCGTGTCCGGCGACCTGGGTCAGGATTTTGTGCTCGGCGAACAGCGGAATCGTGATCAGCTGGCAGAACAGCCCCTTGTTGGCGGACTCCAGCAGGTTCCAGCTCGCCTTGAGCTTCAACGATGTCGGCGGGCCGAACTCGATGCCGATCATCAGTCCCTTGCCGCGGACCGCGCGCAGGAACTCGTATCGCCCGATCAGGTCGGACAGGCCGAGCCGCAGCCGGTCGCCGAGCCGCTCGGCGCGCGAGATGAGACCTTCGGTCTCGATCACGTCGAGGGTGGCGAGGCCCGCGGCCATGGCGAGGTCGTTCTTGGCGAAGGTCGAGCCGTGCACCACCGCGCGGTCCATGCGATCGAAGATCTTGTCATAGATGCGTTTGCGGGTGAGCACCGCACCGACCGGCACGTGGCCGCCCGACAGCGCCTTGGCGATGAGCACCATGTCGGGCTCGACGCCCCAATGGTCGACGGCCAGGAAACGTCCGGTGCGGCCGAGCCCGGTCTGGATTTCGTCGGCGACGAACAGCGTGCCGTGGCGCCGGCACAGCGCCGCCGCCTCCTGCAGATAGCCGTCGTCGGGCAGGTTGACGCCCTTGCCCTGGATCGGCTCGACGATGAACGCGGCGGCCTTACGCGGGGCGAGCGCACGTTCCAGCGCGGCGAGGTCGTTGAAGGGAACCACGCTGCAATCCGGCAGCAACGGCTCGAAGCCGGACCGGAACACCGCGTCGCCGTTGAGCGACAGGGCGCCATAGGTCAGGCCGTGAAACGAATGCTCGCAATGAATGATGCCGGGACGGCCTGTGGCAGCGCGGGCGAACTTGATCGCCGCTTCCACCGCCTCGGTGCCGGAATTGGCGAAGAACACCTTGTCGAGATACGGCATATAGCCGATGAGCCGCTGCGCCAGCAGCCCTGCGAGCGGCGATACGTCGAACTGCACCAGGCCCGGCAACTCGGCGTCGAGCACGCTTTTGAGCGCGTCGCGCAGCGCCGGGTGATTGCGCCCGATCGCGAATACGCCATAGCCGCTCAACAAGTCGAGATATTTTGCGCCCTTGCGGTCGAACAGATATTGCCCGGTGCCGCGGCAGAAGCCCACGTCATAGCCCAGCGTTTTCAAGACGCGCACCATCTGCTCGTTGAGGTGACGCGTGTGGATGGCGAAGCGATCGGCTTCGCTGTCGGCGTAGAGCTTCGCAATGTCCAGGCTCATGGGACGCCCGAGGGTCTGTTGACGTTGCGCGCGCAGCCCGCGTGAAGCGTCGTGGAATGCGGGGCGGCTATCCCCGGATTTCGCCGCGGGCCATCCGTGCTGTGGATTCCGGAATGCTCAGACATCGGCGATGGTGCGTGGCTTGCCCATGAGGGCGGGCTGAAACAGCACCGCCGCCGCGAGCGTACAGGCGAGCGAGAGGGCCAGCAGCTTGCCCATGCTCGACGTCCCGGGATGACTGGAAAGCCACAGGCTGCCGAAGGCGGTCGCAGTGGTCGCCGCGCTGAAGATCACCGCACGCGTCAGGCTCGATTGCAACAGTTTGGTGCGCCCGGAACGCCACGCCATCACGAAATAGATCTTGAACGCGACGCCGATCCCGAGCAGGAGCGGCAGCGAGATGATATTGGCGAAGTTGAGCGGCATGTTGATCAGTACGCAGATCTCCAGGGTCACCACGCCGGCGAGCAGCAGCGGAACCAGCGTCAGCAGCACGTCGCCGAAGCGGCGCAGCGTGATCCACAAGAGGATCGAGATCGACGCCAGCGCCCAGCCGCCGGCCTCCAGGAACGCCGTCACGATGGTGCGACCGGATTCCAGGATCGAGATCGGTCCGCCGGTCGCGTCCGGCTCCAGGGCGAGAACGGCGCGCGCGAAGGCGCGGATGTTCTCGTTGTCGTCAGGGTCGCCGGTGGGCGTGACCTCGACGCGGACTCTTCCGTCGGCGGCGCGCCAATTGCGGGTGATCTCCTCGGGCAGGTTGTCGAGCGTGATCGGCTTGGCCTTGAGCAGGTCGCGCATGTCGTTGAGATCGAGCTTGAGCGGCACCGTGAAGGCGGATTCGACGCGCTGGCGCTGCGCCGGCTCGGCCATGGCGAGCTTCGTCATCGCGGCGGCGAGCCGTTTCGACGCCTCGGCCCCGGGACCGCTCTTGTTGTCGGACGCCCGCGTGAGGTCGCCGGCCCGCTGTTTGAGTGCCGCCACGATTTCCTCGTCGGTCGGCGCCGGGCGCGCCGGCAGCGCCAGGACCGGATCGAGCGCCTTCGCCGCCGCGGCGATCGAGGCGAGCTTGGCCTCCTGATCGGCGGGCACGAAGCTATCGATGGTCCTGACGGTGCCGACCTGCGGCGAGGCCTTGAGCCGGCTCGCCATCTCGTCGGCCGCCTTGACCGAGGCGGCGAGCATGTTGATCGAATTCGCCCCGGTGGCGGGATCGCGCCGCAGGTCGAGATAAGTCGCGACCGATTCGACCTTGGCGCTGCGGAGATTCATCGGGTTGAAATCGAAGCGGAGGAAATAGAGCAGCGGCAGGCCGGCGATCGCGATACCGAGCGTCGCGACGACGATCGCGATGCGGTGGCGCTCCAGGAAATCGTCGACCGGAGCGAGCGCGGTAATGCCGAGCGTCTCCTTCTCGCCTTGCGGATGGAGCACGTAGAGCAGCGCCGGCAACACCGTGATGCTGGTGACGTAGGCGACCAGCATTCCGACGCCGGCGATCTGGCCGAGCTCCGATACGCCGCGATAGGCAGTCGGCAGGAACGAGAGGAAGCCGGCGGCGACCGCGGCGGCTGCCAGCGTCAGCGGAACCCCTGCCCGCGCCCCCGCCTGCATCAGGGCCTCGCGAAGATCGGGCTCCTTGAAGCGCTCCTGGCGATAGCGGACGCTGAACTGAATGCCGAAATCGACGCCCAGGCCGACGAACAACACGGCGAATGCGACCGAGATGAGGTTGAGCGCCCCGACCATCAGCAATCCCAGCGCCGCGGTGATCGACAGGCCGATGAACAGCGCGATGACCACCGCCACGATGATCCGGAACGACTTCAGCGCCATCCAGAGGATCAACAACACCACCGCAAGGGTGACCGTGCCGTTGACCGCCGCGCCTTCGCGCACCGTGGCGAATTCTTCGTTCTCGATCGGAACCGGGCCGGTCAGGCGAACTCGCGCCTGCAGGCGCGACGCGAGGTCGAGACCGGCGGCCGCGCTCCTGATCGCGTCAGTGGCTTCCTTGCCAGGCTCGAGCGAGTTGAAGTCGAGCACCGGGGAGGCTTCGATGAACTTGCGCAGGTCGGCGGGGGTCGACGGCATGCCGCTGAGAAGCTCGCGCCATGAGAACGTCGCCGGACGATCGGCCAGTGCGTTCTCGATCGGGACCGCCGCCATGTCGAAGGCGCGGGCGGTCTGATCGAGCGTCAGCTCGCCGCTGTTGACGCCGGCGAGCGCGAACCCGACCATCGAGGCGACGCCCCGCAGGCTCGGATCGGTCACCAGCGCGCGCACCAGCGGCGCGGCGCGAGTGAGCGATTTGGTGATGCCGGCCAGCTCCTCGGTCGGGACGAACAAAAGTCCGTTCTGGGCGAAAAATGGACTGCCGCCCAGCTGGCTCACCGATTTGAACAGGTTTTTGTCGGCGGACAACTTCTCCGCGAGATCTGTCCGCGCCAGGGTCGCCAGTTCCGGCGTCGGTGCATCGACCACCGCAAGGACGTAGCCACCGTTGCGATTAGGGAACAGCTTATCGAAATCGATCTCCCGTTGGCGCCATGCAACGTTTTTGGCAATCAGTTTAGTAATGTCTGTGTTGATCGCAAAGTTCTCACCAGTATAGTAGACGGACAGGCCGGCGATGATGAGACCAAAGGCAATGGTGCCATAAGCAAATCTCGTGCAAAAGTCGACGATCGAGACAATAGTTGCTTTCAACATCTATCTGATTTCCTGCTGCAACGCGATCGTCGGCCAGGTTTTGACCGACCGACATCCAGTTCCGAGGCCATCAAGACGCTGGCCGGGCGAGCACCTTATACGCACAAATCCGGAAATGCAGGACCTATTTGTGGTGTCGCGTGTTGGCGGAGCGAGCTCCGGCGCTGCACGGAGGCAACGGCTCGCCAAAATCGGCTGCGATCGGGACCCTCCCATGCTGGAACCCCGTTTGGCACCCCGCATTAACGTGTTAGTGAAAGAGTGTGTGATTGGTGCCCGTCATTCGTTTTGTCCTCGAGGCCGCCGGTGGAGTTCTTCTGCTGGGCGGCCAAAATGATAAACATCGAATTTCGGTAAGCCGGTAAGGGGGTGCCGGCGCGCCTCGTCTATTTTCACAGAGCATGACCAATGA
>Ga0306920_100004083_pt1 | contig 18674 bp, 17 predicted proteins | sample flu12Cox44000170_FD_204666 | JGI IMG/M metagenome (GOLD analysis project Ga0306920, IMG submission 204666) | Lab enrichment of tropical soil microbial communities from Luquillo Experimental Forest, Puerto Rico - flux4day.12C.oxic.44.000.170 (v2)... | ecosystem: Environmental > Terrestrial >... | reverse complement strand
GCCGCAGCGTTGGCGAAGCTCGGCCCGTCGGAGGTGCACAGGTACTCCTTCATCAACGTCCGCCGCTCGGTGGTCGAGTTCGTGATGCCGGAGGAGCGACTGGAGCACGGTTGAGAGAAGATATGGACCTAGGCAGATGAGCCGCTTGCACGAAGAGAATCGGGGCAGATGAGCCGCTTGCGCGAAGAGAATCAAGCCAGAAAAGGACAGCCGTGTAGATGAGTGCCGAGGATCTCGAGAAGTACGAAACCGAGATGGAACTCTCGCTCTACCGCGAATACAAGGACATCGTCGGTCAGTTCAGTTATGTAGTGGAGACCGAGCGGCGGTTTTACCTGGCCAACAGCGTCGAACTTATTCCTCGCAACTCCGATGGGGAGGTCTACTTCGAGCTGCGGCTGACCGACGCGTGGGTGTGGGACATGTACCGGCCTGCCCGGTTCGTCAAGCAGGTCCGCGTGATTACGTTCAAGGACGTCAACATCGAAGAGGTGGAGAAGCCGGAGCTGCGGCTGCCCGACTGAGCTCGGCGGCCGTCGCTGCATGTCCCCCGGGTCGCCGTCAATTCGCAGCGTTGCTTGTGCATCGGCGACTTGTGGTGATGGGTTTGGCGCGACCGACACGAAGTGGTGTCGGACAAGACCTGACTTCCGACGATCTAGTGGCCCGGGTTTAGGTGTTGATCACGGGCAGCATGGTGGCGGTCTCGGCCGTGTTGCCCTCAAACGCCGCTACCGATAGCGGGAACCCGGTCGCATCGGTGAGCAGGCCGATAGTGATCGCGGGTCCAGGCGGCGTTCCTTCGAAAACCCCGGCTCACGGAATCCGTCACCGGCATCGGTCTCGAAATGCAGCGTCGTGACGTCGTAGAGCACCAGCGACGCTAGGCCCAGCCTGCGTGAGCCGCGCATGCCGCCGACCGCGTTGCGCCAGCCGGGCGTCGCGTAGCTGGGCAGGCGGCGCTCGACCGTGCGGTAGCAGACCGACTCGACCGCGGTCTCGGCCAGCACCCGCAGTGAGTCGACCTTGCTGGTCGGCTCAATGATCCGGGCCAGCACCAGATCCCGAAACACCTCATCTTTACCGGCGGCGCGATTCAACGCGGGACCGGCACAACGCATCCCACAGCTGCCCGGCCCGGGAATTGACGATTTCCAACGGCGCACCGGCGGTTCCCGTCGCATCCAGACCCAGATCCAGGACACCCTGCCCCTCGACCAGGTGTTGGCGGGCGTCGGCCTTGAGCGCCTCAACCCCCGCCTCATCATGGGCCGAGCCAAGGTGCTCGATGTTGCGCGAGCCGGGCCGAAACGACCACACGATCTGCACCGCGGTCGCACCCGAACTGGTCTTCAGCGTCCGCACATACGCCACCGCCGCACTCTACGAACCCTGGCTAGTTTAAGCGCGGTTGTCATCACTGACCTCGGGCCTAACATGACCGGGTGGACTATGTCGAGCTTCTTTTAGCCACATACCTGTTCCAGGATCTGTCGCCGGCCGCACTCGGCGCGCTGCTTCCCGCCGTACAGCAACACCGACTGGCGCAGGGTGCCTACTTCTATCGCGTCGGCGAACCCTCGACGCACCTGTGGTTATTGATCAGCGGGCAAGCGAAGATGTCGATGCCCACGCCTGATGGGAACGAGACGGTCCTCGACGTGATAGCGCCGGGGCAATTGTTCGGCTTGCCCGGGCTATTCGCAAGCACCAACCATCGGGTGGGCGGGACAATGGCAACCCAACCCAGCGTTGCCTTGTCGATCGACAGTGCAGCGCTGGCAACATTTTTGGAACATCATCCGGCCGCGATGAGACGTGCGCTTACGAGGCTGGCCGACTTGGCGCGCGAGTATGCCCAAGCCATGATGCTTGCGGCCCACGAGGATTTACGAGGGAGGGTCGCACGCCGGCTGCTCGACCTGGCTGGAATGCACGGCTCGGAAAGCACCGAAGGGATTCGTATCAGCGTTCGTGTCTCGCAGGAAACCCTCGGAGCGATGATCGGCGCCACGCGCTCCAAGGTCAACCGTGCCCTCGCAGATCTCGCCGCCGACGGCCACCTCAGAATTGACGGGGGCGTGATCACGTTGCTAGATCCCCTGCGCCTTTGCCGCGAGCACCCTGATTGGTCGACGCTCAAAGCCAATCCAGCAATATCTCGGGGCGCCTGAATTTAGCCGACTGTGCCCTAGGAAACAGACAGACGCCATGACGCACCGGATACTGCTCACACCACTTGGCACCACCCCGGGAGGCAATCATGGACTCAACAACGCGGAATGCCGACGCGCCGACTCGGCTTCGGCGCCTACTCGATGGTGAGCTGATCTGTCCGGGCGAGCCCGGCTATGACGAACACCGACGCGTCTGGAACGGGATGATCGACAAAAGGCCCGCAATGATCGCGCGCTGTGCGTCAGTGACAGATGTGGTGAACACGGTGACATTCGCCCGCGAAGAAAGTCTTATGCTCGCGGTGCGCGGCGGTGGGCACAGCTTCGCCGGCTTCTCAAGCTGTGACGACGGAGTTGTTCTCGATCTAGGCCACCTGGATACCGTCGATGTCGATCCTGAGAACCGTTTAGCGCGCGCAGGCGGTGGCGTCACCTGGCGGATGTTCGATGCCGCGACCAACGTTCATGGTTTGGCCACAACGGGCGGCCTGATTTCGACCACCGGGATCGCGGGCCTAACACTCGGCGGGGGAATCGGTTGGCTGCAACGCAAGTGCGGTTTGAGCTGCGACAACCTCCTGTCGGTGGAAATGGTCACCGCCTCAGGCGAAGTGGTCCGTGCCGACAGCGGCCAGAACCCGGAGCTGTTCTGGGGAGTTCGCGGCGGCGGAGGAAACTTCGGCGTCGTCACCCAGTTCGAATTCCGCCTCCATCCGGTCAGCGAGGTTCTCGGAGGGCTGATGCTCTTCCCACTCGAACGGGCGGCCGAGGTAATACACGCCTACCGCGAATTTGTGCGCGACTGCCCCGACGAGCTGACCACCTGGCTGTCGGTGATCACCGCCCCGGCCGCAGACTTTATTCCGACCGACCTGCAAGGCAGACCCAGCCTGGCCGTGTTGGCATGCCATTGTGGTGACTTGGCCGATGGCGAGGCCGCGGTGCGTCCGTTGCGCGACCTGAGCCCGGCGGTGGATCTGATCGAGCCGACGCCGTATCCAGACCTGCAGTCGATGTTCGACGAAGACTATCCGCCAGGCGTGCGCTGCTACTTGAGGGCGGGATTTGTGTGCGGACTTACCGATACGTTGATCGACACCATCATCGAGCACACCTCGGCAATGCCCTCTGCGGCAAGCAGTTTCGATTTCCATCACATGGGGGGCGCCGTCGCGCAGGTATCCGCTGACGCCACTGCCTTCGGCGACCGGAGCTCCGAGTTCTGCTTCAACATCGTGGGCGTTTGGGACGATCCAGAGGCCGACGACCGCAACCGCGACTGGGTGCGCGGATTCGCATCCGCGCTCACGCCCTTCGCGACGGGCGGCGTCTACGTGAACTTCACCGCCGACCTCGACCGTGCCCAACTGGCGTACAGCGACTCCAAGTACACACGCCTTCAGGCGTTGAAGCGGCAGTACGATCCGGCCAATCTGTTCCGACTTAACCAGAACATCAAACCCTGAACCGCTTGATCGTTGCGGGCCGCCGACTTTAGCGCCGGGGTTGGCCCGCCGCAAGCCCGAGCCTTGCGCGGCAACTCGTGCAGCTTGGCTGGCTAGTGTGCAAATTCTCGCCCCACGCCACCCAAAACCGCAGATCAGCAACCCGCGCAAGTAGCCAAGCTCAAACCGTGTCGGAAGTCAGGTTGTACATCGGCGACTTGTGGTGACGGGTTTGGCGCGACCGACACGAAGTGGTGTCGGCCAAGACGGTAACGTAGCCGGTCAAGCCAGGATTCAGGCGGTCTGGCCTTCGGGCGCTGATCAGCGCTCGCGGCTCATCGACACACGCCGTCGAATGTGCACAGCACCACAAACGCGAGGGTGGGCATTCGAATCGTAATTGTCGTTTGTTTGCCTGACGATCGAATCGGGCCATTAATGAGCCGGGCGTCGAAATCCAGGAATCCAAGATTTCTCAAACATCGGCAAATTGCGGCGCACACCTTCAACGGTCCAACCCGCGCTCGGCCAGCCACACGGCGCCGCGCCGCTTTGAGGCGCGCGACAGCCAGGCATCTTGGACGAGTTCGGCCAGTTCGGCACGGCCAATGCGGTGCAATTCGGATTCGCGGACCAGGACGGACAGATGGCCGTCGAAATGAGGTGTGGTGAAAAAGGGACTGTGTGGATCTTGGACGAGTGCCGTCTTTTCCGCCTCGGAATCGACCCAGATGACGATGACATCCGCGTACGGTTCGCCGCTCACCGGATCCCGGGCATCGGACCGCGGGTTTCTGAAGAACACAAATGACTTGCCGCCGACCTGATAGATGGCATTGCCCTTCGGGCCTTCGATACGAGTGGTGTGCGGCATGGCGGCCGCGATCTCGTGGACGTCGCGCATGCTCGCCGGTTGCCACGCCATTTCCGAAGACTACGGGGCTAGTCTGCCGTGGTGACTCTGGTGCAGACGCTGCGCGGTGGCATCGATGCCGCGGGGCTCGGCGCCACGTTGATGCACGAACACGTCTTCATGGTCGACCCGGAAATCATCGAGAACGTCGAAACCGAGCAGATCAACCAGATGCTCGTCGTCAACCCGCGCCGCGTGTTCGGCGGTGCCGACGCGCCAGTCTCGAGCTGATCACGAGCGTCGTGCCCCGGTAGGCACACCGGGAAACGGTCCGCCGCGCACCGCTGCGGCGCCGGTTTCGGCCTGTGGACAAAGCACGCCCTGGGGATAATCCCGCCTAATTGCTGGCCCGTCGTGGTCTTTGTCCTCATCGTGTCAGCGGTGGCCCCGACGCTGGACCCATGACATCGTTGACCCGCGCCGAGCTGGGCGCACTGGGCGAGGAACTTGCCGCCGAACATTTGGTAGGCCTCGGACTTGTTGTGCTGGATCGCAATTGGCGCTGCCGTTATGGGGAATTGGATCTGATTGCAGCCGACGTCTCGGCACGCAGCCTGGTGTTCGTCGAAGTCAAGACCCGCACGTCCGACCAGTTCGGCGGATTAGCGCAGGCCGTCACCGGCAACAAGGTGCGCCGGTTGCGGCGACTGGCGGGGTTGTGGCTGGCCGAACAGAACGCCGGCTGGACGGCCATTCGTATCGACGTCATTGGCGTGCGGATCGGCCGCCGTGCCGCACCCGAAATCACGCACCTGGAAGGTATCGGCTGATGGCACTGGGTCGGGCCTTCTCGGTCGCCGTTCAGGGAGTGGCAGGAGAGATCGTGGAAATCGAGGCCGACATCACTTCCGGCCTGCCCGGGGTGCACCTGGTCGGGTTACCGGACGCCGCGCTTCAGGAATCCCGGGACCGCGTCCGCGCCGCGATCATGAATTGCGGCAATCGCTGGCCGATGTCGCGACTCACGTTGGCGCTGTCGCCGGCGACCCTGCCGAAGATGGGATCCGTCTATGACCTTGCCCTGGCCGTGGCCGTGCTGTCGGCGGACCGCAAGGTGCATGCCGGGCGTGTGGACAAGACGGTCCTGCTGGGTGAGCTCGCGCTTGACGGGCGAGTTCGGCCGGTGCGAGGAGTGCTGCCAGCAGTGATCGCGGCCAAACGCGAGGGCTGGCCGGCGGTGGTTGTGCCGGTCGGCAACCTCGCGGAGGCGGCGCTGGTGGACGGCATTGACGTTTATGGAGCCGGCTCATTGCAGCACGTGCAGTCTTGGCTCGACGGTGCGCGCGAGCTCGAGCGCAGCGCGGGCACGGATGCCGGCGATGCCAACGACGGGCCGGACCTCGCCGACGTGGTCGGCCAGCCGCAGGCCCGTTTCGCGGTTGAAGTGGCTGCGGCGGGTGCGCACCATCTGATGCTGACCGGACCACCCGGTATCGGCAAAACCATGCTGGCTCAACGCCTTCCGGGATTGCTCCCACCGCTGTCTGAGCAGGAGTCGCTGGAGGTCACCGCGATTCACTCCGTCGCAGGATTGCTGTCGGCCGCGACGCCGTTGATCACCCGTCCGCCGTTGGTGGCGCCGCACCACAGTTCCAGTGTCGCCGCGCTTATCGGCGGCGGCACCGGTATGGCCCGCCCCGGTGCGGTCAGTCGCGCGCACCGCGGTGTGCTGTTCCTCGACGAGTGCGCGGAGATCGGAGTGCAGGTCCTGGAGGCGTTGCGCACCCCGTTGGAGGACGGCGAAGTTCGGCTTGCCCGCCGCGACGGGGTGGCCGTGTACCCAGCCCGCTTTCAGTTGGTGCTGGCCGCCAACCCGTGTCCCTGCGCGCCCGCCGATCCGCGAGACTGCGTGTGCCAGTCAGCGGCCAGACGTCGGTACCTGCGCAAGCTGTCAGGCCCGCTGCTCGACCGCGTCGACTTGCGGGTGCAGATGCATCCGGTGCGAACCGGCGGCCTGAGCGCCGACGTGGGGGAAGCCTCCCGTGCGGTACGTGCCCGGGTGATTCAGGCACGGGCGACCGCGGCGGAGCGGTGGCGGCCGTACGGCGTGAGCACCAACGCAGAGGTGCCGGGCCCTTTACTGCGCCAACGATTCCGGCTCCACCGCGATGCGATGGATCCGCTGCGGCGGGCGCTGGACAAGGGGTTACTGAGCATCAGGGGAGTGGACCGCTTGATGAGAGTCGCGTGGACAATTGCCGACCTCGCTGGTCGTGACCGGCCCTGCGTCGACGATGTGACCACCGCCATGGGATTCCGTCAGACCGGAGCCGAGCGATGAGCCGCGAGCGACGAGCGTGGGCGTACCTCTCGCGGGTGGCCGAGCCGCCGTGCCCCGAGCTTGCGGCCCTGGCGGCCCGGTCGGCCCGGTGGAGGCTGCGGAGCGTGTGCTTCGCGGTGCGGTCTGCGCCCAGCTCGCCCGTCACACCGAGGCACGGCGCGACATCGACTGCACCGCAGAAGATCTCGACCGCATCGGCCGGCTTGTCGGCCGATTGATCACCCCCGACGCGGAGGAGTGGCCGGCGCTGGCGTTCACAGCGTTCAACGGGGTCGATCTGCGCCATCGCCCCGCAGGCGTTGCGCCACTGGCGCTGTGGGCGTTTGGAGGTGCCCAGATCGATCAGGTGGCGTTGCGCGCTGCGGCGATCGTGGCAACCCGCGCGGCTCATCTCCCACCGGGCAATAAAGACGGCCAGGATAAGCGGGTGAAGTTTGTCCACGCGCTCATCGATGCCTGCCCGACCGCCGAATGCTGAACGAACGGCAACTCCGACTACCTTTTGACCCTCATATGTTGTCTATTTCGAGACCGCGTTCGAGTTCTGTTCGGGCCTGGTCGATTTGGTCATAGGCGTAGGCCACCATCGCTGCGGTGGTCATCGTCTCACCCTCGTGGGCGAGCGATTCGTAGGTTGAACTGCCGAGGACATCGCGTAGGTGAGTGATCGCGGTGGTGATTTCAGGGACCCCCGCTGCGGCGATGGGACTGAGCGCGAACCCGGCGACGGTGGCCGCCGGTTCGTAGCGTCCGAGCCGGTCGAAAAGAGCGGCGAGGACGGCCAGCGGGGCGCGGATCGTCGTGGTGTTGCCCGAATTGTGGTAGTTGCGGATTGCCAGAGTGAGGTGATCGAATGCGGACACGGTGCCGTCCTGTCCGGCTTCGAGTAGGGCCAGAGTGTTCGCCAGGGCTGACGCGCGGGAGCGGTTGCCGCTGTCTTGAGCGATCACCAGACCCCTGCCAAGGGCGTTAAGCGCCCCGACGGGATCCGCGTCACGGAAAGCGACACCGTAGGCCCAGAGCGCCGACGCGAGCAAGAACGGGTTGCCTGTTGCCTCTGCAGCCTCGATGAGGCCATCCGCGGAATCCATCGCCTCCCCACCGGAACCGGCCAATGAAAGGGCGATAACCAGAAATGCCCGGATGCCGACGTGGGCGTCGCGGCGGCGTGCGAATTGGGCGCGGCACCACTCGGCCAACCGCTCAGGCTGCCCGATGACTATGTATACAAATCCAAGCCAGGCTTCGGTGCCGTGCGGCGGCGCCTCGCGGCTCCTGCCGACAACGATCTGGCCGGCGTCGGCATAGCCGACAGCCGCCTCGATCCGTCCGGTCGTGTAGCACAGCGACGCGATCGCGTACAGGAACGCCAGCCGCGGGTGGTCGACCGCGCGGGCGGGCTCGATCAGCTCTTCAGCCCAGGCTATCGGCTCAAAGGTTTGGACCCAAACGCCAAGGAACCCCAAATATGTTGCGATTGGGGCGGCGACATCCAGATCGCCGTGGTCGGCGGCCCACCGAAACGCGGTGCGCAGATTGGCCAGTTCGAGAGTGAACCAGGCGTAGGCATCCCGTTGCTGGGGACTGTCCCACAGGGCCATGATGTCGGCTTCGCGCCCGGCGAAGTACCGCGAGTGGGCGGCCCTAATCTCGGTAGCCTCACCGTGGGCAACGAGTTGCTCCTCGGCGAACTGGCGGATCGTCTCCAACATCGAAAACCGGGCATGCCCAGACGAGCGATCCGCCACGACCAGCGACTTGCGCACCAGCGCATCCAGTAGATTCAGCACTTCGAATTCGTCTTGATCGGATCCGGCTACCACACAAGCACTTTCGAGGTCGAACCCGCCCGCGAACACCGAACATCGGTCCAGCAGCACCTTCTCCGCGTCACCGAGCAGATCGTAAGACCAGGCCACCGCATGACGGAGCGTTTGGTGGCGTGCCAGGCCGCGCCGCGAGCAGACCAGCAGCCGGAAGCGGTGATCAAGGCGATCACGCACGTCGCTGGCGGTCATCGATGCCATCCGCGAGGCCGCCAACTCGATGGCTAACGGGATGCCGTCCAGGCGGCGGCAGATATCCACCACCGCAGCCCCGTCGTCGGCGTTGCTCAACGCGAAGCGCGAGGCAACGCTCCGGGCGCGTTCAACAAACAGTTCCACCGCCGCCGAGTCGATGCCCGCCCCCACATCCAGCGACGGCACCAGCCACAGTTGCTCGTCGGCGACGCCCAACCCTTCGCGGCTGGTGGCCAGGATCCTCACCGTCTCCGAGGCCGCGAGGATCGCCTCGACCAGATCGGCCGCCGCGTCGCGCACATGCTCGCAGTTGTCGAACACCAGCAACCGGACTCTGCCCTCCAACGCGGCCGCCACTGACTCGCTCACGCTCTTCCCCGGCTGCTGGGTGATGCCCAGCACCGCCGCCACCGCATCAGGCACCGCACCCGGATCAGCCACAGCGGCCAGCTCGAAAACCCAAACCCCGTCGGGGAAGTCATCGGCCAGGCCCGCCGCGACTTCCAGCGCCAGGCGGGTCTTGCCGACTCCACCTACCCCGGTCAACGTGACCAACCGGTGCGCTCGCAGCGCCGCTTCGACCTGGGCCACTTCAGGCTCACGCCCGATGAAACTGGTGGCTGCAGGGCGCAGGTTCCCAGGACTTGTATCGAGCGCCCGTAACGGAGGAAAGTCGGTGCGCAGGCCCTCCGCTTGGACCTGGAACACCTGAACCGAAGTCGGGAGATCCCGCAACCGTCGCGGTCCCAGATCCAGCAGATCCACTCCGCTGAGCAGACCCGCCGTCGACTCGGCCAAAAGGATCTGCCCGCCGTGCCCGGCGGCCATCACTCGTGCGGCGCGATTGAGCACCGTTCCGAGGTAGTCGCCGTCTCGCAGCTCGGCCTCGCCGGTTGCCAATCCCATGCGCACCGGCAACTGCAACTCCCGTTGCGCGTCGATCGCGGCGTTCACGGCGGACATCGGCGACGCGAAGGCCGCCGCGAAACCGTCGCCCGTGTGGCTGAACAGGAACCCGTCATACTACTCGATCGCCGTGCGCAACACCTTGTCGTGGACGACGAGCGCCGCCCGCATCGCTTGCGCGTCGGCTTCCCACCGACGCGTCGAACCCTCCACATCGGTGAACAGAAACGTCACAACACCCGAAGGGGGCACCGCCTGATCAGCGGACACCTCAGCAGAATCTCACAACCGACCTGCTCCTACCACGCGCATCGGCGGAATCCGACCCCAGACCCCGCCCCGAGGCACAGGTCCCGCAATCGCGTGCCGTCCTGATCTATCACGCGGGGGAGAAAATGGCGACGGCCCCCCGCGACTCCGACGTCGCGCAGACTTTGCGGCATAGCTACGCCAACGCCGCCGTGGCTCCCGCCCACACGAGCGGCGGCATGACAGCGAAACTCGGCCCGCTCCTCGGCTTACGCTTACGCAGTGTTCTCGGAGACGCGCTACGCGCTCAACGGGGACTTGCGTGTCGCCTATCGCGCGTCGGCTGAAGGTGAACGCGACATCGTGTTCGTCTTTACTTCCACGAACTGTGAGGTCTTTCCGGAGCTACCGTCGCTTCAAGGGTGGGTCGAGGCGATGACATCGCTCGGTCGGCTGATCTTCTTCGACCCGTCGGGCACGGGAGCGTCCGATCCACTCACATCGGGCACGCCGCCGACCTTGGAGTCATGGGCCGACAGCATCACCGCCGTGCTCGACGATCTGGGCAGTAGTGAAGCGGTCATGCTCGCGATCGACGGCGCGTTCGCGGCATCGGTGCTGTTCGCGGCAACACATCCGTCGCGTACAGCGGCGCTGGTCGTGCTCGAGGGCTTCGCGGATCCGATGGCGGAACGTACCGAAGGAGTGGACCTCGAAGAAGCCGTCGCTGCATTTGTCGGCATGTGGGGCACGGGCGAGTTCCAGCATCTCTCGAATCCGGACATGCCGTGGAACGAGGAGATAAGGGCGACGTGGGCACGGCACGAACGGCTGGCGGCAAGCCCAGGAATCCTCGCTCAGATGATGCCTCTCATCGTCGAAATGGACGTGCGGGCATTGCTTCCGACAATCCGCGTGCCAACCCTCGTCCTCCAGCACACCGACGACCAATTCTCCGTGCGCGAGTGGGGCAAGTACATCGCTGATCACATATCGGGCGCGAAGTATGTCGAGCTGCCGGGGCATAATGCGTACCACTTTGTCGAACCGGGATGGCGTGCGTCGTTCCAGGAGATCGCGCAGTTTCTGACCGGCCAGCAACCCGACGTAGCCGACGACCGGGTCCTTGCGACCGTGCTGTTCACCGACATCGTGGACTCGACGCGCCGGGCCGCGGAGATGGGTGACCGTGACTGGCATGCGCTGCTTGATGCGCACGACGCCGTCGTCCGGTCACAACTCGCTCGCTACCGTGGCCGTGAGGTGAACACATCGGGAGACGGCTTCCTCGCGACATTCGACGGCCCGCAGCGCGCGATCCGCTGCGCCATGTCCATCCGCGACGCCGTGCAGACGCTCGGCATCCAGGTGCGGGCCGGGCTGCACACCGGCGAGTGCGAGGTCCGCGGCGATGACATCGGCGGGATCGGCGTACACATCGGGGCGCGCGTGAGCGCACTAGCGGGGCCGAACGAGGTGTTGGTGTCGAGCACGCTGCGCGACTTGGTGATCGGGTCGGGACTTGAGTTCGAGGAGCGCGGCGCTCATGAACTCAAGGGTGTGCCCGGCGAATGGCGCCTCTTCGCCGTCGCCTCTGCGTAGCGGTGGGTTTCGGCGAAACTCGCCCTTCCCCGGGTCTGCTTGCTAGGAACCGCTGGCGGAGGCTTTCTTCGCTGTCGTTTTCTGCGGCGCTGCGGGTGACACGCGGTGCGGATATCCCCACGTCTGCTCATAACGGCGACCGTTATGGCTCCCGCCATCGACGCAGCCATGTACGACAACGCCGTTCCCATGGCGCGGATGATGCTTTTCATTTCTGCTCCTTCATGTGTTGTGAACTGGCTACGCGGATTTGCCGCGCGGTCATCGACGGTCATGCGCCCGTGCCCGTGCACGCAGTAGGGCTCGGCGTCCGGCTCGAGCTGCTCCGGCCCATTGCCATGCGCGCAATCCGTCATAGGGTTGAGTGCACCGGTGGCGCCAACCGGTGCGCTGCCCCAGCGCGGAGGGCTGAATCATGTACGGGCGCTCCACCACTATCGAGGGACAACCGTCCTTGATCGACGCGGGCATTGATTATGTTCGCGATGTCGTCATGCCTGCCCTCCGACGGATGGATGGCTGTATCGGGCTGTCGCTGTTGGTCGACCGCGGGTCCGGCCGGTGCATAGCGACCAGCTCCTGGGAGACCGACAAGGCGATGCACGCGAGCGGCGAGCAAGTACTGCCGTTGCAGCGACGGGCGGCCGAGATATTCGGCGGCAGCGTGATGGTCGACAGGTGGGAGATCGCGGTCCTGCACCGTGATCACCGCGCCGGTGCGGGTGCCTGCGTTCGAGCTACCTGGTTCAACGTGCGGCCCGATCAGCTCGACCGAGCCATTCGCTACTACCGGGAGTCGATGCTGCCCGCGATCCAGGAGCTCGAGGGGTTCTGCAGCACCAGCCTGATGATCGACCGCACATCCGGGCGTGCCGTGTCGTCCTCGACTTTCGACAGCCTTGAGGCGATGGAGCGACACGGCGATCAGGCACGGTCGCTCCTAACCACTCAGCTTCATGACCTCGGAGCCGAGCAGCACGATTGCGAATTCGAGCTGGCGATCGCCTGTCTACGGGTACCCGAGTTGGTCTGAGCGGAGGAGCGCGCGGTTAAAGCGGCAACGCGCGCTAACGCTCCACGGTGCGCACCGAAATCCCCATGATGAACGCGATGTCGGTGGCGCTGTGCCCGGCCCGGGTCAGCGAGGCCACACGCTCGGCGCGGGCCTGCTGAGCCTCGGTGGTCAGGTCGCACTGCGGAATCTTGGGGACTTTCACGGTGCTCATTTCGTGACCCACTTCGGCCAGGGGCAATGCCGAAGCTGCCCAACGCCTTTCGCTGAAGACGCAGGCCGTGCAGAACAATCTGCCCAGCCTGGCGGCCAAGCTGGGCACCCGCACCAGCCATGAGGCGGTCAGCAACGCGGGGCGGGCACACAGTCTCGATGGAAGATCGACGGTCGTGCATATCGGGGCGCGTGAGCGCCCTGGCCGGGCCGAACGAGGTGCTCGTGTCCAGCATGCAGGCGGTATTTACGACTTTCGAAAGAACCCTTCAGGGGTCCTGGTTTGTGAGATTCTGCTGGGGTGTCCGCTCCTGCGACGGCTGCTCCTTCGGGGGTGGTGACGTTTCTGTTCACCGATGTCGAGGGTTCGACCCGTCGGTGGGAGACCGACGCGCAAGCGATGCGGGCGGCGCTCGTCGTCCACGACAAGGTGGTGCGCACGGCGATCGAGGCGTATGACGGGTTCTTGTTCAGCCACACCGGCGATGGTTTCGTGGCGGCCTTCGCGTCGCCGATGTCCGCCGTGAAAGCCGCGATCGACGCGCAACGGGAGTTGGGGTTGCCGGTGCGAATGGGATTGGCAACCGGCGAGGCCGAGCTGCGAGACGGGGACTACTTCGGAACGGTGCTCAATCGAGCCGCACGAGTGATGGCCGCTGGACATGGTGGGCAGATCCTGGTGGCCGAGTCGACGGCGGTTCTGCTCAGCGGTGTGGATCTGGTCGATCTGGGGCCGCGGCGGTTACGAGATGTCCCGAATCCGATCACGGTTTTTCAGGTCCAAGCGCCGGGCCTACCGGAAGACTTTCCGCCATTGCGGACCCTGGACCCGAGTCCGGGGAACCTCCGTCCACAGACCACGAGCTTCATTGGGCGCGAGTCGGAGGTCGCCGAACTGCAAGCGGTGGTGAAGGCTCATCGGATGGTGACGTTGACCGGGGTGGGCGGGGTCGGCAAGACCCGGCTGGCGTTGGAGGTCGCGGCGCGGCTGGCCGATGAATTCTTGGACGGGGCCTGGTTTTTCGACTTAGCCGCGGTCACCGATCCCGCCGCGGTGCCCGACGCGGTGGCCGCGGTGCTGGGCATCATCCAACAGCCCGGCAAGAGCGTGGCTAACAGTGTCGCAGCCGCGCTGGAGGGCAGAGTCCGGCTGCTGGTGTTCGACAACTGCGAACACGTCCTCGACGCCGCAGCCGGTTTGGTTGACGCGATCCTGGCGCACTCGGCGACCGTCAAGCTTCTGACGACCAGCCGCGAAGGACTAAGGGTCGCCGACGAGCAACTGTGGCCGGTGCCCTCGCTGGATGTCGGCGCGGGAAGCGACTCTGCCGCGGTGTCCCTATTCGTTGAACGCGCCCAAGCCGTTTCGCCGCGCTTCTCGGTCACCAACCCCGAGGAGGCTGCCGCGGTGGTGGAGATCTGCCGTCGCCTCGATGGAATCCCCTTGGCTATCGAGTTGGCGGCATCGCGCATTTCGTCGATGACCGTGGACGAGATCCGTGATCGCCTCGATCACCGTTTTAAACTGCTCGTCGGTTCGCGACGTGGCTTGGGACGCCACCAGACGCTGCGCCAAGCGGTGAATTGGTCCTACGACCTGCTCGACGACACCGAAAAGGCACTGCTGGAACGGTGTTCGGTGTTCGCCGGTGGATTCGACCTCCAAAGCGCCCGCGCCGTAGCGGGATTTGACGACTCCGATGACTACGCCGTCCTCGACCTCCTCGACGCCCTGGTGCGCAAGTCGCTGCTGGTCGCCGACCGGTCAGCCGGGCGGACCCGGTTTTCGATGCTGGAAACAATCCGCCAGTTCGCCGAGGAACAACTCGTCGCCCGCGGCGAAGCATCCGAGGTTCGGGCCGCCCACTCGCGCTACTTCGCCGGACGCGAAGCCGACATCATGGCCCTGTGGGACAGCCCCCGGCAGCGCGAGGCGTACACCTGGTTTTCCACGGAGTTCGCCAATCTGCGCACCGCGTTTAGATGGGCCGCCGACCACGGCGACCTCGACAATGCCGCCACCCTCGCCAGCTATGTGGGGTGGCTCGGCGTTGGGGTCCAAACCCTTGAGCCGATCGCCTGGGCTGAAGAGCTGATCGAGTCCGCCCGCGTCGCCGACCACCCCCGGCTGGCGACCCTGTATGTGATTGCGTCGCAGTGCTTCACGACCGGACGGATCGAGGCGGCTGTCCGCTACAGCGACGCCGGGCAGATCATTCTCGGCAGCAGCCGCGATGCGCTGCCGTACGGCGGCGAAGCCTTCCTTGGAGCTGTATACGTAGCCATCGGGCAGCCCGAGCGGTGGGCCGAGTGGTGCCGCGCCCAGCTCGCCCGCCGCGGCGACACCCACGTCTTCATCCGGGCATCGCTGGTTTCCGCCCTTGCAGTGGCCGGTTGCGGTGGGGAGGCGAGGGATTGCGCGGATGGCCTCATCGAGGCTGCGGAGGCAACGGGCAACCCGTCGGTGCTCGCGTGGGCGCTCAATGCCTACGGTGCGGCCTTCGGTGAGGCCGATCCCGTCGGGGCGCTTAACGCCATGGGCCGGGGTCTGGTGATCGCTCAAGACAGCGGCATCCGCGCCTACGCGTCACCCCTGGCGACCGGTCTGGCCCTACTCGAAGCTGAACACGGCGACACCGCGTCCGCATTCGATCACCTCACTCTGGCAATCCGCAACTACCACAATGCGGGCGACACCACCGTGATCCGCGCCGCGCTGGCCGTCCTCGCCGTTCTTTTCGACCGGCTCGGACGCTACGAACCGGCGGCCACCGTCGCCGGGTTCGCGCTCAGTCCCCTCAGCGCAGCGGCGGTCCCCGAATTCACCACCGCGATCACCCACCTGCGCGACGTCCTCGGCGAGGCGACCTACGAATCGCTCGCCCGCAAGGGTGAAACGATGACCACCGCCGCCATGGTGACGTACGCATACGACCAAATCGACCAGGCCCGAACAGAACTCGAACACCCGGGCTGAAACGCGGCGAGGAGAACCGTTTCGCCCACGCGGCGGCCTCCGGCTCGGGTCGATGGCGGCCGTTGTACGTACTGCTTTCGGTCAGGGGTGGCGGGTTGCTTCTGGGCGAGTTGCACGCGGGAGGTGAGGCCGAGCTTGGTGTAGACGTGGCTGAGGTGGGTTTGCACGGTGCGTGGTGAGACGAAAAGCCGGGTGGCGATGTCGTTGTTGGTCAGACCCTCGCTGACCAGACGCACGACGTCGCGCTCGGTGGGGGTCAGCGAGGCCTAGCCGCTGGCGGGTCGTTTGCGTTCGCCGCGGCCGCGCTGCGCGCAGGCGATCGCCTCCTCGGTGGACAGGGTGGCGCCCTCGGCCCACGCGGCGTCAAAGTCTTTGTCACCCATAGCGTCTCGCAGCGCCGCCAACGAGACCTCGTAGGCGGCGTCATAGATTTTGAAGCGTACCGCGCCCATACGCTGGCGGATGGCGTCGGCCGCGCCGAAGAGGCGGGCCGCTTCGTGGTGACTACCGGCGTCCCCGGCCAATGTGGCGAGGCAGTCGAGGATGTCGGGAACGCCAATGTGCGCCTCGACTTCAGCGGCGCATGTCAGCGCGTCGTGCGCGTCACGCTCGGCCTCCTCCGGCTCACCCTGTGCCATCGCCACGCGCGCGCGTGTGATCAGCGCCGTCATCAGGTGCCAACCCGTCGTTGTCTGCACGGCGTCGTCGGCCCAGCGGCGGGCCGCGATCAGATCCCCGGCCACCAATGCGGCCTGGGCATTGGAGGCGCGCTGCAGTGCCGCATTCCCCGGCTGGACACTCAGGTGCCTCCAGGCGGCGTCGTAGGCGTCCAGCGCCGTCGCAACATCGCCGGCGGACATGGCCGCGACCGCCAACGCCGCGTAGGCGGTGCCCGCGAAGATCCCGCTAAGCTCAGACGCGCTCTGGACGGCCGCGTCCGCCGCGGCGCGGGCCGCAACCGTGTCACCCTGATATGCGAGTGCGAAGCCTTGGCCGGAGAGGCCGTGCGCTTCAAGGAGCCAATCGTGAGCTGCCTGGGCCTCGGCAACCAGCTCGCCGAATTGTGCTGCGGCCCCAGCCAGATCGCCCTGCCATATCTGTGCATAACCGAGGCACACGCGGCACTGTCCCGCGTCGAACCGGTCACCGATCGCCTCGGCGAGATCGCGTCCTTCTTCGCCAGCCTCACGCATCGCGCTCAGGTCACCCGCGACAAGTGCCCCCCACGCCTGCCAGACCAGGATCCAGCTCAAACTCCACCGGTCGCCCAATTCCCGGGCCAGGCCGATCGCCTCCGCGAAGTACGGCCCTGCCACCTCGGCGTTTTGGCCGGCCGCGTTCAAGCCGCAGGCGGTCAGCGCCCGGGTCAGCAGGGCCGGGTCACCGATGTCGTGCGCGATCGCCAGAGCTTGCTGGGCCTGATCCATGTTCTCGGCGGCGACGCCCATCCAGGTGGCGAGCACGGCCTTGTCAGCGAAGGCCCTTGCGCGTGCTGCGGCCGCCACGTCGGCCTGCTGCGCGTTGTCGTCGGTCAGGGCGGCGTCGAGCCAGGCCAGCCCTTCCCGGATACGGCCCCGTGCGAGCCACAGCGGCTGCAGTGACGACGCCAGCGCCAACGCGGACTCGGTATCGGAGTTTTCGCGGCTCCACCCGAACGCGGCGCGCAGGTTGTCGATCTCGGTTTCGGCCTGCTCGATGCGCTGCTCATAATCACGGCCTGCCGGCGCATCGAGCAGGGCCGCCATCGACGTGTAGTAATCGCGGTGACGCGCCCGCACGATGTCGGCCTCGCCGGACTCCCCCAGTTTCTCCAGGGCGTACTGGCGCACCGTTTCGAGTAATCGGTATCGAGTTCGCCCCCCGGTGTTTTCGGCGACCACCAGCGATTTGTCCACCAGCAGGGTGAGTAGATCCAGGACCTGATACCGCTCCACATCTCCACCACCGGCGACCGCCTGGGCTGGGTCGAGGTCAAAGCCGCCCAAAAACACCGCCAGCCGGCGAAACACAACCCGCTCCGGCTCGGTCAACAGCGCATACGACCAGTCCACCGAGGCGCGCAATGTCTGCTGACGGCGCACCGCGGTGCGCGCCCCGCCGGTCAACAGCCGGAAGCGGTCACGCAGACCCTCGAGGATCTCGGCCACCGACAGCGCCCGCACCCGCGCCGCCGCCAGCTCGATCGCCAGCGGCATCCCATCCAGGCGCCGACAAATCTCACCCACCGCCGAAGCGTTGTCGTCGTCGCCGGCGAAATCGGGTCGAGCACGCCGAGCGCGGTCGACGAACAACTCGATCGCCTCATCGGCTACCGACAGCGACGGCACCCGCCAGCTCACTTCACCCGCGACGCCGATCGGCTCACGACTCGTGGCGAGCACGGTGAGCCCCGGCGCCGCGCCCAGCAGAGCCATGACCAGCTCGGCGCTTGCGTCGAGCAGGTGTTCGCAGTTGTCCAGCACCACCAGCATCTGCCGGTCGCGCACAAACCGCAGCAGCGTGTCCATCGTGGAGCGGCCGGGCTGGTCGGGCAGGCCCAGCGCGCGGGCCACCGCGACCGGCACCACGCCGGGATGGGTGATCGGCGCCAGATCGACATACCACACACCGTCACCGAACTCGGCTGCGATCCGGGCCGCGATCTCAATGCTGAGACGGGTCTTGCCGGCGCCGCCGGCACCGGTCAGGGTCACCAGCCGGTTGTCGACGAGCAGCTTCTCCAGGTCAGTCATCTGTGCGCCGCGGCCGACAAAGCTGGTGAGCTGCACCGGAAGGTTGTGAGAGACAACCGAGCTGAGTGTGCGCAGCGGGGGGAAGTCGTTGGGCAGGTCGGGATGGCATAACTGCACCACCCGTTCCGGGCGGGGCAGATCGCGCA
>Ga0306920_100004082_pt1 | contig 18681 bp, 16 predicted proteins | sample flu12Cox44000170_FD_204666 | JGI IMG/M metagenome (GOLD analysis project Ga0306920, IMG submission 204666) | Lab enrichment of tropical soil microbial communities from Luquillo Experimental Forest, Puerto Rico - flux4day.12C.oxic.44.000.170 (v2)... | ecosystem: Environmental > Terrestrial >... | reverse complement strand
CGCTGCATCATCAATGCGCAAAACTGCGTCCATTGCAAAACGTGCGACATCAAGGACCCCAACGCGAACATCACCTGGGTCGCCCCCGAAGGCGGCGGCGGACCGAACTACCAGAACATGTGATGTCGGCGGGTGTGAGGGCCACACCACCACGATATCGCCCAACCGCTGCGAAAATGTCACGATATTGCCATATCAGAGGCTAGACCAACGGTTGAGGTGGACTGGATGATGGTGGAACCTCCTTGCAGGAGGCTCGCAAACCGGTCATTCTTGGAAATCGGTCGGCAACTCGCCGAATATCGCTTGGTGTTCGGGATCCCGCGCCCTTGTGGATCCACCGTCTTCGGGATCGCCGCGTTCGGGATCGCCGATATCGATCGTGCCCATTTTTGGAGAGCAGGCCCCCGTGAAAATATTGTCGCTCCGTGCTGTCACCATGATCGCAGCCACCATCGGCTGGACCTTCCCCCAGGCGCTGGCGGCGCAGTCGCAGGTCCCACGCGACACCTCCCGCATCACGCCGTCCGGCAATTACCTGGCGGCGCGCCAGGCCAATCTGGAGCGCGACGCCGATGCTGCCTCGGTCTACTACCGAGCGGCGTTGCGCACCGATCCGCGTAATCCGGAACTGCTGGAACTCGCCTTCTACTCCGTGCTCGCCGACGGCGACATCGATGAGGCGACGCGGCTCGCCGATCGCCTGATCCAGCTCGACCGCAACAACCGCAACGCCCATCTCGTGCTGGGCGTCAAGGCGCTCAAGACCAAGAATTACAAGGAGGCCCGCCAACAATTCGGCCAAGCCACCCGCGGGCCGGTGACCGACCTCACGGCGACGCTGCTCGCGGCCTGGAGTGCGGCCGGCGCCAACGATTCCAAGGGCGCCATCGAGTCGATCGACAAACTGTCGGGCCCGGAATGGTACGCCATCTTCAAGGACATGCATGCGGGCCTGATCCTCGACCTCGCCAACAACAAGAAGGAAGCGGGTAAGCGCCTCGAGCATTCCTACAAGCTCGATGCGTCGGCGCTGCGGGTGATGCAGGCTTATGCCGGCTTCCTGTCGCGCAATGGCGGACGCGAGGAATCGCTGCGGATCTACGGCGAGTTCGACAAGCAGTTGCCGCGCTACCCGCTGGCTCTCGAGGCCATGACCACATTGCGCAAGGACGAGCCGCTGCCGCGCCTCGTCGATACGGTCCAGGTCGGCGCGGCGGAAGCCTTGTACGGCCTCGGCGCCGCGTTGGGCCGCCGCGAGGAAGAACTGAGCCTCGCCAATCGCGGGCTCGCCTATTTGCAGCTCGCTTTGTACCTCGACCCGAACCATTCGCTCGCGATGCTCGCCCTCGCCGACCTCTACGAGGCGATGAAGAAGCCCGAGCTTGCGATCAAGGTCTACGAGCGGGTGCCGGCCAATTCGCCCCTCAAGCGCAACGCCGAGATCCAACTTGCCACCAACCTCGACACCCTCGAGCGGACCGATGAAGCCAAGAAGCATCTCGACAAGTTGATCGCGACCAAACCCGACGACCTAGAGGCGATCCTCGCGCTCGGCAACATCATGCGCGAGCGTAAGCAATACGCCGGCTGTGCGGACGCCTACGGCAAGGCGGTCGCCCTGCAGCCGAATCCGACGCGGGCCAACTGGACCACCTATTACTTCCGCGGCATCTGCTTCGAGCGCGACAAGCAATGGGCCAAGGCCGAAGCCGACATGAAGAAGGCGCTGGAGCTCTACCCCGAGCAGCCCCATGTGCTGAACTATCTCGGCTATTCCTGGATCGACCAGGGTGTCCATCTCGACGACGGCATGAGCATGATCAAGCGCTCGGTCGAGCAGCGGCCGGACGACGGCTACATCGTCGATTCGCTCGGCTGGGCCTATTACCGGCTCGGCAACTACGACGAGGCGGTAAAGAATCTCGAACGCGCCGTCGAATTGAAGCCGGTCGATCCGACCATCAATGACCATCTCGGCGACGTCTATTGGAAGGTCGATCGCGTGCTGGAAGCCAAGTTCCAGTGGTCGCATGCGCGCGATCTCAAGCCCGACGCGGACGAGTTGAAGACGATCGAAGACAAGCTCAAGAACGGGCTTGCCGCCACCGCGGTCGAGGCCGAAAAGACCAAGAAAGCGGGCGGCGGCTGAACCACGGTCCACCCGCGGGGCCGGCGCGGTGCCCTCTTTGGCGGCGCCAGCGCCGGCAAAGGTCAACCTGACGCTGCGAATCCTCGGCCGGCGTGCCGACGGCTATCATGAGCTCGAAAGCCTAGTGGCGTTCGCCGGCTGCGGTGACCACTTGGCGTTCTGCGCCGGGCCGCAGCTCGAACTCGCGGTATCCGGGCCGACCGCCGGGCAGTCCGGTGCGGTTGCCGACAATCTCGTCCTGCGCGCCGCCAAGGCCCTGGCCGCGCGGATTTCCGACCTCAGCCTCGGCCGGTTCACGCTGACCAAGCAACTGCCGGCGGGCGCGGGCCTCGGCGGCGGCTCTGCTGATGCGGCGGCCGCGTTGCGGCTGCTCGCGCAGGCGAACCATCTTGCCCTCGACGACGGCCGCCTCCTCGACGCCGCGCGCGCGACCGGTGCCGACGTTCCGGTGTGCCTCGACCCCCGGCCGCGCATGATGCGCGGCATCGGCGATATCCTGTCGGCCCCGGTGTCGTTGCCGAAGTTCGGCATCATCATCGTCCATCCCGGCGTCGCCATGCCAACCGCGCCGGTGTTTGCCGCACTGGGCCTGCGCCACGGAGAGCAGTGCCCCGCAAGACCCGCCTCCGCCGCCGTGCCGGACGAACGCGATGCCTTGTTGCGCTGGCTCGCGGACGAGCGCAACGATCTCGAAGCACCCGCCATCTCGATCGCGCCGGCTGTCGCCGAGGCGCTGCGCATGATCGGCACGCTGCCGGGATGCCGTCTCGCCCGCATGTCCGGCTCGGGCTCGGCCTGTTTCGGCTTGTTCGATGACGAGGGCGCCGCAGCGACGGGGGCCGGCCGTCTCGCCAAAGCACAGGGGAGGTGGTGGGTACGCGCCAACAGCATCGGCGGGTGATACCGCGCGCGGCGCACGGTCATTCGACCCGCGCATGCACCAGCACTTTACGCATCAGGCTCGGAAGCGCAGCGCTTGCGATATCGCCGGCCGATATCCAACGCATGCCGTCGGGTGCGGCAGCTGCCTCCGGCACCCCCGCGCGATACACCACGAGCTCGAGCGGAAAATGCGTGAACACGTGGGTCACCATCCCGGCAAGGCGCCGCCAGCGTGCGTTCCCGGCGCCCGCGCGCACGGCCGCGAAGCACGGCGCCAGGGTGAGCGCTCTCGCCTCGTCGAAATCGGCGAGGAACGCCGTGGTTGGCACCTCGGTCATGCCGCCGAGCAGGCCCTTTGCCGGACGGGTCCGCACCAGGAGATGGCCGTCGGCGCGCAGCACTACGAACGCGGCGCCGCGGCGCAGCTGTCCCTCGCGCTTCTTCGCCTTGCGCGGAAACGTCTCGGGATCGCCGCGCCGCCGTGACGCGCAAGCGTCGATGAACGGGCACAGCGCGCAGGCGGGTTTCTTCGGCGTACAGATGGTGGCGCCCAGATCCATCATCGCCTGGGCAAAATCTCCGGGCCGCTGCAGCGGCCGCAACCGTTCCGCCAAGGCACGGATCGCGGGCTTGGCATTCGGCAATTCGTCCTCGACGGCGTAGAGGCGCGCGATCACGCGCTCCACATTGCCGTCGACCGGGCTCGCCGGACGCCCGAACGCGATGGCGGCGACCGCAGCCGCCGTATAGGGACCGATGCCGGGCAGCGCGAGGAGGGCGTCCTGCGCAGCGGGAAAGATGCCGCCATGGCGGGTGACCACCGCCTGGGCGCAAGCATGGAGATGGCGCGCGCGGGCATAATAGCCGAGCCCCGCCCACAGCTTGCGCACGTCCTCGATGTCGGCCGCCGCCAGCGCGCGAACGGAAGGAAACCGCGCCAGGAACTTGGCGTAATAGGGCGCGACGGCGGTGACCGTGGTCTGCTGCAGCATGACCTCCGACAGCCAGACGCGGTATGGATCGGCTGACTCGCCCGGTAGCGCGCGCCACGGCAGCCGGCGGCGGTGGCGGTCGTACCAGGCAAGCAGGCTCATCGGATCGGGACGCTGCACCCCGTGCGCGCCACCGCCATTCTTCCGCTTCACGGCGGGCTTGTCCTTTTTCCTGCCGGTGCTGCCTGTTAAGGTCATGTTTCACCCATGTGGCAGACCCCGGCGCGATGAACAAGCCATCCTCTCCCAAGCCCCTGTCCGCGCTTGTCGGCCGCTGCATGGCGAATGCTTTCAAGCGCCAGGGCTTCACCTCCTGCGAGCTGGTGACCCATTGGGAGGACATCGTCGGCACCGAGATCGCTGCCCATGCGGAACCGATCCGGATGCAGTGGACTCGCGGCACCGACCCCGACGAATCTCCACCCGCCACCTTGGTGTTGCGGGTGGAAGGCCCGGCCGCGATCGAGATCCAGCACCAGTCGGCGGTGATCGTCGAGCGGGTCAATCGCTATTTCGGCTGGCAGGCACTGGCGGGCATCGCGCTCCGCCAGGCGCCGCTGGCCCGGCGGCGCGCCAAGCCGCCACGGCCCAAGATCGACCAGGAACTGGCAAAAGCCATCTCGTCGCGGATGACCGGGATCGCCGACGAGGGGCTGCGCGCCGCCCTCGGCCGGCTCGGCGCGGCCATCAAACGAACGTGAAGGCGCGGTAGTGGCTGCGCCTCGCGCCGATATTGCCACGTCGCCGCGAACGCGGTACCGGTTTTGGCAGCCGCCTGTCGGTAGGCAAGTGGGCGAAATATCTGTAAGTTCGTTGGCGAAATGGAGATCACGCCATGATTACCCGCCGTGAATTCGCAATGAGCAGCGCGGCCGTGCTGGTGCTCGGCGCCCTCGGCCCGCTGGGCGGGCCGGCTTTCGCGCAGACCATCTCCGGCCTGGAATTGATGGCCAAGGGCGCCCTCGACGACATTGCGATGGGCTCGGAAACGGCTCCCGTCACCATCATCGAATACGCCTCGATGACGTGCCCGCATTGCGCCGCCTTCGAGGTCCAGGTGTTTCCCAAATTGAAGGAAAAGTACATCGACACCGGGAAGGTGCGGTTCATCCTGCGTGAGTTCCCGCTCGATACATTAGCGGCGGCGGCCTTCATGCTGGCGCGCTGCGCCGGGCCGGACAAATATTACCCGATGGTCGAGACGCTGTTCGCACAGCAGGCCAAATGGGCGGTGCGCAATCCGATCGAGCCGTTGCTCGCCATCGCCAAGCAGGCTGGGTTCACCCAGCAGAGCTTCGAAGCCTGCATCAACAACAAGGATCAGCTGACAAAGGTGCAGCAGGTGCGCGACCGCGCCTCCCAGAAGTTCAAGGTCAAGGCGACGCCGACCTTCTTCATCAACGGCGAACTCCACGAGGGCGCGATGTCGATCGAAGACCTCGACAAGGCGATCGCGCCCTATCTCAAGGCCTGAGCCAAGACGCCGGAGCCAGGACATCTTCGCGATTTGCCGCGGGGACGGCGCGAGTTCCGTGCCTCCAGGTCATGTGCGCAGGACAAGCGCGCGTGACCGGAGCGTGATGAATTTGACCGCGCCCGGATACCTCTGATTTTCCAAACGGGCCCGAACAGGCGCGCGGCAGTTGACGGCCGCGCCGGCGCGCATGACGCTGGGCAACTGATTCGGCGGCCAGCTTCGAGTGCGGCCGCCAGCCCACAGATTTTTATGCGTGTGAACATGCTCTGGATAATCGCCCCTATCTTGTTGCCGTCCGGCAGCCCCATGGCCATTGTCCCATCGCCATGGCTTACGGCCGCTGATTCTCGCGTCATCGGCCCGGAGTCTGAATTTGGTTCGAATTCGCCGGGCGGGCACTTGTGGGCCGTGTGCGGGGAAATGGGTCGATGAAGCTCACGCGGCTGCGCCTGATCGGTTTCAAGTCTTTCGTCGAACCGACCGATTTCCTGATCGAGCCGGGGTTGACCGGCGTCGTCGGCCCGAACGGCTGCGGCAAGTCGAACCTCGTCGAAGCTATGCGCTGGGTGATGGGCGAGGCCTCCCACAAGGCGATGCGTGCCGCCGGCATGGACGATGTCATCTTTTCCGGCAACAACACCCGCGCGCCGCGCAACACCGCCGAAGTTGCGATGACGATCGACAATACCATGCGCACCGCCCCCGCCCAGTTCAACGGCGACGACATGCTCGAAGTGTCGCGCCGCATCGAGCGCGACGAGGGCTCGACCTATCGGCTCAACGGCCGCGAGGTGCGCGCGCGCGACATCCAGATCCTGTTCGCCGATGCCTCCACCGGCGCCCGCTCGCCGGCGATGGTGCATCAGGGGCGCATCGGCGAGATCATCCAGGCCAAGCCCGAGCAGCGCCGCCGGGTGCTGGAAGAGGCCGCGGGCATTTCCGGATTGCATGCCAGGCGCCATGAAGCCGAGCTGCGCCTGCGTGCGGCCGAGCAAAACCTGGCGCGGCTGGAGGACGTGATCGGCCAGCTGGCCGGCCAGATCGACGCCTTGAAGCGCCAAGCTCGCCAGGCCGTGCGTTACCGCGCGCTGTCGCAGAATATCCGCAAGGCCGAGGCGGCGCTGTTCCAACTGCGCCTGGTGCAGGCCAAAACCGAGGTGACCCAGGCGGAAGCCGCCCAGGCCGCTGGCGTGCGCGAGGTGGCGGAACGCACAGGCGCTGAAGCCGAGGCCGCGACGCGCCAGGCCAATGCGGCCGCGGATTTGCCAGCGCTACGCGAGGGCGAGGCGAAGGCCGCCGCCGCATTGCAGCGCCTGGTGGTCGCCCGCGACGCCCTGGAGCGCGAGGCGACGCTGGCCCGGGAGCGCATCGCCGAGCTGGCTCGGCGGCTCGTCCAATTGGGCGAAGATTGCGAGCGCGAGCAGCGGCTCGGCGCCGATGCCGAGGCGGCGCTGGCGCGCCTGCACACCGAGCAGGAGACGCTCGCGCGCGAGACCGCGGCCAGCGCGGAACGCCGCACCAGCGTCGAGGCCCGCGTGGACGCGGCCGGTGCGACACTCGCCGCCAGCGAAACCCGCTTCGGCGAACTGACCGCGGCGCTCGCCGACCTGACGGCCAAACGCACCCAACTCGAGACGACCATCCGCGGCTGCGACGAGCGCCGCGCGCGGCTTGAGCGCGAGCACGGCCAGCTCACCGCCGAACTCGACGCGCTCATCGCCGACGCCGCCCGCGCCGTCGATCTCGAAGGCCTCGCTGCAGCGGCGGCAGCGGCGCAGGAAGCGGTGACGGCCGCGGAGGCCGATGCGTTGCGTGCCGAGGCGGCGCAATCCGCCGCCCGCCAAGCGCTCGACGTGGCGCGCCAACCGCTCAGCGAAACCGAACGCAGCGTCCATCGACTGGACACCGAGGCAAAGACGCTCGCCCGGGTGCTCCACGTCGAGAACAAGCAGATGTGGCCGCCGGTAATCGACCTGCTCACGGTCGAAAAGGGCTACGAGACCGCGCTCGGCGCCGCGCTCGGCGACGACCTCGACGCGCCGGTCGAGCCGGCGGCGCCGATTCATTGGGCCGGCGCGCCGGCCGATGCCGGCGATCCCGTGCTGCCCGCGGGCGTCGTGCCGCTGAGCACCTTCATCACCGCGGCGCCCGAGGCGATGGCGCGGCGGCTGGCGCAGATCGGCGTCGTCGCCCGTGGCGATGGCGCGCGCATGGCGCGAGACCTCAAGCCCGGCCAGCGGCTGGTGTCGCAGGACGGCGATCTCTGGCGCTGGGACGGCTTTGCCGTCGCCGCCCATGCGCCGACCGGGGCGGCGCGCCGCCTCGCCGGCCGCAACCGCCTCGCCGACATCGAGGCGGAACTGCGCATCGTGCGCGTCAATCTCGATACGCGCCGTCACACGGTGGCCATGGCCGAGGCGGAAGTGGCGGCGACGCGGGAGGCCGAGAACGCCGCCCGCAACCGCTGGCGGGCGGCACAGCGCGAGGCCGATGCCGCCCGCGACCGCCATGCCGCCGCCGAGCGGGAATTGAACCGCATTACCTCGCGCCGGTCCGCCCTGGCGGAAGCCCAGGCGCGGGTCACCACGACATTGACGGAGACGCAGGAAGCCCGCGTCACGGCCTCGCTTGCGCTGGAGGCGCTTTCGCCCTCCGCTGCACTCGAAGCCGAGCTTGCGGAAACCCGCACCGCCGTCGCAGCCGACCGCGGCAGGCTCGCCGAAGTGCGCGCCGAGGCCCAGGCGCTCGCCCGCGAGATCGAGCTTGCCGAGCGCCGCCTCGCCGCGATCGCGTCCGACACCGCCGCCTGGACCAAACGGCGGGAAGGCGCAGCGGCCCAAACTGCGACCATCGAGGCGCGCCTTGCCGAGACCCGCAATGAGCACGCCGGCCTCGTCGACACGCCGCAGCAGTTCGAAGCAAAGCGCCGCGCGCTGATCGCCGAGATCGAGACTGCGGAAACGGCGCGACGCGCCGCCGCCGAAATGCTGGCCGCCGGCGAGCATGCCCTCGCCGAGGCCGACCGCGCGGCACGCGCCGCCCATGACGCGCTCTCGGCGGCGCGCGAAGCCGCCGCGCGCGCGGAGGAGCGTCACGAGGGCGTCAAGCGGCGGCTCGCCGATCTCGCCGCCGAAATCCGCGAGATCCTGGAGACCGAACCGGAGACGCTGGCGGGCCTCGCCGGCTTTACAGCCGACACGCCGCTTCCCGACATCGCGGAAATCGAGGCGGAGCTGGAGAAGCTCAAGCGCGACCGCGAGCGACTCGGCGCCGTCAACCTGCGCGCCGACGAGGAATTGCGCGAAGTCGAGACCCAACACGCCACCCTCGTCACCGAGCGCGACGACCTCGTCGAGGCGATCAAGCGGCTGCGCCAGGGCATCCAGAGCCTCAACCGCGAGGCCCGCGAGCGCCTGCTGGCGTCGTTCTCCGTGGTCAATTCCCACTTCCAGCACCTGTTCACCGAATTGTTCGGGGGCGGCACCGCGGAGCTGCAGCTCGTCGAGAACGACGATCCGCTCGAAGCAGGCCTCGAAATTCTCGCCAAGCCGCCCGGCAAGAAACCGGCGACGCTGTCGCTCCTGTCCGGCGGCGAGCAGGCGCTGACCGCGCTCGCCCTCATCTTCGCGGTGTTCCTGACCAACCCCGCGCCGATCTGCGTGCTCGACGAGGTCGACGCCCCGCTCGACGATTACAATGTCGATCGCTTCTGCGACCTGCTCGACGAGATGTCGAAGTCGACCGACACGCGCTTCATCATCATCACCCACAACCCCATCACCATGGCGCGCATGGACCGGCTGTTCGGCGTCACCATGGCCGAGCGCGGCGTGTCGCAGCTCGTCTCCGTCGATCTGGAAGGCGCCGTGAAAATCCGAGACGCGGTGGCGTAGCGGAGGCGACCACACGACCGCCTCCCCGCCTCGCCAGCTGCCTCCCGACCTGCCGTTCGAATTGCGGGCGGCGCTCGACCGCCTCACCACCGGAATCTCGCGCAAGGATTTGGCCGTGCGCGCGGCGGCGCAATCGCAGAACTACCGTGCCGGCGGCGGATCGCAGGCGATACGTTCGCGCGACGACGCGCTCGCCTATGCCTTCACTCGTCTCCCCGCCACCTATGCCGCAGCCATCGCCGTGTTCAACGCTCTGCGCGAGATATGCGATCTCGAGCCGCGCTCGCTGCTCGATGTCGGCGCCGGCCCCAGCACCGCCGCCTTTGCCGCGTCCGAAGCGTTCGCCGGTCTCGCCGATATTCGCCTCCTCGAGCCCAATGCCCATATGCAGGAGCTGGGTTCGGCGCTGTTGGCGCAGGCGGCGCGCCCGGCGTTGCGCGCGGCGTCCTACCACGGCTCGTTCGCGCCTCGCCCCGCGGTCGCGCCCGCCGACCTCGTGGTGGCGAGCTACGTGGCCGGCGAACTTGTGCCCAACGAACTCGCAAGCTTTGCGCAGGCGTTGTGGGCTGCGACCGCGCAGGTGCTCGTCGTGATCGAGCCGGGCACGCCCGCAGGCTATGGACGGATCATGCAGATCAGAGGACTGTTGATCGGCGGCGGCGCCCATGTCGCGGCGCCTTGCCCGCATGAGCGCGATTGCCCACTGGTTGCGCCGGACTGGTGCCACTTCGCCCAGCGGCTGCCGCGCTTGCGCGACCATCAGCGGGTCAAGGGCGCCAACGTGCCGTTCGAGGACGAGAAGTTCTCCTATGTGGTGCTGTCGCGCGCCCCGCCGCGACGCGTCGATGCCCGTGTGCTCGCACCGCCCAAGCTCACCAAGAGTGCAGTCACCGCCGAGCTCTGCACGGCGCAGGGTGTCGTCACCGATAGCGCCGCGCGCCGGGATGGCGACGACTATCGCCGGCGCAAATCATGGCGCTGGGGTGACGGGGTCAGCCGTTCCGACACGAACAAGTGCGACGCCGCAGGGTGAACCATTCGATGGCGCACTGTGACAAATTACACGCGATTCTCGATCGGCAGATCACTATTATGGGGTAGCGAGATGCACCGGTTCGCGCCGGCGTTGCCGTTGGCGCGAAATCCTTCACCACCGAGGAGCACATCATGTCCACTACCGGCTGGATCGTCATTGCCGCCATTGTCGGCGTCGCCCTGTGGGTCATGGGCGTCTACAACAGCTTGGTGGCGCTGGGCCAGCGGGTCAGCCAGGCCTTTGCCGACATCGACGTCCAGCTGCGCCAGCGCCATGACCTCATCCCGAACCTGGTCGAGACCGTGAAGGGCTATGCCACCCACGAGCGCGGCACCCTGGAGGCCGTGGTGCAGGCCCGCAATTCCGCGGTGAATGCCCAGGGCCAGGATGCCAAGGTCGCCGCCGAGACCCAGCTCTCCGGCGCGCTCGGCAAGCTGTTTGCGCTCGCCGAGGCCTATCCTGACCTCAAGGCCAACACCAATTTCCAGCAATTGCAGTCCGAGCTCAGCGACATCGAGAACAAGCTCGCGGCGGCGCGGCGCTTCTTTAACAATGCGGTGAGCGAATACAATGCGCGCATCCAGCAGTTCCCGGCGGCGCTGTTCGCGGCTTCGTTCGGCTTCACGCCGCGGACGTTCTTCGATCTCGGCGAGGAGCGCAAAACCGTCGAGCAGGCCCCCCAGGTGAAGTTCTGACGGTATTCACATGGGACCGACGCGACTCGTAGGGTGGGCAAAGGCGGCCACGGCGCTCGACACCATGCGTCGTGCTCGGCCCCGCCGTGCCCACGCGCTGTCGGTCGACCGAAGTTCGTCCCCCGACCTCTCCGCGTTGGCACGGCGGAACGCAGCTCGTGCCATTCCGGCAGCGCATCGGCCGCCTTTGCCCACCCTACGCGCCGAGGCTTGAACCATGGCGGCCTACGGGCTCTACAGCCATATCGAGTCGAACAAGCGCCGGTCGGTCGCGCTGCTGGTCGGCCTGTTCGCCACGGTCTATCTCATGGTCTATGCGGGCGCGCTCACCGCGGAGGCGCTGTCCTACAACGCGTCCCTGAATTTCCTGCTGCACAAGGCGTGGCTCGATCTCCTCGCCGCCGCGCCCTATGCGACCGCCGGCACCATCGCCTGGATCGCCATTGCCTATTACTTCCACCAGTCGATGATCGACGCCGTCACCGGCGCCGGCGATGTCACCCGCGCCGAACAGCCGCGCCTCTACAACCTCCTGGAAAATCTCTGCATCTCCCGGGGCATCCCGATGCCCAAGCTCAAGGTGATGGACAGCGACGCACTCAACGCCTTCGCCTCCGGCATGAACGAGAAGCAATACGCCGTGACGGTGACGACCGGCCTGCTCGCCCGGCTCGACGATGCCGAGATGGAGGCGGTGCTCGGCCACGAATTGACCCATATCCGCAACGGCGACGTGCGCCTGATGGTGATCGCCGTCGTCATCGCCGGTGCGATCTCGTTCTTCGCCGAATTGTTCTTCCGCCTGTGGTTCTACTCCGGCACCGGCTTCCGTCGGCGCAGCAGCAACGAGGACCGCGGCAAGGGCGGCGGCGGGCTCGCCATCGTCATCGCCATCGCGCTGATCGCGGTCGCCTGGCTGCTATCGCTCCTGATCCGGTTCGCGCTGTCGCGCTCGCGCGAATTCCTCGCCGATGCGGGCTCGGTCGAACTCACCAAGAACCCCGATGCGATGATCTCGGCGCTGCGCAAGATCGAGGGTCGCGGCGAGCTGCAAGGCGCGACCTCCGCGGTGATGGAGATGTGCGTCGACAACCCGCGCGAGGGATTCGCCGACCTGTTCTCGACCCACCCTTCGGTGGAGAGCCGCGTCAAGGCGCTGGTCGAGACCGCCGGCGGTCATGATCCCGGCCCGCTGGCCTTAACGCCGCCGGATGAATCGGTACCGGCCGATGCGTTGCCGGGCGAGATGCAGGCAGGCCCGTGGGGAAGCGCCGGCGATCAGTCCTCTCCGCCCGCCGGACCATGGGGACCAACGCCGCCGCCAGCGGCGCCGGACCGTCCGTTCCTGCCGGACCGCCCGCCGATCGATCCCAGCGGCCCATGGGGTAAGCCGGGCGGCTGAACGACTGATTGCCCCTCACCACCACCGATGAAAGTGATGCACCGGTCCGCGGCCGTGCCCGACGCCGAGATGGTCGGCTGCGGCGATCGCGGCGGTGACATAATCCTTGGCCGCGCGCACGGCGGCGGAGAGGTCTTCGCCTTTGGCGAGGCCGGCGGCAATGGCGGCGGCGAGCGTGCAGCCAGTGCCGTGGGTATTCCCGGTCGCGATGCGCGCGGCCGCAAACCGCACCGTGGCGGTCGCGGTAACGAGGAGATCGGCACTCTGCGCCCCTTTGCCGTGGCCGCCCTTCATCAGCACGGCCTTGGCTCCCGATGCGAGCAGGCGCTCGGCCTGGCGGACCATCTCGTCTTCGGTCGCGGCCTGCGGCGCGTCGACGAGAGCCGCCGCCTCCGGCAGGTTCGGCGTCACCACCAGCGCCAGCGGGACGAGTTTTTCGCGCAACGCCTCGACCGCATCGGGCGTAAGCAGGCGCTCCCCTGAAGTCGCCACCATCACCGGGTCGAGCACGACCGGGATATGGCTGTGGCGGGCGAGGCCGGCCGCGACGGCTGCAACGACCGCGGCATTGCCGAGCATGCCGATCTTCACCGCACCGACCGTGAGGTCGGAGAACACCGCATCCATCTGCGCGGTGACGAAGGCGGGCGGTACGTCGAGGACCGCGCTGACGCCTTTCGTGTTCTGCGCCGTCAGCGCTGCGATGACCGAGGCGCCATAGACGCCGAGCGCGGAGAAGGTCTTCAGGTCGGCCTGGATCCCCGCGCCGCCGCTCGAATCCGAGCCGGCAATGGTGACGGCAATCGCGGTGGTCATGCCGTGCGGCCTTCACGTCGCCCCGCTTCGGGGGAGAGGTCGACGCGCCTTGGCGCGCCGGGTGAGGGGGCGCCCGCGCGAGTCTGAGCTTCGTGCGCTCCGAGGTGTGACAACGCCCCCTCACTCCGACGCTCTCCCCGCAAGCGGAGAGAGGGAGGAGAGGCGCCTTCGCGCCGTTCGTTTCGCTGGGATCTCAAAGTTCGGTCCTGAGCGCGTCGCCGTGCACGCCGACGGCTGGCACCTTGGGCGCGTATTTCTTCAGCGCGGCGTCGACCACGGCGCGCAGCTCGCGCGCGGCGGCGGCGGGGTCAGGGCGATAGGACAGCGCCGAGATGACGGAGACGCCGTCGGTGCCGGCTGCGATCACGGCTTCGGCATTCGCCGCCGTGATGCCGGCAATGCCGCAGGCCGGGAAATTCCCGATGCGATGGCGAAACACCTGGATCACGCGGCGCAAGCCGTCGAGCCCGATCGGCGTCTTGCCGCTCGCCTTGGAGGTCGTGCCATAGACCCCGCCGATCCCGACATAATCGAGAATGGCGAGCGGCGCTGCGGCCGCCTGCTGCTCGGTCCGTACGGAGAGGCCGATGAAGGGCGCCGGACCGAGCAGGCCGCGTGCCTCTGCGACGCTCATATCGTCCTGGCCAACATGCACCCCGTCGGCGCCGACCGCGAGCGCAACGTCGACGCGGTCGTTGATGATGAGCGGCACCCCGAACGGCGCCAGCGCCGCTTTGAGCGCACGCGCCTCCTCGATCATGTCCGGCGTGCGCGAGACCTTGTCGCGCAATTGCACGAGGGTCGCCCCGCCGGCAACGACCGCGCGGGCGAGGTCGACGAGGTCATGCCCGCCGGTGTGCTCGGGATCGACGATGGCATAGAGACGCAGATCGACCTGCTCCATGCCCGCAGCCTACTCGACCTGGATGTTGTTCTTGACGATGACCTCGCGCCAGCGCGCGATCTCCTCGCGGAGGAAGACCGCGGTCCGGGCCGGCGTGCTCCCGACCGGCTCGGTGCCGACGGCGCGGTAGCGCGCGGCCACGTCCGGCATCTTCAGCACTTCGATGAAATCGGCGGCAAAACGCTGCGCCAGCGCGTCGGGCAGCTTGGGCGGTCCCATCACCGCGAACCATGCGGTCGAGAGAAAGCCCGGCAATCCCGCCTCAGTGGTGGTCGGCACGTTCGGGATCGAAGGCGCCCGCGCCGTGTCGGCGACGGCGAGGACCTTGAACCTGCCGTCGCGGTAATGCGGCAGCACCGGCGAGATGTTGCCGAAGAACATGTCCACATGTCCACCGAGCATGTCGTTCACCACCAGCGTCTCGCCGCGATAGGGCACATGGACGAACGACGTCCCCGTCATGTTCATGAACATGACGGCGTTGAGGTTGGGGGTCGAGCCGACGCCCTGGGAGCCGTAGGTGAGCTTGCCGGGATTGGCCTTGGCGAGCTTGACGAGGGCCGCCACGGTGTCGACGCCGAGTTCCGCACGCACGGTGATCAGATTGGGCACCGACCCCAGCACGGTGATGGGGACGAATTCCTCCGGCCGGTAGGACAGCTGCTTGTAGAGGCTGTGATTGATCGCAAGCGGGCCCGGCGCCGAGACCAGCAACGTGTAGCCGTCCGGCTCGGCCTGGAAAGCATAGTCGGCGCCGATGCTGCCGCCCGCGCCCGTCTTGTTCTCGATGATGATGGGCTGGCCCCACTTCACCTGCAGCTTTTCGGCGGCGACGCGCGCCAGCACGTCGTTAATGCCACCGCCCGGGAACGGAATGATGAAGCGCACGGGCTTCGCCGGAAATCCCGACGGCGCCTGCGCGGGAGCCGGCGAAGCGAGCGCCAACGAGACGACGGAACATGCGAGCGCTGCGAAACGTGAAATCATTTCAACCTCCCGGTTTCCGGGGAAAGCATACGCTCCCGGCGCGCTGGCGCAATCGGACGCCGCTGGCTGCGCCACCGCGCCGGCCGGTCGGCGCAGTCGGGATGCCAGGGTTGCAGCATCGCTGCGTCTGCGGGCATGTGCGCCGGTTCCACAAATCCATCGGGACCGCTAAGGTGCCGCCGGAGACATCGAAAATGGTGAAAGCAGTCCGCGCCGCCGCCATGCCCGCCCAATGGGCGATCGCTGTTTTGGCATTCGCTCGTTGGGCGTTCGCTTTGTTGGCGCTGTTGTGGCCGGGCGTCGCGGCGGCTCAGACCTACCCCGAGCGGCCGGTGCGGATCATCGTGCCGATGCCGGCGGGTGGGTCCTATGATGTCGTCGGCAGGCTGCTCGCCAACCGGCTGTCCGACCTCTTGGGCCAATCCTTCTTCGTCGAAAATCGCACCGGCGCCGGGACGCTGGTCGGCACCCAGTCGGCGGCCGGCGCCCCCGCCGACGGTCACACATTGCTGGTCGGCGGCTTGAGCAACATGGTGTTCAATTTCGCGCTGTACCAGAAGGTCGGCTATGAGCCCGATGATTTCGTTCCGATTGCGCTGGTCTATAGCTTTCCATACGTCATGGTGGCGCGCCACGACCTGCCGCAGAAGAACCTCGCCGAGATCATCAGCTATGCGCGGCAGAGTCCGGGCAAGCTTACCATCGCCCATGCCGGCACCGGCAGCGGCCAGCAGATCGTCGGCGCCGCCTTCATGAGGCTCACCGGCACCACGATCGTCGAGGTGCCCTACCGCACCACCCAGGGCGCCTATCCCGACATGCTGGCGGGCCGCATCGACCTGCTGTTCGACTCGGCGGCGGCGGCGCTGCCCTTTATCAACGCAAACAAGGTGCGCGGCGTCGCCCTGTTGGCGCCTAAGCGCTACCGGACGGTGCCGGACCTGCCGACCATCAGCGAGGCGGGCCTGCCGGGGCTCGGCATCGAATCCTGGATCGGCCTGTTCGCGCCGGCCCGCACTCCGCCGGAGGTGCTCGACCGGTTGCGCCAAGCCACCAGGATCGCCGCCGAGGAGCTCAAGCCGCAATTCGAGAAAAGCGGCGGCGGGCTGGTGCAGATGTCGGTGGCGGAGACCGACAAGTTCATCAAATCCGAATTCGATCAATGGACCCGGGTGATCCGCGACGCGGGTATTCGGCTGGATTGAGCGGCTCGCGCGCTGTTCGCCCTGCGCTTCCTGCGCCGACATCAGATCTTGATGATCATCCCGTCCTCGGCGGTCTCGTGGGCGATAGCATCGCCGCGGCCGAGCATGTCGTCGCTCATATGGGTGAGAATCAGGCGCTTGGGCCGGATCAGCGGCAGCTTTTCGACGAGCTGCCGGTAGCTCAGATGCAGCGGCAACGGCTTGTCGTAGACGTAAGCCTCCGACACGAACAGGTCGGCGTCGCGCCCGATGGCGATCAGGCTGTCGGTCCATTCGGTATCGCCGCTATAGGCCAGCACCTTGCCGTCCATCGCGATGCGATAGCCATGATAGCTGTTGGCCGGCGGCCCGTGACGGACCAGGGTGGCCTTGATTTCAGCATTCTTGAAGTGCCAGGGAATTTCCGGCGTGATCTCCACCAACGACACCTCGAACTTTTTCGTCGACCGCGCCGACCCCTCGAAAGCGGCATCCATCTGGCGCGGAAACCACTCCTTCAGGCCGACCGGGCCGGCGATGGTCAGCGGCCGGGTGCGTCGCGCCGGAAATTGCGCGTCCAGTATGAAAAAGGGCACGCCACCGCTGTGATCCGCATGGAAGTGGGTAAGCAGGATGAGATCGATTCCGTTGCGCTTGATGCCGAATCGGTTCATCGCGATCAGCGAAGAGGCGCCGCAATCGATCAGGAAATTAGTCTCCTTACCGACCACATGAAAACAGGTATTGAACCGCCCCCCGGACCCGAAGGCGTCGCCACTCCCAACGAACTGCAGTTGCATTCCTTCCTCCGTACCCCTTTAAGCAGCATGGTCGCTGGCTTGCCGCCTTGTCAATGTGGTGCAATTTTGCTGGATTGCGGTTCCAGTCGCCGCAGCCGGTGCCGGCAGCGTCGCCGTCTTGAGGCGGCGACGAATGGCGCTAGTCTTTGATTTTGCGCATGAATCCGGTTTCTGGGATCATGTTTCGAGGAGATGGGCGTGATCCCGTTCTTCGTCCAGATCAAATGCCATCTCGGCAAATCCTACACGGTCGCCAATGCCTTGGCGGATGCGGAGATCGCATCGGAAATCTATTCGACCGCTGGCGAATTCGATCTCCTGGTCAAGTTCTACGTCGAACAGGGCACCGACATCGGCCATTTCGTCAACGAGAAGGTGCAGTGCATTCCCGGCATCCAGGACACAAGGACGATCATCACTTTCAAGGCGTTTTAAGAAACACGGCCTCGCCGACGAAGCGCATGAGCTTCAACATCACAGCGAACAGCAGCATCGAGATGACGAAAACGGCCCGGCGGCGGGGCGCAACCCCGGCCGCCGGGCCGCATGTCAGGTATCGAGTGCAGTCGAACCGCGATCAGGGCGCGGCGATATGCCAGATGTTGTTGCGGCCGTCGCCTTCGGCGTCGCCGGCCTTCTTGTCATCTTTCCAGAAATACAGCGGCTTACCCTTGTAGGCCCACTGCTTGCCGCCGTCGTCACGGGTGATCACCGTCCATGCGCCATCGGCCTTGGCATCGGCCGATGCCATCAGCGGTGGCCAGTTGGTGGCGCAATTGCCGTTGCAAGCCGATTTGCCCGCCGCGGTGTCGCGGTCATAGGTGTAGAGCGTCATGCCCTTCGCGTCGACCAGCGTCTTGCCCTTCGCGGAATCGCCGGCCTTGGCGGGCGCCTGAGCAAGGGCAACGCCAGACCCGAGCGCGACGATCACGGCCGCGATCGCAACAGAGAAGATCGTTCTCATGCCTGAGCTCCTTGGGTTTCGCGGAGAGGCCGTTCCGGCATCTCACGTTTTGATCCGGGACGCGTCCCGAACGCCGAGAGGTCTAGCAATTTTCGACGACGCCCGGAAGAACCGTTATCGGTGATCGCCGGCGACAGGGAACCGTGCCGAAACCGGATCGTCACATCGTGTGGACGCGCTTGCCTTCCCGGATCGCGGCCCACAGCCGTTCCGGCGTCGCCGGCATATCGATATGACGGATGCGGAAGGCGCGGTAGAGCGCGTCGACGACCGCGTTCATGACCGCCGGCGCGGAGCCGATGGCGCCGGCCTCGCCCGCCCCCTTCACGCCCAGGGGATTGGTCGCACACCTCACATTGCGGGTTTCGAAGGCGAATGACGGCGCATCTTCGGCGCGCGGCAAGGCGTAGTCCATCAGCGACGCGGTGACGAGCTGGCCGGAATCGCGGTCATAGACTGTGTTCTCCATGATCGCCTGGCCGATACCCTGGACGGCA
>Ga0306920_100004081_pt1 | contig 18682 bp, 16 predicted proteins | sample flu12Cox44000170_FD_204666 | JGI IMG/M metagenome (GOLD analysis project Ga0306920, IMG submission 204666) | Lab enrichment of tropical soil microbial communities from Luquillo Experimental Forest, Puerto Rico - flux4day.12C.oxic.44.000.170 (v2)... | ecosystem: Environmental > Terrestrial >... | reverse complement strand
CTCGGCGGCGGGGAGGATCGTCTCTACGTCGCGCGGCGTCTGGTGCGCATGGCTATCGAGGACATCGGTCTCGCCGATCCGCAGGCGCTAGTGCAGGCGTTAGCGGCCAAGGACACCTTCGACTTTCTCGGCAGCCCCGAAGGCGAGCTCGCACTCGCGCAGGTGGTGGTCTACCTAGCGACGGCACCCAAATCCAACGCCGCCTACGTCGCGTTTGGTGCCGCCATGCGTTCTGCCAGAGAGCACGGTAGCCTGCCGCCACCCAAACACATCCTCAACGCGCCAACGCGCTTCATGCAGCAGGAGGGCTACGGCGCCGGCTACGAGTATGACCACGGCACCCCGGAGGCCTTCTCGGGTCAGAATTATTTCCCCGACGGCATGGCCCGGGCGAAGTTCTACGCTCCGCCCGGACGCGGTCACGAGGCCGACATCAAGAAGCGGCTTGAGCATTGGGCGAAGCTGCGGGCCCAACGTGGACCCGCTAGCGGGGGCGATTGAAATAGGCGTTGATGGCGGTGACGGTGGATTCGCGGAACAGGCCGTCGATCGGCCCGGAATAATAACCCGCATCGCGCAAACGGCTCTGCAGAGCCTGTCGGAACTCTTTGCTCCACGTGCCGGAATACTGCGTCATGCGCTGTCGCGAGAACTCGTTGCGCCGATCGAGCGACTTCATCATCAAGATGGCGGCTTCTGCGGGCTCCTTCCGCTCCACGCCCCTGCCGCGCTGCAGCATCCAGGCGAGGTTGTTCATGGCCATGGCATTGCCCAGGCTGACGGCCTTCCTGTTGAGCGCGACCGCGGTGACATCGTCCCGTCGCACGCCCTTGCCGTACGCATAGAGCAGCGCAAGGTCCATCATGCCGTAGGCATTGCCGAGATCGGCGGCCCGCCTGTACCACACGGCCGCCTTGCCGGCGTCGAGCTCCACGCCCTTGCCCCATTGGTAGAGCCAGCCCAGGTTAACCATGCCGGGCGTGTTGCCGAGATCGGCGGCCCGCTTGTACCACATGGCGGCCTTGGCGAAGTCCGTCTGCACGCCGTTGCCGTTGGCGTACATCAATCCCAGGTCCACCATGCAATGCGGATGGCCAGCTTCTGCGGCCTTGGTGAATAGGCCGACCGCCTCCAGCGCATCTTTGTCGGCGATCTTGCCCTCGAGCAGGATGTGCCCCCAGGCGGTTTGCCGCCTCGACATGATCTCTGGCCGCGGCCAAGCGCAACAGACGCAGGCCCGCCTGCGGGTCGACGGGCGTGCCGCGCCCGTCGAGGAGTGCGACGGCGAGCGCAGTGGTGGCGTTCAGATTGCCGGCATCCGCCGCCCTGCGGTACCACTGCACGGCCTCGCTATCGTCGCGGGCAACGCCACTGCCAGCAGCATACATTCGCCCCAGGCGGTACATGACGTGCGTATTGCCGCTGTCGGCCAGACGCTGCAGTACCGGCAAGAACTCTTCACCCTCCCCGGCGGTGCGCCACACCTCCACGAGTGCCTCGCTGCCGGGCACCATGGACGAGATGCGCTGATGCAGATCGTTGATGCTCGGAACGATCCTGCCGTTGAGACCAACGACGATGTCGCCGAAGCGGATGCCGGCCCGATCGGCCGGGCCGCCGGTTGCAGCCTTGAGGAACAAGGCGCCATCGGCGTTGGGGAGGCCGAGGGAGAGGGCCAACGGTAGCTCAAGCGGCTCCATGTCCACGCCGAGCCAACCCTTCTGCGGATCAGTGGCCTGGCTGCCGAGCCTCGCTTGCAGCCGGATTAGCCGCCCCTGCGGCAGTGAGGGCTCGGTCCGGCGGGACGGAGTGGCGGGTATTTGCTGCACGTGCGTATTGGCAGCCGCCGGCGAGCGCTGCGGCATTCGCACAATGCTGACGCCGGTACCCGACGTCTTATGAAGAGGGACGCGGCGGGCCGGCACATCCAGCCGCGGCAATGGCGCAGTCGCGTGCGCCGACTGGGCCCAGGAGAATAGGGTGCAGACGACGATCAGGATCCTCAGCCATAAGCCACCGCGAAAACCCCAACTCATGAATGCGCGTCCATTCGTCGACGGCCCATACCGTACCCTTTGAACTACGGCATGAGGCTTACCAGTCGATGTCGAAGGTGCCGAAAGGGCTGCGCACGCTCAGCCGATCCTTGTAGATGTAGAGACCGCCTGCTGCACCAACATAGCTGAACGCGCTGCGCTCGCCGTCGAGGTGGATGTGCGGTTTGCTGGGCTCATCCTTGGTCGGAGCAGCATTGCGGGGCGGGGTCGGCGGTGCTGGGGCTGGCGCCACAGCGGGAGCCGGACTGGGCGTGGCTGCGCGTGCAGGGGTCCGGCCGAATGGGGCCGACTGATCGGGACTTGGGGTCGTCGCGATCAATACGCTTGCCGTTTCGACCGTGGCCGGCGCCTCAACGGAAAGCGCCGCGAGCAGGGCCCATCCGCCGATGGTTCCCACCGCAACGGCGGCAAGGCCGCCAAGGGCGAGACCCATGTTCGACCGGGGCATTGGAGTTGCCTCCCCTTGGTGGGTTGCACGGCAATGGGGCGGGTGCCATCGCTGTTATAGCCGGGTGACCCGATCCCGACTGTTCCGCTCGGAACACGGGTGAGCGGGACGCGCTCAGCGACGCCAGTGGAAGCTATGCCGGTTCGGGGAAACAGCGAGCCGGTGCGACCGATCAAGCGCTAAGACGAAGCGGCCGATGCATTCGCCCCAGCCGCTGACGGGCGACAATCAACGGGCGAAGCTCGCCGGGTTGACGCAAGGTGCCAACGGCCCGCGGCAGGGCCAGGCAACGTCGCGAGCAGCCAGCTCTCTTTGGCAAACGTGGCCGTTACCAGTGGTCGTGGCAAATGGTCATGGCAGCGGCGCAGCGCACACCCGCACGGAGAAGCCTAGGGCTCCGCGGCCCTCTTGCTCGGCGTTCTTGCTGGGTCAGGGAACGCCCCACCCCCTGCTCGCCCTAGCCGGGCTTGCGGGCGTCCGCACGTGTGTCCTCGCCGCCGCGACTGGCGAGCCGCGATAGGCGCGGCCCCATGTACGCCTTGGCGGCGGCGTCGAGCTTCTTGAGTTCCGGGTCGTTCTTCTCGAAGTCGAACAGTGGAGCCACCGGATCGAGAACGCTATTCCACAGACTGCCGCGGAAACGGAAGTGCAGCCAACGCCGCTCCAGGTAACCGCCGAACAGCAGCTTTGTGGCGTACGTGGTGGCGCCCATCTCGACGCTCGGGATGCGGTTCTCGATCGCAAACTCGATGAGCTTCAGCCAGTTGACGAAGTAGAGATTGAGCTCCCGGCCTTGGGGATACTGCATGCCGATCTGCTTGGCGAGCACGCGGTCGCGCCCCACCAGGAACAGCTGGAAGCTCAGCAGTTCGTCGCCCCGCCAGCACAACATGAGCTGAGCCTTATCCCCCATGCTGTGCACGACTTTGGCGAAGTACTCAGGATCGAGTTTTTCGAAGTCGCCGTAATCGACCTTGCTTTGCTTCAGAGTGTTGTTGAAAAGTTCGGCAATCCGCGCCTCAAGGCCGGTGATGGAGGAGCGGTATTCGATGCGAACCTTGTTGGCGCTGCGCAGCTTGCGCCGGAAGTAGGAGCCGGTCTTTTCGGGTAGGGCATCCAGGTAGTGGTCGAGGCTGCGGTAGGGTAGATCGAGCATGGCCAGAGGTACGCTCGTCACGCGCCGATAGCCGTGCCGGCCCAGCGTTTGATCGAGCACCTCTGCCGAGCCGTCGAGGCTCTTGATGGCAAGCAATGCGCTCTTATGGGCCTTGGCCAGCTGCGCCAGATAGGTCAGCAGGCCATCGAAGGCGCGGGCGCAAGCGGCGTCCGACAGCTCGGGCGCAAAGCCCAACGCGCAATTGTCGGACATGGGCGAGCCGATGCCGATGACCGGAAAGCTGACGAGCCGCGGCCAGCGCGCGTGCACCCAGTCGCCGAGCTGGCGCAGGCGTCCCTGCAGAGGCGTGTCGACCCGGTAGGCGACGCGAAAGAGCGGCGCGGCGGCGACGATGGTGTCGCCGGCGAAGGCGGCGATGACACCGAGCCTGAAACCCGGCGGCGGCACGCCCTCCACCGCAGCGTAGAAATCCCAGCTTTCCGGCTCGCCCGGCAGCACGCGCTCCCAGGCCGTGCGGGGGATGGAGGCAATCGAGTCATAGCTCTTGATGGTAAGGTTGCCGGCAAGCTGCAACGGGGGCAGCGCGTTGGCCGACGGGCCGGTCTTGCTCCGCATCGACGCACCACCGCCTGCGGCGCCCTCCACCCTCATGTCCGATCGAAGCCCCCACGCTTGCTTATGCGGTCCCGGCGTGGTCCCCCGTAAGGGGCACCCGCCCGGCGCGCAAGCTTGACCTCTGTGGAGCCTTGCCGGCCGCGCTTGAGCCCGGGACGAACTTTCGGCCAACCTGTAGAAGAATTGCGCACCGGGCTCAACCCATGCTGGGCCGGGCAGATCGCCCGAGGATTGCGCCGCCGCGCGCCCGTTCCCATTTTCCCAACAGGCGCCTTGCGCTGTGTCAATGCCGCGCAATCCGCCGCCCTCACCATAATGCCAGTCGACCGCATGATTGCGTCAAACCCTAAAGGACAGGAGTGAGCAATGGCAAAATCCGAAATTACCAGGCCGGAGGACCGTCCCCGCCCGCTCGATCTCTTCTCCACCATGCGCAGCGAGATGAACCGCATGCTCGAGCGCTTCGAGCACGACTGGCCACGCCTGCCGGGCTTCTTTGGGCGTGGCAGCGCGGGCAGCATGGTTCCCGAGCTCGACGTCCGCGAGGACGGCAAGCAGCTGACGATCGAGGCCGATCTGCCGGGTTTGGAAGAAAAGGACGTCACGCTCACACTGCGCGATGGCGTGCTCACCATCAAGGGCGAGCGCAAGCAAGAGCGCGAGGAGAAGGCCGATAACTACCATATGATGGAGCGCAGCTTCGGCACCTTCCAGCGCTCGCTTCGTCTGCCTGATACGATCGATGAGAACAGCGTTGAAGCGCGCTTCGACAAGGGGGTGCTCAAGATTACGGCAGCCAAGCGGCCAGACGCGGTGCGCGCTGAGCGCACCATCGCCATCAAGAAGGCCTGATGCTGGCGCAGCGCGGCGGTACCGGACAAGACCACGCGATGCAAGCCATGGTGCTGGAGCGGCCGGGCACGCCGCTGCGCGCGATGCGGCTGCCCAAGAGGGCGCCGGCTGCGGGCGCGGTGCTCGTGAAGGTGAGCGCCTGCGGGGTTTGCCGTACGGATTTGCATGTGGTCGACGGCGAGCTCACCGAGCCCAAGCTGCCGATCATTCCGGGCCACGAAATCGTCGGGCGGGTGGAGAGCGTCGGACAAGGGGTGGACAAGTTCCACCCCGGAGACCGGGTTGGAATACCCTGGCTCGGCCATACCTGCGGAGCCTGTCCCTACTGCGCCGCCGGCCGCGAGAACCTGTGCGATGCGCCGCGGTTTACGGGCTACCAGATCGACGGCGGTTATGCTGAGTACACGACCGCCGACGCCAGCTATTGCTTTGCTTTGCCAGAGGGCTACTCCGACCTCGCCGCCGCGCCGCTGCTCTGTGCCGGGTTGATCGGCTACCGCTCACTCAGCATGGCGGGCGATGTGGCACACCTCGGCATCTATGGGTTCGGTGCCGCCGCCCACATCGTGGCGCAAGTGGCCCGGCATCAGGGCCGGTCGGTTTATGCCTTCACCCGGCCGGACGATGCCGATGCGCAGGCGTTCGCGTTGGCGCTGGGCTGCGCCTGGGCCGGCGGATCGGACACGGCGCCACCGGTGCCGCTCGACGCGGCCATCATCTTCGCCCCCGTCGGCGCGCTGGTGCCGGCGGCGCTTGCCGCCGTGCGCAAAGGTGGCGCGGTGGTGCTGGGCGGCATCCACATGAGCGACATCCCGGCGCTGCCCTACCATCTATTGTGGGGCGAGCGTGTGGTGCGCTCTGTCGCCAACCTGACGCGCGCCGACGCCACGGCGTTTCTCGCATTGGCCCGGCGGACGCCGCTTGATACCCACGTGGTGCCGTTTCCCCTGAGCGCCGCCAACCAGGCGCTCGCGCGGCTGCGCGAAGGCAAACTCACCGGCGCCGCCGTGCTCGTGCCCGATGCGCTATGGTCGACCTCATTGGGTCAACGCGATGGGTAAATGTGACGGGCCGACGTCACTGGGCCAAAATCACTGGGCCAAAGTCACTGGGCCAACGTCACTGGGCCAACGTGATGGGCCAACGTGATGGGCCAAAATCGAGCGGCTACTTCCCACCCATCGCCTTCGCCTTCCACAGCTCCCAGGGGCGCATCACCACCTGCTGCTGGATGATATCGGCTTTGGCGCCCTCCTCGGGCTCGAGGTACGTCACCGGTCCGCCGAGTGCAATGGCTTGCACCTGCAGGCGCGCGTTGAGCTCCGTATAGACAGCTCGATAGACCGCCACCTGAACGCTGGGCCCCACCACCACGTCGCCGTGGCCGCGCATCAGCACAACCGGCTTGTCGCCCAGCGTCTCGGCCAGTGCCCTGCCCAGCGCGGCGTTGGCGATCAGCATATTCGTCATGCCGGCAGCTTTGCGGATTTCGAACACCGGCACGCCAGCCGCCAAGAAACCAGCCACATGATACATGGGCCGCAGCGGCACGGGGCTCGCAGCGAAGGGGATGATGCCTGGCGAATGCGAGTGGATCACACTCTTCACGTCCGGGCGCGCCCTATAGACCTCGCAGTGGATGAAGCGCTCAAGGAAGCTTGCTCGCCCGCGCTCGTCGATGGCGTTGCAATCAAGGTCGTACTCGAGAATGTCGGCCGCCGTCGTCAGCGCCGGAGCCAGTGAGCGCGACATCAGCAACCTCGCGGAGTTGCCGGGGTGGCGAATGCTGACATGGCCGAAGCCATCGAGCACGCCCTGATCGGCGAGAATTCGGTTCGCCGCCACCAGGTCCTCGATCACGGCCGGTTCGACGGGGCCTCCCGAGCCCGACGGCGCCTGAGCGCGCGCTGGCGGGGCCTGCAGCCACAATGACCAGAGAACACCAACAAGGACCGACCCAATCAGCGCCTGCCATGTTCTCATCCGGTTGCTGCCCGCCATGGCACCCTCCTCCCGTCTCGGCAAGTTAAGCAAACATGCGATATTGGAGGCTCGCCCCGCAATTCAGCCGCCTCGAGGTGCCCATCCTTCCAAGGTGCCCCAGCGACGGCGCGGCGTGCCCTGCCGGCCGCGTCGAAAGCCATCGTCGCCACGGCGGATCGATCATGACCGCAACGGCCGAACGCAGTCTTGATCGAGAGGTGATGGCTAAGGCAACGCCGCGGGAAGTGGCAACCGCTCTTGCCAACAGGAAAGCGCGGCCCATGCGTCAAATGCGAGCGCAGTCTCCCCCCATGGCCTTCTCGATCGAAGCAGCGCGAGGCCGGGTCGCAGTTGACCTTAGTTATCCAAAAAGCTGCGCAGCTTGCGGCTCCGGCTTGGATGCTTCAGCTTGCGCAGGGCCTTGGCCTCGATCTGGCGGATGCGCTCGCGGGTCACGCTGAACTGCTGGCCAACCTCCTCGAGCGTGTGGTCGGTGTTCATGCCGATGCCGAAGCGCATGCGCAATACACGCTCCTCGCGCGGGGTGAGCGAGGCCAGCACGCGCGTCGTCGTCTCGCGCAGGTTGGATTGAATGGCGGCGTCGATGGGCAGCACCGCGTTGCGGTCCTCGATGAAGTCGCCCAGGTGCGAATCCTCCTCGTCGCCGATGGGCGTCTCGAGCGAGATCGGCTCCTTGGCGATCTTCAGCACCTTGCGCACCTTTTCCAACGGCATGGCGAGCTTCTCGGAAAGCTCCTCCGGCGTCGGCTCGCGGCCGATCTCGTGCAGCATTTGGCGGGACGTGCGCACGATCTTGTTGATCGTCTCGATCATATGCACGGGAATGCGGATGGTGCGCGCCTGGTCGGCGATGGAGCGCGTGATGGCTTGCCGGATCCACCAGGTGGCGTAGGTGGAGAACTTGTAGCCCCGGCGGTACTCGAACTTGTCGACCGCCTTCATCAGGCCGATGTTGCCCTCCTGGATCAGGTCCAGGAACTGCAGGCCGCGGTTGGTGTACTTCTTGGCAATGGAGATCACCAGGCGGAGGTTGGCCTCCACCATCTCTTTCTTCGCCTGGCGCGCCTCGCGCTCACCTTTCTGCACCGCCTTGACGATACGCCGGAACTCGGTGATCTCCAGTCCAGTCTCCGAGGCAAGGGTCCGGATCTCATCGCGGATGGCGTCGATGTGCGCCTTCTCGTGCTTGATGAACTGCGCCCACTTGCGGTTGCCGGCGCTGCCCATGCGCTCGATCCAGGCCTGGTCGAGCTCATTGCCGAAGTATTCGTCGATGAAGTTCTGGCGCGGCACGCCGTAGCTGTCGGCCAGCCGCATCAGCCGGCTCTCCAATGCCACGAGGCGCTTGTTGATGGAGTAGAGCTGCTCCACCAAGCTTTCGATGCGTGCGTTGTTGAGCGACAGGCTCTTGACGTAGCCGATGATTTCGTCGCGCAGCTTGTCGTAGCCGCGCTGTTGCTGGCGCGTGAATTGCTCGCTTGCAACCTGCATCTCGACCTTCTTGTCCTGCAGCTTGCGCAGCTTCTTGTAGGTGGCCGCGATGTTGTCGAAGGTGTCGAGCACCTTGGGCTTGAGCTCGGCCTCCATGGCGGCGAGCGAGAGCGCGTTCTCGAAGTCCTCGTCGTCCTCCAGCTCGCCTTCGGGGCGTGCCTCCCCGTCGCTGCCATCGACACCGTCCACGGAGGCAGAGGTGGGCGGGGCAGATGCCACCTCCGGGCTAGCGGCGGCCACGACCGGCGGCGGGGCCGCCTTGGCCTCGGGACCTTCGTAGGTGGCTTCCAGGTCGATGATGTCGCGCAGCAGGATCTTGGCGTCCCTGAGCTCGTCGCGCCAGATGATGACGGCCTGGAAGGTGAGGGGGCTCTCGCACAGGCCTGCGATCATCGCCTCGCGGCCGGCCTCGATACGCTTGGCAATGGCAATCTCACCCTCGCGGGAGAGCAGCTCCACTGAGCCCATGTCGCGCAGATACATGCGCACCGGATCATCGGTGCGCTCGGCAGGCTCCTGACGCGCCTGCGCGGCGGCGGGCACGCTGGCGGTCGATACCACCACGGCACGGCTCGGCTCATCTTCCTCGCCCGCGTCCTCGCCGTCCGGGGATGCCGCCGCCTCCTCCGGGTCCTCGCTCTCGACCACCGTGATGCCCATGTCGGACAGCATCGACATGGTGTCCTCAATCTGGTCGGGGGACACTTCCTCGGAGGGCAACACCGCATTGAGGGCGTCAAGGGTAACAAACCCACGCGCCTTGGCGGTCTTGATGAACCTTTTAACGGCCGCATCCGACAGGTCGAGAAGGGGGCTGTCCTTCTCCGGGGCCTCAGATTGGGTCCCGGCCTGGTCCTCGGTCTTCGCTGTCATTGCCATTCCATAACTCCCGGGCACGCGGCTGCGGCGCAGCACGCGGAGGAAAAATTCACAGGCTCCGCGATCGACGCTTGCCGACGCCCAGCAACACGGCAGGCAAACGCGTCGCGTGCGGCGGTGGGCCGCCACGCTGGCTTGGTCCGGAAAGCTCCCCGTGCGTTAGCGCGAAGGCCGAGCCGCAAGCTCGTGTGTCCTTCAGGTGGGAGCCTCCGCAGGGATACATAAATTGAGCGCGCTTTACCAGCTCTCTTTTGTTGCATCAACGGGCGCGCCGGCATGCCTATTCCGATCCAACTGCCCAGCTGAAGCTGCATCCTGCTTCCCCGCCCTCGTCTGAGCTTGCTGAACGAGGTACAGTTTGGCTAAGCTCACGCCTCACCGCTTCCGTCGGCCGTTGCTTCGCGGGCGAGGCGCTGCTGGATGTCGACGATCCTGCGCCAAGTCTCCTCGGTGGGCTCGGCCTGCCAATCGCGCTCCGCCACGGCGAGCGCATGTTTCAAGCCCACTTGCCCCTGGTGCAGGGCGAGCGCATGTCGCCAGCCCTCCTCCACGCTGGACGCTTCCGCCTCGGGCTCGGCGAACTTGTCGCTCCGGTGAGTGACCGCCCGTTCGGCCATAGCCACCACTTTGTCCAGGCCCAAGCTGCTGAGTTGGGTGCGCACCTCCCCCCTTTCAAGGGAGATATTCCGAGCAAGGAGTTCGAGCAGCGCATCGCGCAGGCGGGCGAGCGGCGGGGAGGTGAGGGCAAGCTCGGCCACGTCCTCGCAGTGGGCCTCCAATAGCCAGGGGTGGTTGAGGAGGGTGCGGATCATGAGGGCCTCGCGGGGGGGCAGGGGGAGGGATCGGCCGGCAAGCTCGTTGCTGCGCATGGCCGCTGCAGCAAGTGCGGCGGCGCGGGGTATGGTGCCCAGCCGCGACCGCTCGGTTGCTCGCGCTGCCACGCGCCAGTCAAGCGCGGTGTTGTCACGGCGCTTGCCAACAATGCGCGCATCGCGCCGGCCGTTCGTGCCGGCGATCTGACGCACCAGCTTGCGGTTCCGGGCCCACAAGGTCTCGCGCAGCTCGCGCTCATAGTGCGCACGCACGCTGCGATCGCCGATGCGGGCGACGAGCGCGCCAAGGCGGGCTTCGAGCGAGGCACGCTGTTCGGGTGTGAGGCCCCCCGCACCCTGGCGTTCCTCGCGTTCGATCAGCACGTCGAAGAGCGGCAGGGTCTTGGTGTCCAGGATTTCCTGGAAGGCTGCGGCGCCGTGCTGGCGGATTAGGTCATCGGGGTCGAGCCCCTCGGGAAGGAAGGTAAACTGCACACTGTGACCCGGCCGCAGGTGCGGCAGCACCGTTTCCACGGCTCGAAAGGCGGCCCGTCGTCCGGCCGCGTCGCCGTCGAAGCACAGCACGGGCTCAGGCGCCATCCGCCACAACACGCGCAACTGATCCTCGGTCAGGGCCGTGCCGAGGGGGGCGACCGTCTCCGCGAACCCCGCTTGGGTCAGCGCGATGACGTCCATGTAGCCCTCGACCACGAAAATGCGGCCCTTCTCGTGGGCGGCAAGGCGCGCGCCGTTGGCGTTGTAGAGGATCGACCCCTTGTGGAAGAGCGGTGTCTCGGGCGAGTTGAGGTACTTGGCGGCTGCCTCGGGGTCGAGCGCGCGTCCGCCAAAGGCGATGACGCGCCCTTTGAGATCCCTGATCGGGAAGGTGACGCGGTGGCGGAACCGGTCATAGGAGACCGGAATGTCGTCGCCGGCAATCAGCATGCCCGAGGCCACCATATCGGCCGCCGAGAAACCGGCATTGGCGAGATGCTCCTTCAACGCCGCCCGGGCATTGGGCGCATACCCCAGGCGAAAGCGGGCGACGGTTTGCGCGCTTGCTCCACGCTGGTCGAGATATCGGCGCGCTTGCGCACCGGTGCTGGCGGCGAGTTGCGCCTCGAAGAAGCACACCGCGGCGTCCATCAGTTGATATAGCCGCGCGCGCTCGTCCTCCCGCTGGGCCTCATTGAGGCCGACCTTGGGCACCGGCAGGCCTGCCTCTTGCGCCAAGCGCTCCACAGCTTCCGGAAAGCTCAGGCCCTCGGTGAGCATGAGGAATTTGAAAATGTCCCCGTTCTGGCCCGACGAGAAGTCGAACCATGAGCCCTTGTGATCGTTGACGAAAAACGACGGCGTGCGCTCCTGTTTGAAGGGCGAGAGGCCCTTCAGCTCGCGTCCCGACCGCTTCAGCGCCACCTTGCGGGCCACCACCTGGCTGACGGGCAGCCGGGCGCGAATCTCATCGAGCAGCGAGGGCGGAAAGCGCATGAAGCTCTCGCATCACCGAGGGTGTGGAACTTCCTCTCCTTATGTGATTCGCGGCAGTTTCCCTCGCTGCTGGCAACGCTGTGCTCTCCACCCACCGGTTTCCACAGCAATCTTGGCAGCTTGGGGGGAGCCGTAGCGGGGACCAGCCCAACGCCACGGGCGTGCCGGGTCGGACTGATTTTGAGGCATGAAGCCCGATGCACGCGTGGCGCCTGCAACATGGCGGGGCCATGAGGGTGAGAGCATATGAGGGTGCCAGGAGGGGGATTGCTGTTAGTGGAGCAGATCCTTGACCCAACCGCTCGCCTTGGCAAAGTCCATGCGGCCGGCATAGCGCGCTTTGAGGGCGGCCATCACCTTGCCCATCTCCTTAGGACTGCCGGCCCCGACCTCCTTGATGGTGGCGGCGACCACCTCTCTGGCCTCAGCCTCGCTCATCTGCTTGGGCAGGAACTCCTCGATGACGGCGATCTCGGCCGCTTCCTGGTCTGCCTGTTGCTTGCGGCCAGCCTGCTGGTAGGCGGCAAGCGATTCGCGCCGTTGCTTGATCATCCGCTGCAGCACGGCGGGGATCTCGGTGTCGGGGACGGGCTTCCTGGCGGCGATGTCGGCCTGCTGCAGCGCGGCGCTGATCAGCCGCAACGCCGAGAGGCGCGGCTTGTTCTGCGCCTTGAGCGCAGCATTGGTTTCGGCCTTCAGGCGGTCGCGCATGGGAGCCTCCTTGTGCCGGCTCATTTATGCCGGTCCGGCACCAACCACAAGCTCGGTTGACCCCATGGTTGGCTTCGCCTACACCGCATCGACCTTGCTGGGAGGGGCTGATTGCTCCTCTCATGGTTGCCCTCTCGAGCTCAGGGAAGGCAGGGTTGCGTAAATCCCCGCCTGCCCTGGGGGGAGGTTGCCATGACCACGAATGCTCCCAAGTCCTGGACCGAGACGCCCCTGACCGGCCGGCTGGTGCTGGCCGACGGCACGGTGATCACGGGCCACGGGCTCGGCGCCGCCGGCTCCGCGGTGGGCGAGGTGTGCTTCAACACCGCCATGACCGGTTACCAGGAGATCCTCACCGATCCCTCCTACGCCGGCCAGATCATCACGTTCACATTTCCGCACATCGGCAACGTCGGGACCAACCGGGAGGACAACGAGACGTCCAACCTCGCCATGCGCGCTGGCGTGCGCGGCTGCGTGCTGCGCGCGAACGTGCCGCAGCCCTCCAACTACCGTGCGGGCGCGAGCCTCGATGCCTGGCTCAAGACGCGCGGCATCATTGCGCTCGCCGGCGTCGATACGCGGGCGCTCGCGGCGCGCATTCGCGCACACGGCATGCCAAACGGCGTCATCGCGCACCACCCTTCGGGCTGCTTCGATCTCGACCAACTCAAAGCCGAGGCCAAGGCTTGGCCGGGGCTCCTGGGCCTTGACCTGGTGCCCGAGGTCACCGCCGGGCAGAGCTACACATGGGAGGAGTCGCGGTGGATTTGGGGCAAGGGCTATGGGCGGCAGCACCATCATGACTTCAACGTGGTGGCGGTAGATTACGGTCTCAAGCGCAACATCCTGCGCTGCCTGGCGGCGTCGGGCTCAAAGGTGACGGTCGTGCCGGCCACGGCCAGCGCCGAGGAGATCCTGGAGCGCAAGCCCGATGGCGTGTTCCTCTCCAACGGTCCGGGCGATCCCGCAGCCACCGGTACCTATGCGGTCCCCGAGATCAAGAAACTGATCGCGTCCGGCAAGCCGATGTTCGGCATCTGCCTCGGTCATCAGATGCTGGGTCTCGCCATCGGCGCCCAAACCCGCAAGATGCATCAGGGCCACCATGGCGCCAATCATCCGGTGAAGGACTTCACGACCGGCAAGGTCGAGATCACCTCCATGAACCACGGCTTCGCCGTCGACCGCGACACGCTGCCGCCGGAGGCCGAGGAGACGCACCGCTCGTTGTTCGATGGCTCCAATTGCGGCCTGCGCCTTAGGGACAAGCCGGTGTTCTCCGTGCAGTACCATCCCGAGGCTTCACCGGGGCCCGAGGATAGCCACTACCTCTTCACGCGGTTCATCAACCTGATGCGCGCCCGCAAGGGGCTGCCGGCTTTGAAGGAGCGGTGAGGCGGCTGCGCTGGCGCCTTGCGATGAGCCTTGGGGGGGTCCATTGTCGATCCGCCCGCAACTCGCTCCCGCCCGGTGGTCCTCATGCCCACAACGTGCCATTGCCTGCCGATCGAGGCCAACCGCTTCCTCATCGTGGGCGGTGCGAGCCTGGTGGGCTCAGCATCTGCCGAGGTGCTGCTGGAAAGGGGTGCGGCTGAGGTGACGGTGCTTGACAGCTTCTACCAGGGTTCGGCCGACAACCTGAAGCACCTGCAAGGCAACGCGCGACTGAAGCTGGTGGAGGGCGACGTCATGCATCTGCCGCAGCTGCTTGCGGCGGCCAAGGGCATGGACGGCGTGCTGCATCTGGCCGCGCTCATGTCCATCAGCATGGACCGCGACCCGTGGAGGGGGCTCGACGTCAACGTGCGCGGCACGCAAAACGTGATCGAGGCCTGCTGCCTCACGGGTGTGAAGAAGCTGGTGTTCACATCGTCCAGCGCCGTCTATGGATACGGACTGGGCCTCGCCGGCAACCTCGTGGAGACCACGCCCTTCCTCACCTACGGCGCGCCGCCTGGGGCCATCATTTACGGCGCCACCAAAGTCATCGGCGAGCAGCTCTGTCGCGATGCTTTTGCCAAGCGGGGGCTCGACTATGTGGTGGTGCGCTACTCTACGGTCTACGGCGAGCGCCAGCATTACCGCGCCACCAATGCCCTCTTTATCATCGAGACCCACGATCGCGTGCGCCACGGGCGGCGGCCGCGCGTTATCGGCGACGGTTCCGACACCAAGCATTTCGTCCACGTGAGCGATGCGGCGCGCGCCAATGCCGCCGCGTTCGCCGCCGATGCCACCGACATCGCGGTCAATATCTCGGGGCCGAGGCCGACGACCACGCTCGAGATCGTGCGGCTCGTCGCCGAGCTTGCCGGCAAGGACCTCGAGCCGGAGCATGTCGAGCCCGAACCGGGCAAGGTGCAGTTGAGCGCCGGCGGCGCCTGGTGCATGGATCACCGCTTGGCCGAGCGCGTCCTCGGCTGGCGCCCCGAGGTCGACTTGCGCGAGGGAATCCGCCGCCTGATCGTCTGGCGCGAGGCCACGGGGAAGTGACCGGGCATCAACCAGGTGTCGCATCAGGGCTACGCATCAGGGCGACCGCATGGTTCCTCCCACCAGTCCCATCGAGGGGATAGAGGGCGCTGATGGGGTTCGGAGGGGGTTGATCAGGGCTGCTTCCAGGCCACGACCTCCGTGTGGGAGAAGCAGTAGAACGCGTCGGGGTCGTCGCCCCAAGCGCGCCAGCCGTCGGCCATGCACTTGAGATCGGCGCGCGTGGCAATGGCGTACTCCAGGGCCTTGTCGGCGAGGTTGGAGTGGAGCGTGCGCTCGGCGTAGGTGTTGGCCCACTCGCGCGTGGCGGCGCCATCTGCGTAGGAGGTGGCGGAGGTCGTGACCCGGGTGCGCGCGAAGCCCGCTTCGCGCAACCAGCGCCGCAGATAGCGGCCGGCGTTGGGCTCTCCGCCGTTGCGGCGGGCCAGCTCGTAGTAGAGCGCGAGAAATCGGCGCATGCCTTCGTTGGCGGGATAGAAAGTCGCGCTGCCCCAGTCGACGTCGCGCACGCCGATTACGCCCTCAGGTTTGAGAAGCCCGCGCATCTGCGCAAGCGCTTCGACCGGCCGGGCCAAATGCTGCAGCACCTGGTGGGCAAAGACCGCATCGAACGTCTCCGCGGCAAAGCGCGACTGATAGATGCTTGCGACCTCAAAGGTGAGGTTCGCAATCGGCGCATCAAGGAGCGAGCGGGCGCTGTCGATCACGCTGGCCGACGTATCGATGCCGATCGCCTCTCCCGGCGCAACGCGCCTGGCAAGACCGGCCGTGATGGAGCCCGGGCCGCAGCCAACGTCGAGCAGCCGGTGGCCCGGACGCAGCTCACCGAGAAAAAACGCTGCCTCCCTCTCGGCCGTGCGCTTGGCATGGTTGCTGACGACCGAGGCGTGGTGCCCGTGCTGGTAGACCTCGTGGGCAGGTGGGGAACTGGCCATCGGCAGGCTCCGGATTCTCGGGCGGCGGCAGGTCTTTGGCCAGACGTCTCCAAGAGCTATGCTGCTGTCGTCCGAACCGGGTGGAGAGAACGGCCATGATGCACGCCCGCATCACCTTGGTAGCGTTGCTGCTGGCGCTTGTCACGCCAGCGGCTGCCGGCACCGTAGAGGAGGAAGCCAACAAGAAGGCCGTGCTCGAGTTCTACGACAAGGCGCTCAACCAGAAGGACTTCGCGGCGGCGGCCAAGTTCTTGGGCCCCCGCTACGTCCAGCACAATCCAAACGCGGCCGACGGGATCGAAGGTTTCCAGCGGTTCATCGCGTTCAGGCGAGAGAAGTTTCCCAACGCCCGGAGCGAGGTCAAGCGCGCGTTTGCCGATGCCGATTTCGTGATCCTGCACGTGCATTCCATCCGCGCGCCGGGCGAGCGCGGAGTGGCCATCGTCGACATCTTCCGGCTGGAGAACGGCAAGGTCGTCGAGCATTGGGACGTGGTGCAGCCGGTCCCCGACACGGCCGCAAACGGCAACACCATGTTCTGATCGCAGCACCGTCGGGCTGAGACCTGTTGCGTCCTGCAGTCGCCATATGAGCGCCTCGAGGAAACTAGCCACCGCTGCCGCGCTCACCAGCGCGCTGGCGGGCTGTTCAGGCATCGATGCCGGGCAGGCGCGCACGTGCCGCAGCATCATACCGGCGCTCAACCCTGCGCAGGCCGCCTTCATAATTCGGCGCACCGCGCCGCTGGCGCGTGGAGAGGGCGTGCACATCGACTACCGCGCAAGCGGCCCGGAGGGCCCGCCGCATGAGCGGTACCTCGAATGCCGGTTCGCTGCAGGCAGCCTCGCATCCCCAGACCGGGGTTCCCTCGTCGGGGTGCGCACGGAGGAGGGCCCGATGGGCGAGCTGCGGCTGCGACTTCTGCGGCGCTTCTGGCTCGACAGAGAGGGGGCGGCGGCCGATCCCGAGCCGGTGCCTGGCGCCTCGCTTTCGCTCGAGGTGCCGCGCGGGCTGGCCGTTGGGCTGCAGCACGCGGTGTTCGCGCTGCCATCCGTCTCGATCTATGCCATGCTGGCCGCGGCCTATTCGCTCGTCTACGGTCTCGTCGGCCGCATCAATCTGGCGTTCGGGGAACTGGCGGCCGCGAGCGGCTATGCTGCCTTCCTAGGATTTGCCATCGCCGGCTCGGCGTTGGGGGTCGGGGTGCCGCTCGCCGTCGCACTGATGTTGGCGCTCGCGGCCGCAATCGCCTACGGCGTCGCATCGGGGCGGTTCGTGTTCGCGCCACTGATGGGGCAAACGGGCCAGCGGGTGTTGATCGGCACCATTGGGCTGGCTCTCGTGCTGCAGGAGGGTCTGCGTCTCGCCCAAGGCTCACGACTTAAGTGGGTGCAACCGATCCTCAACGCACCTCGCGCCGTGGTGCGCGCTGGCGATTTCGTGGTGACCGTGACGCCGATGGCGCTGATCGCCGCGGGGCTCTGTCTGTCAGCGGTGCTGGCGCTGTTGGCCCTCATGCGCTGGAGCCGGTTCGGCCGTGCCTGGCGCGCCTGCGCGGACGATGCGCGCGCCGCAGAGCTATTCGGCGTCGATCGTGGTCGGGTATTGCTCGAGACCTTTGCGCTGGCCTCGGTGCTGGCGGGGCTCGCGGGCTACGTGATGACCGTCTACTACGGCACGCTCGGCTATGCTGGCGGCATCGTGCTCGGCCTCAAGGCCTTGCTCGCGGCCGTGGCTGGCGGCATTGGCTCGGTGTCCGGCGCCTTTCTTGGCGGGCTGCTGCTCGGCAGCGCCGAGGCGCTGTGGTCGGCGCTGTTCCCGATCGAATTGCGGGACCTTGCGATCTTCGTCATGTTGGTGGTGCTGCTGGTCGTGCGCCCGCGCGGCCTTCTCGGCTTAGCCGAGCCATTGCCCCGCCGACCATGACGCGCGGTCACACGCCCCCATGCCCCGAGAGGCATGGGGGCGGGCGATATCACGCAACGGGGATGGCGCGCTGATTGTAGAGGAGCTTGCGGATCCGCGCCTGTTCCTCGGGCGGCAGCTTGGTGACATCGGTGGAGAGGTTGGCACCGACGGCCATGCCCTTCTGCACGGCCGGACGCTTGGCGATCGCCTCGGTCCAGCGTTTCACGTACCTGAACTCCTCGATGTCCTGGCCCTGGCCCTTGTAGTTGACCGTCCATGGATAGCAGATCATGTCGGCGATCGTGTATTCGTTGCCAGCGAGCCAGGGGCGGTCGGCGAGGCGGTTGTTGAGCACGCCGTAAAGGCGGTTGGCCTCGTCGGTGAAGCGGTTGACGGCGTAGCTCTGGTTGCCCTCGCGGTCACCGAGGCGACGGAAGTGGCCGCACTCGCCGAGCTTGGGTCCCTGGTTGGCCATCTGCCACATCACCCACTGGGCGACCTCGTACTTGGCCCGCAGGTCCTGCGGCCAGAACTTCGCCTCCTTCTCGGCGATGTACATCATGATGGACCCCGACTCGAACAGGCTGAGCGGCGCCCCGCCGTCCCTGGGCTTGTGGTCCACCATCACGGGCATGCGGTGATTGGGGTTCATCCGCAGGAAATCCTTGTTGAACTGGTCCCCCTTCTGAATGTTGACGGGCGTGATCTTGTATTCGAGCCCGCACTCCTCGAGCAGGATCGTGACCTTCTTGCCGTTGGGCGTGGGCCAATAGAAGATTTCGTACATGGCGCTCTCCTTGTTGGGGCACACCGCAAGCTAGCGCAATCGATCATGGGTCGCGAGATGCAGCGGGCATGGCGGCCAG
>Ga0306920_100004080_pt1 | contig 18686 bp, 23 predicted proteins | sample flu12Cox44000170_FD_204666 | JGI IMG/M metagenome (GOLD analysis project Ga0306920, IMG submission 204666) | Lab enrichment of tropical soil microbial communities from Luquillo Experimental Forest, Puerto Rico - flux4day.12C.oxic.44.000.170 (v2)... | ecosystem: Environmental > Terrestrial >... | reverse complement strand
CCGCTGCTGGAATTGGCTGAGCGAGCTGAGCGCGTCAGCGTACCACTTCGATGTCCTTCTTGGCGAGCGTCACCCTCTGCTCGCCGCCGAGTAGCCGCAGCAGGATCTCGACCCGCTGGCGCGGCTTCATGTCGGCATAAACCGCCAAATGACTAGTGAATGGACCACGCAGTATTCGGACGCGAGCACCACGCCGTAGCGCCGGTGGCGGCGCAAGCTCGATCAGCCCGTCAACCTCGCGCCCGCGGATCTCGGCGATGACGTTGTCAAAGACGTGCGCCGGCCCCACGCCGTCCATGATCAGCCCCAGCGTTCCCGGCGCCCAGCGGGCGGCGTGCCATTGCAGCTGGATCAGCACGAAGGCGTAACCAGGAAACAGGGGCGCCCGGACTTCAATCTTCCGTCCGGCTCGAATCCGCCGATCGCGTAACCGTGGAAAATAGGTTTCATAGCCGGCCAGGCCCAAGCAATGCAGCGCCAAAGCCTCGCGGTTCGGTTGGAGGCGGGCCGCGCACCAATAGGCCACCGTCGCTAGCCCACCACCCGAAATCGATGGCGGTCGCGGCCCCCAACACGCGGATCATCAGCGCCGATCGGTGGGCCATCGGAGAGCTTGCTAGGCCGCCGCGACCCGACCCCGACAGGGTGATTCGTCTCCGCGGGCGGGTGGAAAAAATGCCGCTGCAACGTCGCAACAGCCCGATAAATGCTGCCCTCACCCGCGCACGGAACGCGCGTCAGCGCATCCAGGGCAGCTTCGCGGAACGCTTGACGATCCGCCGGCAAGAGCGGACCTGCAAGGCGGGAAATCAACGGCTCGGGATCAAGATCGTAAGATGTTGTCATCGACGGCACTCCATGAGAACGTGGGGCCGTCTCGTTGACTTATGGTTTGAGGGTTACGCTTCCGCAGTTCACTCTCTGGCTGCGGAAGCGTTTTTATTTGATTGCCGCCGCCTCCGATGACACCGGTTGCCTCCCTCGACGCCGGCGCGCCGCAGCCGTCCATCGCTTAACCAGTTCGCGCGGAACGTCGGCCCAGCGAAGATGGGCCTGCACAGCAGCGTCGCCGTGGAGAATTTCGTCCCCCGTGTTGACGGAGAAATTGGGCGCCTGCGCCGTCTCAAACTCGCGCCGCCACTCGCGCTCGACCTCGAGCTTTTCCTCGGGACCGAGAACGCCGCTGCGCCAGAGGCAACTTCGCTCGACGTCGTAGGCTGGTGGATCACCCGGCCACTCGAATTCATAAAACCCACGAGGCCTTCTGCCGTGGGAACCCCATAAGCGCATGACAACGGCGCGGCCCGCCTGCCAGGCCGCTACCAACTCTTCACGGGTACGAAAGCACGAACCTGTCGTCGGATGAGCGCCAAGCCAAAGTTCCTGCAACTCGCTGAGCGTTAAGCCGCAACTATCAATGTCGCTCACCTTAACGGCCCTGCGCGGCACGGGCGTTCTCCCTCACCAGTCGCTGGAACAGGAAATGGCGCGCCTTGGCCTGGCCGTCGCGGACGCCAACCAGATCCGGACGGCCGATCCAGCCAAGCTCGAGGCCGACGGCGTGAGAGCTGATGCGTCCAGCCTCGATCGCGTCGGCGAGAAAACTTAGACCTTCCGTCTGACGCAAACGGCGGATGATGTAACTCTTTGAAGTGCCGCGGTGAGGCATTGGTGCGCGGACGACTCAAGATGGATGAAGTTCGCGTCGGGTGTATTACCGCCGATTTTGCCCCCTGCGCAACGGGGGGTTATGGCCGGACTTTAAGCATCGCGGTCATCGTCATCGCAGATGGCGGACGCGTGCACAGCGGGCGCCGCGACCTCTGGTTGCAGTGGTATTTTCTTACTCTCCCCCCATGCCTTTGAAATTGCTTAGGAATATCGTTCTTCCATATTGAATCGCGTTCATGCTGGCATGTCAAGCCTAACGCTCACCGCATCTGACTGAGCAGCTTGATAGCGTCGGCGCTCTTGCTGGCTTCGAGCGCGGCGACGCCACCGACAGCGAAGGTTGCGACGAGCTTGAGCAGCTCACGGAGCTGATCCGCTGATCCGTTGTCGAAACGGCAGTAAGCGCCGTGCGAAGCCTTGGCGATCTCGCGGTAGACGCGTTCGACCGTGCGGCTGGCGCCTTCCTGGAACATGAAGACGGGGACATTAAGATGTCCAAGTTCGGTGGCGATAGGAACGACCTCGTCCACATCCTCCTCGAACGCATCGCCCACGAAGACCATGGCTGCGACTTTGAGTAAGCCGGTCTCGCGCTTGGCGTGGGCCAGAACCTTGCCGATCTGCGTGTGACCGGCGTGGCAGCTGATCTTGGTCATCAGCTTGGCGAGCCGCTCAGGATCTGTGACCCAGCGTGAGGCGCGGCACTCGTCGAGGCCGCGGTAATAGACGAGCTGGACGTTGAGGCCACCAATACTAGCGACGGTGCGGAACATATCGCCCTGCAGACTGCAGGCCATGTCCCAGGTTTCCTCCCGGCTCATGGTGGCATCGAGGGCGAAAATCAGCCTTCCGGTGCCGGCCACGCCCGATTTTTTCGTGGCCATCATGTCAGCGAGAAAATTGTCGAGATCTGAACGAGTTGGATCGATTTCGGTGCTGCTACGCGCAGTCGGCTCATTTTTCGACATTTGGGCCTCCTCTGGGCTTCACGACTTGAGAGGTGCTGCAGTGCATCCTTTGATTTCTCAAACTTTTTTCACTTTCTCCTTGGTGAGGTTGGTGGGGGTGAAGGGTCGCCACCTTACTGCTCTGTACAACTCGCAGTCGACATGCGAGTTACACGTAGCTGTTAGTGATTCACTAAAAACTACACCAACATCACCATCTTTGCCGTCCGATGACTATGCCGTCTTGGTTAGCCTGAACCGAACCCGGCCATCGCTGCCGACCTCTTTGACCAGGCAGTGGCCGTCGACCACTCGACCGCTGATCTTCGTCAGCCACTGCTCGAGTCGTTCTTCGGAAATCTCTCCATCCTTTCCTGCTACGCGAAGGAGGAAATCATGGAGACGACGATCGACGATATTGGGCATTTCAACCTCCTTGCTCAGCTGACCTCGGTTAGCTTGTAGTAAGCCTGCCGCGAGCGGCCCGGCTCTCTGATCAGTCGGTACTTACGGAGGGCTCCCCGGCTATCGACCAGGCTCACAACCCGCCCGCTAATCCGGCGCAGCCAGCGCCCCAATCGCTCTGCTGACACCTTCCCCGGGTCGTTCTTCGTTGCCGCGATCCGGAGCAGAAGTTCTTTGAATGGCTGAGGGCCGTAGTAATTCGGCGGCGGCGGGGCGCACGCTTCCTCAACGATCGACACCAGTAGGAAATTGGTATCGAGAGAAAGCCCACTATCTAGCCACTGCTGAACGAACTCGGAGATATTACTAAGCTCCTCGTCCTCGTTGCGGAGACCCTCCATGGAAATCACCGGGTCGGGCTCGCCCAGCCAGACCAGCGGGCTGCGCACCATGTCCGACCAGGCTGAATAGCTGCCGAGCGACGAACAGATCTTCGGCGAGCCGGCAACGAGATAGGCTCTCACGATTGTGAGCGCGGCTGCGACGTACGCGCCGCGATCGGCGGCGACGATATCAAGCGCGTCGTCCTGGAACTGGCGCAGCTCGGGCCGCTCGTCGAGCGCTTCGAGATTGCACACCAGGCCGCGACGGACCATGTCGCCTTTGAACGTGATGTTGTTGCCGGTCGCGTACACGACCGTGTGGCATTCACAGAGGGGCATCTCGCTGCGGCCAAGGATCCGAATGCGGATCATCGGACGCTCGGTCACCTGGCAAAGAAGTTCACCTTCGAGGTCGTGAATGCAGTTATCGAGCGAGACCATTTGGATGCCGCTGAGCAGGATCGCGCCGATCCGCTTCTCGGTCTCGTCGGCGCTCTTCGAGGTTGTGATCACAGGGCAGAACTGCCCGGTCGAGACCATGGCGATCACGTCGACGAGGTAGCTCTTGCCGGTTCCCGGCGTGCTCGCTCGGATGAGATAAATGGGGGAAGTCGGCATCGATCCGCGCAGCAGCGCGGTGAGCAATCCTGAGATCGCGACCGAGCAGTTGAGCCGCCGTTCGAGCCCCTTCCCGTCCTTGTCCTGGAACGAGAACTCGCGAAATAGGTGCTTGAGCTTGTCGAGCCCGACCAGCGCATCCTGCCGGGTCGGGTGCGCGGCGATCGGCGGCAGCTGCAGGCCGGGGAGCAGGTAGAGCTCGGAGCGCGGATCGTATCCGGGTGCGTCCAGCAGCGAGCCGTCGGGGCGTAGGGTGGGCGTCGTGATGATCCCCGACACGTGCGGGAAGACCCAGCGGCGCTCGCGCGACAGCACCATGCGCACCAATTGGATCGGCGGATCGATGTCGATCCAGCGCTTATGTCGGACGCTCCAGCGCTGATAGATCGCGGCCTCGGCGACCGGCTCGATGAAGGCGTCCGGCCGGAAAGCGCTCAGCCGTGCGGTGACGGTCTTGCGCCCGTTCGCGGCCGGGCGGCTCTCGCTCACGGGGTACACGAGTTCGCCGGCGCGCGAGAAGATGTCCATGTTGGCGGCGAGCATCGCCTGCTCGGTCGCCTCGACAGTGCGCGGGAGCTGGCCGTCGACGAGGCGGATGGTGGGCAGGATGTGCGGCGCGCGCGCCGCGGCGCTCGCTGCGGCGCCGGGTGCCGCGCCAGGCGCTGCACTGGGCCCGGGGCCCGCAGCTTGCGACGCGGCCGCCGCCGCGGTCGCCCCACCCGATGACCCCGTCCCAGCCGTCCCAGGCGTCCCGCCCGACGGGATCGATTGCGCGCCACCCACGGCCTTGCCGTAAGAGCGCGTGACCTCCTTGCGCAGGCGCTTCTTGGCGTATTTGGCGCCGACGCCGTTCGGGTACTTCTCGAGCAGGGCCACGATGTCGTCGATCGACCAGTGCCGGCGCTTGAGTTGGTCGATCACAGATTGGAACAGCGCGGAGCGGCTCTTGTCGTTGGTCTTGCCGACGCCGCCCTCACGGATGCTCTTGGCCAGCTCTTCGGGAAGCGTCGCCTCGGCGTCGGCCGGCGTGCTGGTCGCGGCCGGCGCGCCGCTCGCGGGCGCAGTCGTGGAGGACGTCGAGAACGCCTTCAGCAGTTCGTCCGGATCCCAGAGCCGCCCGCTCCATTCGACGATACGCGTCGCCTCGACCGCGATGCGCCCGCGCGCCTGCTTCGCGGCCGAGGGGAAATTGGGCGTTCCGGGAATTCGATATGGCTGCGTGACAACGCCGGTGTCGCTGTCGGCGCCGGAATTGGCACGGATGGCGTCGCCGATCACCTGGGCTTGGGCCCACGGGATCGCGCGCGTGAGGAGATACCAATAGTGAAAATTCCCGGGCGAGGTCTCGATCACAAGGCTCGGTCTGACGGTGACATTGCCGGCCTTGCCCTTGTCGGCGTCGGCGTCGACCACGAGGCCGAACACCCAGGCGGTATCGCCGATCTCGCCGCGCCTATTGCCGCGCAAGTCCTCGCGCACGGTGCGCGCCTCGATGTAGGCATTGTGCCCGGCGAGGGCGTCGGCGACCGCGGTCTTCACCATGTTCTCGATATCGTCGAGCGTGAACCGGCTGGGGATAGGGTTGGTGTCGAGCGGGTTGAGCCTGCTTAACTGCAGGACGCCCGGCGGACCGGCGCCGTTGATTGCTTGGCGCGCGTGCGCAGCGATGATTTCGATGAACTGGCGAACGGTTGCCTCGTCTACCTGCGCGGTCACCGGATCCTCCTACGTTCGCTTTGTTCGACCGCGTTGGTTGCGGCGCTGTGTCGACCTGTCGGCCCAACGCCAATTAGCGGGGCCGTAATTTCCATCGTTATCGGGACGATCGAGCGAGAGACCGTCTGGCGGATCGTCCACGTCGGCGTAAAAAGCCTCAAACTCGCGCCAGCGCTCGTCAAAATTGATGCCGCGACCACCGTAGTTCGGATACGAAGTGAAGTTTGGATTGAGGCAACGGTTCTTCATGTTGTGCCAAGTTCGATAGGCGCGCGATTTCGTCAGTCCGTGTGTCGTGTGGCGTTTGCTGGCCTGCTCTTTTCGAACGCAGCCGCAGCTGGTTGTATTTCCTGAGCGCAGATTGCATCCGCGTACGATAGTTTCCGCGCCGCAATCGCAGTGGCAAAGCCATTGAGGAACGGTTTGCTTGCCACAGCGATATCGCTCTGGGTGAAGCGCCAGAACTCTTAAGCGTCCGAATTTCTTTCCGGTAAGGTCAATCAGTGCACTCATACGATTCTTCCCCCCAGCTGCAAAAACAGCGAAAACAGATACTTGTGCATGCGTTCGGTCGGCTCGCGATCCCACGGGACCTGCGACGCGACCTTGTCGATGAACTCGTGATGCTTGGGGGCGAGCCGCTGCTTGTTACGTTGGCAGTAGAGCGCGACCGACTGCCAGGTCGGCTTGCCGCTGGACTCGATGAAGTCGTCTGCCCCGTGCAGTCGGTTTTCGGTGTGCTGGACGGCCGTGTCCCAAATCTTCTTCCGCTCTTCGTTCGAGATCCCCTTACCGAGGTTCTCGATACCGTGAGCTAAACCATTGAGGTCGGTGCCGGCGGACGCCAGCACCCGCTTGAGCGCGTGCACGGCGGCGATGATCTCGCCGTCCCTATCCGACGCCAGCAAGCGGATGGTCATGGCGATCCTTTGCTCCAGGGTTTTCTTGTCCGCGCTCATAGCGGATCACCGCGAGATGGGTTGCCGTCGAACGGCGGCAGCGAGCGCTTGGCGAGCCTCAGGTCACACAGGTTCTGAGCGACCATCCCATCGATGACGAGCAACGCCGCAAAGCCAATCATGGTCTCGGGGGAGGCGCTGTCCTTCTCGGCGCGCCGCAGGATCAGGTCCACCAGCGCCTTCATCTCGGGCTTGAGGTACGGCCAGCTGCATTCGCTGGGCTCGCGCCGGAAGCCGCGCTCGTTGATGGCCATGGCGATCTCGTCGAGCAGCGTGACGTCGGGAGAGAGCGGAGGCTTGAAGGGGTCGTCGCTCATGACGTCCCCCAGCACCGCTTAACGTGAGGGCACATCTTGCAGGGGAATTTTTCCGGATCCTTGTAGGCGCGCGGCAGTAGCTCGCCGGCGCGTGTCGCCGCGATGATGTTAGCGGCGCGGTCGGACCAGAGCTGCGCGCGCTCGGCGTCGAACGGCACCCAGAAGTGCAGCTGTTCGCACGTATCTGCGTTGATCACGCTGAACAGCGCGGGATTGTGGAGGTTCAGATACGCCTGATAGAGCGCAACCTGCGCCGCGTAACGGGGGAATTCCTTCTCGAGTCCGTTGCGCGCGAGCGCGCGATAGTTCTTCGAGTTGAGCGCTTTACATTCCCAGATGAATGGGAAATTGACATAGGCACTGCCGAGCGGATTTGGGCCTGCGATAGCGATCGCGTCGGCATGTCCGCGGAGATCGCCGTTCACAGCCTTGAATTCGAGCGCCTGCGGCGGCGCGAATGTGAAGCCCGCGGCGACTAACTGCTCGCGGACGCGGGCCTCGAAGTAGTGCCCGCGATCGAAGATCGCGCGCGTGCGGGCGCTGATCTCCGGCTTGCACCACCAGTCATACTGAATCCGGCGCAGGCAGTCCGAGCCGACGATCGAGGCGCCGAGGTATGGATGAGGCAGCTCTGCCTTTCCGGCCGCGGCGCGCTCGATCGCCTCGTTGAGCGCGACGTTGATCGGCTCGTCCGCCAGCTTGGGTTCGTAGTAGTCGTACACCGCAATTTCCCACTAAACGGACGCCGCTCGCGCGAGAGCGGCCACATACACGGTGATGTCGACGAGCTTGGCGCGCTGAGCTTTGCGCTTGCGAGGCCGCCGATTGGCGGCTTGCTCGGCTGGCGTCGCCCAGCGGCAATTGCCCGGTTCGTAATCGCCGTCGTTGTTGATCCGGTCGATGGTCAGGCCATCCGGCGGGTCGAGCATGTCGGCATAGAAATTTTCAAAGCTACGCCGATCCTCACAGACGGTGATGCCGCGACCGCCGTAATCTGGATACCGGTGATTGTTCGGATTGAAGCAGCGCCGCATCATGGCTCTCCACACCCTGTAAGCGCGCGAACGTTGTCCTATTCGGGCGTGGCCATGCTTTAGTCTATGCGTCGCTACCCATTCTCGACGAAAACAGCCGCAGCTGGTTGAGCCACCGCTACGTAGGTTGTCCCCGCGCACGGCCCGTTCCGTGCCGCAGTCACAACGGCAAAGCCAAGCAACATGGTAACCATGACGCTCTGGATGCAGTTCGAGCACCACCCAACGGCCGAACCGTTTTCCGGTAAGATCGATCGGCCTCCTCATGGCGCACCTCAAATACCGATTTCGTCGTTGAGTTCGGTTGGGTCCATCAACGGCCCACCGGCCGCGGCGTTCGCCTGGCGCGCGATCGTGCTCGCGCCCGACTGGCGCGAGATGCCCTTGTCGGAGAGGTCGCGCGCGATCATCGCCTTGCGAATGAGCCTCATGGCGGTCAGCAAGAATTCGATCATCACGTCCTTCGGCCAGGCTGTGACCGGCTGCGACCAGTCAATGCCGGCGCAGGCGCCCGCGAGTTCGGGCAGGATCGCCGCCACCGCGCCCGCGTCCCACGGCTCGGGATCGAGCCCGGTCAGGCGGATACACTGCTCGGTGTCGAGCTGTTCACAGGCGGCCTGCTCGGCGCGCGTGCGGACCCAGGCGAACAGCATCGCGGCGAGGACCCAGCCCAACTCGACATCGGCCAATCGTCCGACCGGCGTGCCGGGCGGAATGGGGCCGTCGAGCTTGATGACGTCGCGCGCGGCCGCGATGGCGGCGGCGGTTGCGCGCCGCAGCCATTCGTCTTCGAGGGCGGTCTCCGAGACCATCCCGACGATGCGGGTCGTCCTCATTGCCTAGCTCGCCCACTTCGGCGGGGTGATGGGCGTAGTGCCCGCGGGCGCAGAGTCCGGCGTCGCGGCCGCCGCGCCAGCGCCACCGCCATTGAACGGCACCGGCTGCTCAATCGGGTGCCAATTCTTGTCCTCGGGGCCGACCGCGGCCAGCAGGTAGTTCTTGTCCGACCAGCTCGTGCCGCTGCCGTCGTTTTTGGGCTCGCCCTTCCGCACGCCGACCCGGGCGATGAAGATGATGTTGTCGAACTCCTTGTCCTCGGCCTGATACTTCGCGAGGTTTTCTGCGCTCGTGTCGCCCTTCTTGATGCCGCGCGCGCTTTCAAGGATCTTCTTCAGGCGCCCGCGATTGGTGACCACCATCTCCTTTTGGCCGTCGGTTGTGCCCGCCAACAAAAAGAAGTCCCAGAACTTCTTCTTCACGTACGGACCGTCGAGGACCACGAATTCAGAGTCGAGCCCTTCGGCGTCGCCTTTCGCCGTGCGCTTGTACAATCCATCCGGACCGGCATTGCCGGGACGGATCCGCATCTGCGTGGTGACGATCGTGTTGTGCGGGATGAGTTCGGAGAAATCCCGCGGTTCGGCAGCTTGGCTGTAGTCGAAGGGCATGGGCCCCTCCTATGTCTCGGGGGTGGAATTGCCGCGATTGAGGATTTTTACGATCAGGTTGCCGAGATGCGGCGGTTCGGTCTGATCGAGTTTCCCCGAGCGATCCTTCGCCGGGAATTTCCATGGATTGTCGGGTCGGCAGACGAAGCCGCGCGTCGGCCCTTTGCCGAAATCGAGGAATTCCATCACGATGACTTCGTCGACGATGGCGCCGATCTCGCGCGGGACCTTCGCGCCTTCCATCTGAACGCGGTATTCGACGAAGCGACCGAAGTCGTCGCTGACCTTCTCGAGGATGCCGACAAAAATGACGTGCTTGGCGCGCACGTGTTGGAGCTGATGCAGCCACATCAGCATCTCGCGCCCGTGCAACCCGTAAGCGCCGCGCAAATCCTTCGCGCCCGTGCGCTCGGAGCGCGCTTCCGGCTGCTGCTCGGCCCAGCGGAACGACAATCTCGAGATCGCGGTAATGGAGTCGACGAAGATGAGCTCGTACTTGTCGAGGTTCTCGAGCGTGCCCCCGACCGCTTTGTAGTGCGCCTCCGAGTAGCAGCTCGTCGGCGCAAATGACGGATTTGGCCCGCCGATGCGGACTGCGATGTTGCGCGCGGTCTGCCAGTCGTCGATCCGGATCGTGTCGACCGGAACGTCCTGCACGCTCAGATCGCCGGCCTCGCCGTCGAGGAAAAGCACGCGGGCCGGATCCAGCGTGCGCAGCTGCGAGGTCTTGCCCACGCCGGTCAGGCCGATGAGCAGGACCTTCACACCGCGGGGCTCGTTGAGCCTTTCGTCGGCGCCGATGATCTTCATGGTGTGCCCCCCGCTTCGAAGCGCTCAATGTCGCGCTTTATGAAGTTGTTGAGGCAAAGCAATTCGCTCGCGATTTTATCGAGCCTGCGGTGCTTGCCTGCTTTCTCTCGATGCGCGAGGCAGGCCAGGCTGAACAGCTCCTCGATTGCGTCCTGGTAGTAGCGCAGGCACTGCAGCAATTCGGCTTCACGCTCGGTCATGGCGCGCCCCCCTTGGTCGAGCGCTCCGCGGCCAGGATCACGTCGACGGCGAGCTCCAGCCTGGCGACGACGAGCATGGGCTTGCGATCGGCGCGGATGACCAGAAAGTCGCGGCCTTCGATCCAGTCATAGAGAGATTTGAAGCCACCCCCGTCGCCTCGGCATTTGGCTTCACCACGCAGGTCACGACCGAGGGCGGGAACGCTGATGTCTCCCCCAAAGCGACCGCGGGCGGCGCCGCTGAGGGGCACGCGCTCGCCGGCGAGGCCGCGCTCCTGCAGGAGGCGGACGATCGCACGTTCAGTGCGATTGCCTTTGTCTCGTGATGCGCGTCCGCCACGGCTCATGGCACTCGGCTCTGGTATCGATGGGGCAAATTGACAAACAAGAAATCAGCTAGAGAAAAAAATCGGCGCCGGCCGCGGTCACGGTCGGCGCCGTGGTGGCGCCCTCGGTCAGCTACTCGGTGAGAGCCCTCAACTCCTCGATTTTTGTCGCGGTCTTCGCAATCGAGGCAACAAGATGTGAGAAACTCCGCCTGTGCTTGCGCTGCCTGTACAGGTGTATGAGATCGAGCAGCTGGCACTCCAGCCGACCAATCTGTTCCTCAAGCTCCCGAATTTTCCGGACGCGAGCTTCCTCCACATCGATGTGCTCGTTGTGGATGATGGTGATCGCGGGAACCGTGGTTCCCGGGAACGGGATGACGGTTCCGGTCATGACGTCACCTCAGTGGGCGTGATCGTGATCACGTTCACGTCTGTGGTGCCGTCGAGGATCGGGACGATCGCGGCGTCGAAGAACCTGCCGACGCCGTATTCCTTCACGGCCGCCGCCAACTCGTAGGCGGTGGAGCGCTGGATGTGCTCGAGCAGCGTCTCGGGCACGGGCTTGTCGTCGGACTTGCCGTTGCCGTTGCGCTTGGCGTTGGCAAGGTCCGCCAACAAGATTTCACCACGACCGAGAAGATCCCGCTCGTGGTCGTTCATCGCGTTGACGATCGCGAAGTAGGCGCCGTTCGCGCCCGCCAGCCTGCACGCCTGCTGGGCGGACAGCCTGCCGTGAAACAGCGCGTAGGCGAGCAAAGTGGCCTCGGTGGCGCTCAGCGGCGCCCTCCGGTGCCTGGACGTGGACCCGTTGCCGTTCTTGACGGCGGAGGAGCGGGTCTTTAGATGGACGTTTGGACTAGGCAACATGGCTTTCTCCTTTCCGTTGCCTTCGGGGCGCTGGGTCTCATCGGGCTTGACACCACGTCGAGATCCAGCCCCCTCCTCGCCACCTCGATATTTCCGAGCGTCACGCCGATGGCGGGGCGTGGGCCCGCTGTCTCCTATGCGGTCGCGGTCGCCTTCTCGGTCGCGGCCGCGGTCGCCGCCTCGCGCACCGTGCGCCATCTCGCGGCGCTCTCGTGCGTGATGAAAATCCGCGACCCCAAACGCATCTCGTCGGGACCGAGACCCTGATTTTTGAGTTTGAAGTAGAACGCCTCGCTGATGCCGTGCGCGACGCAGAACGAGGCGACACTGTAGACGACGGTCGGCGGCGCGCGGATTTCGCCTGCGCGGGTCAGGCCCCTTGTGCGCTTCCTCGCCTTGCGCCCTGTTACCTCTGGACGCGCCATAGCCGCGCTCCATCAATTGCAATGGAGCACGCTACGGCGATTTCAAATGTATTGGCGATGTGCGTATTGGGCGCGCCCAATACGCTCAATTTGGCTCGATTTGGCTCAGTCTTTTTTGCGACCTAGCGCACGCTCAAATGTGCTGCGGTTTGGAAAGCGGTGAAACAACTTGACGAATTCCTTGTCCGCGCTTGCGGCCGCTATGATGGTGTTGGTTGGCACGGCCTCCCACTTCGAACCGTACGTGTTAATAACGAATTCCTGGATTAGCCTTTGTTCGCGGGAACGTGGCGGCGGCATGCCAGTGTTCGGGTTCGCGGTTTTCAACTCCGCACCGGCGTCCACAATCGACCACCTCTCCGGAGGTTCGGGCGGCCAGCCGATGCTTCCGCCGAAGGGCCACACCGTGATCACCCCGTCCACAAACTTGATGCGGGCGCCGTTGGCAAACCAGCCCGAGTCGATCAGCGTCTCTCCGAGGTAAAGGTAACTGTCTTCCTCGATGACCGCGGCGTTCATGGCGCTGACGGCCTTGGCGGGCTTAGTTTTCCCGTCCGCCAGACGGCGCTGGAGCGCGGCGCCGAGGCTCGTGCGCTCAGCGCCTGATATGGTAGATGTCGAGGAAGCCTTTTTGCCCACGGGCTGCATCCCGTTGGTGAGAGGGTTATGGCCGGCCCCGACGTTCCTTCGAACCCGTCGGGGTCGGCTGCGAACTACAGCCTCTTCCTCTGCTTGATTTGTTCGAGCAGCAGGACGGCGGGTTCTGTACCGAGTGCCTCCAAAGCCTTCGCGTCGCCGACGGCAAAATGTGCGACCGCCTCCAGCCCCTCGGGCAAGCGCTGCGCTATGCGCTCGACGGCCGGTGGCGGGAGCGAGAGGACAGTGCCTCCAACCGCCGCGGCAATCCGCGTGAGCTTGGCATCCGCCTGCCGGGACAAGAACACGACGTTAGTTCCGCGAGCACGTAGCTGCCGGACGGCAGCGACCGCGGCATCGAAGTCCCCGTAGAAGCCGTCGCCGATGACGGCGATCACCGCAACAGGTTCCGGCTCGCGCAAAGCGTGCTCGAAGATGTCGCCGATCGGAACGTAACACCCGCACACGCAGCCAGCACGGCCATGGTCAACCAGCGCAGCCAGATCGGCGGCATTCGACGCCCAGCGCGTCGTGATATACGGCCGGACCAGGCTTGCTCCCTCCCGCCCGAAGAAGCCGAACTTGACGAGTGGGCCGCCGGCAAACATCGGAAACATCTTGATCTGGTCCCAAACCGATGCGACGTCGGTTTCGGTTGCCAATGCTAGGATCACGCGCGGCTGCATTCGATTTCCTCCCTCGGTCAGGCTGGTCACACTGACTCAGCGCACCTTTCCTCGCTCGTACCAGTTCTCGCGCTTCCCATCAGAACCGCGCGGCCGGCGTTTCGTGAACTCCATGCGCGTCAAGACATCGACCACGCGCTGATAATCACGCGACGAACATTGCCGCGGATCATCGACCCCGAACACGTGCTTGATCACATCGTTGATCTTGATCTTGGTGCGCCCACCGACGTACGCGCGAACGGGCTCGTCCAAGATATTGGTGACGTAACGCGCCTCCTGCTCGACGGTCGCGAGCGCTTCTAACTTCGACGTTTCCAGCCACCAGGGCCTGCCCGCCCTGTACAGATGCACCGCCTCGGCCCACAGCTGATCTCGCATTTGCTTCACGCCGTCGATGTCGATTGTACCGTAACAAGCAGCCGGCCAGAGCCGGCGCGAGCCGGTTGGGTCGCTCAGATAGCCGTTCGCCGGCGGGTTGATGGTGCCCACGAAAATTGAACTGCGCTGCTGCCTGATCGTGTGCTTGGCATAGGGCGGACGGTAGCGGTCGTCTTGGCGACTAAGGAACGCCTTTTGCGAAGACGCCGCTGCCCGCAATAGCGCGTTCAGCTCTGCGATCTCGATGATCCACACACCCGCAAGCTCTAGCGCCGCGTCCTTGCTACCGACGTGCGAGAGCCGATCAGTGAACCAGGAATCGCGGACGGCGAGCGCCCGCAGCGCCATGGATTTTTGCAACCCCTGCGGACCCTCAAGGATGATCGAGTTGTCAACCTTACAGCCCGGCGCAAGAATACGGGCGACCGCCGAGATTAAGACGCGAGGGCCGATGGCGCGCACGTACTCGCTGTCTTCGGCGCGGAAGTAGGTCTGCAACCAAGTCTCCGTGCGAGGCACACCGTCCCAGCGAAGCGCCGCAAGATAGTCGCGCACGGGATGAAATGAGTTGTGCCGCGCCGCTTTCTGCACTGCCCGCCCAACGTCGCCCAAGGATGGATTGATATCCTGACGCTGGAACCACACGCGCACCTGGGTCTCGTGCTGATCGGTCCAAGCGATGTCGGTCCAGGGCACGGTGAGCGCCGGCAGCTCGAAGGGCGGCAACTTCCTGATGACAACGTGCGCACCGAATTGGTCGTAGCCGAGCACGCCCTTCCACTTAGGCGCCTCTTCCAGGATCAAGGTCACGTTCGCCAGATTGGCGATGATCCGCTCGTTCTTGTCGAGCTTTAGCTGTCCGGTCCAATCCGTGCGCCGCCCGCGCGACAGCTCTGCTTCGCGCGTCTTCTTCAGCTCAACGAAGCGGCTCTTTAGGATTTGCTTGAGACCACCCTCGCGGAGCCCACGAAAATGCTCCGCACGATTACCACTCGCGGGATAAAGCGCAGCGCGGATCGCCAAGATGACCCTGTGGCCATCCACATTGAACGTGATGCCGCGCAACGCTTCGAGGGACCCAGCAGCAGCTAGAGCCTTGAGTAGGCCAAGCTCCTTGAACACTGCTTCAGCCCAATTAAAAAGCTGCTGCCGGCGCTCCGTCTCGGCACGCGCGCTCTCTTCGGCGCTCAGCGCCACCGGAACGGGGAGCTTCATGACCTTCGCCACGCCGACCTCTCCCCGCAGAAAAAGTTTGGGCAAACCAGTGTGACCAGTGTGACCACCGTCAATGCCTCCGCCTGATCCAGCCGGCCAGCGCCAACACATGGGCGAGAAGCGCAACAGCCATCGTGCCGAGCACGATCACGAGCAAGCCCGTGTCGGCGACGCCGGCGTCGACGGTGTGATAAAAAGGGGGTGGGCATGGGGACCGGTCCAATCGCGGCGCCGGCGCTAGACCGCAGCAGCACCGGATCGCCCAGGCGCTTCGCCCCCGGCAAGCACGATGTCGGCAAGGAAGGCTTTGCCATGCGATGCCGCCCTCTTTTTCAGGCGGCGGATCGCTGCGACCTCCCGGCGCAAGATCAGATCATCGCGCCGCTTTGATTTTTTGCTATGACGGGATTGGGTCATCCTCACACGGCGTCTGGCGGGCCAAGTCCCGGCCCGTCGTTTGCGCGGCGGGTCGGGGCGCTCCCCCAGAGTTACAGCATGCGGGGCGGGGCCGTCAGTGACAAATGTCACATGCCCGAGCAGGGCGCGAGAAAAAAACCGGGGCGGCAAGCCGCCACGCCGCAGCGTGATGAACTCGCGGCGGGTCAGTCGATCCGCCGGCCGGATCGACGATGAGCAGTTCGCCGGATCGCCGCGTCGGCCGACGCGCCGGTCGCGATCCTCGGCGGCAGCTAGAAGGCATCGCCCCGCCCATTAGACGGCCGCCAGCGCGGTCCCGGCGCCGGAGGGCTAGTCCGATGCCCCGGCGATTTTTCACATCCATTGCACACGGCGAAAGAAGTGGCCATTTGACGGGCACTTTTCGTACGCGTTGCCGCGCTGCACGACTGGCAAATCCGCAGGCTTCGCGCCCTTGAGAATGCGGCCGGTATAGACGCCGACGTGGCGATACCCATCCGTCAGGCTCGCTCCGTAGCTCATCAGACCTCCGACTTCGGGATATAGGCGGTCCACATGTATTACCGGAACCGAGTGGTGTGCCGCCAATTGGGCCAATTGGGCACGTCGGTCGATGAAGAGCGCGCTGGGCCCAACGATGAGGGCCTCCGGTCGCTCGCTCACAGGCGTCGCGAACGCGGCATCGATCTCGCGGATGGTGCTGGCGTTGAGAATCTGGATTTGCAGCCCCATGCCGCCAACAGCCGCTTCCACACCTTTCAATGTGGACTCCGTACCCGCAGCATTGGCCGGATCGACGAGCACGGCAATACGAGTGGCCCCGGGCACCAGCTCACGCAGCAGTTCAAGCCGCTTTGCTGCCAACTCGATCGAAAAAACGTTGATCCCCGTCAGGTTGCCGCCCGGACGGGCGAGGCTGGCAACAAGACCAAGCTTGACCGGGTCTTCGCCGGCGAGGAAGACGATGGGAATCGTTGTGGTTGCTGCCTTGGCTGCAAATGCGGGAGAGACGCCTCCGATCGTGGCGATCACGGCGACTTGTCGCCGCGCCAATTCCGTCGCCAGCGCCGGCAGTCGATCGATTTGATCGTCGGCCCAGCGGTATTCGATGGCAACGTTCTCGCCCTCGATGAAGCCCGCGTCTTTCAGGCCTTGGCGAAATGCACGTAGGCGGTAAACGTCGCGCGATAAGGAGAGGAACCCGATCACCGGCATCGCCGCCTGCTGCGCTTGCGCCGCGAGCGGCCACGCAGCCGCGCCGCCGAGTGCGACCAGCAGTTCCCGCCGTCCGATGGTGACTGTCATACGCCCCCTCCCGTGCGAGGTGCGTAAAGGGAACGATACCACGCCACCAGCGTGCTGTCCCCTAACAGCGCGGCACTCGGGGGGGCGCGCGTTGTTTTCGCTAGTTGATAGTCGGCCCGGGTATCCGCCGAGGGCCTTGTTCTGTGCCGATGGCACCGCGCAATGCTGATGCTAGAGCCGCGAGAGCATCGTGAACTGCACGACGGTCCGCGTGCGGGCTGAGTTCGATATTGATATTCAGCACCACTGGTGCTGGCTCAAATGGTGGGACAGCTTGCGCTGCTCGCCGGTGCCGGTTGTAGAACCTCGCGAACGTTGCGAGCACGCCTATGCCTACGATCACGGCAGAGCCACGCAACCATTTATCGAAGTCCCAGGGGTGAGGGATCACTTCTGTGCCCTGCCACCAGAACAGCATCCCGCACCCAATGCTGAACCAGATGGCGGCCCGGATGAAATTGCCGAAGCACAGATGGACGATCGCCTTGAGCCACGCTATTACTGTGAAGCAAAAGGCGAGCCAGAAGAACAACACGATGGGAATAAGAAACGCTGCTATGAGACCCATCGCTTCACCGACATTGAGTGTTGCACCAGCGATACCCGGCGAAGGTGCCGCAATAGCTAGAGCAGGATCCGGCCAAGGCTGCACCCGCGAGCAGCATCGACAGCGTCGCGGCCAGCAGAATTTTTCTCATCGTTTTCTCCTACGGATCGGGTTGCGGCGTGTGTCGTTGGCCCACTCAACGCTATAGACCGACACGCCAATGCATGACTTGTGCTGCCGAATTTTGGTCCGATGGCCGAGGCTGCGAAGGTAGTTGGCAAGACGTAGCGCGGCGCGTTTTTCCATTGCGCCATTGTACATGGAACGCGAATCAGTTGACAACTCAAAAGGTCGCCCTGGCCTAGTTGGCTGAGCAGCAGAATTCGGCCCATTTCTGCATAATCGGACGGCGCTCTTCGAGTGCATCTTCAGTCCAATATGCCGCTTCAACCTTACCCTTGATCAAATGGCCAAGGCTCATCTCGAGTAAATCGCGATCCCGCGGGAAGGTGCGAGCAGCCCAATTTCTAAAGCTGGCTCGAAAACCGTGCGTTGCGCGTATGGGCAAGTCCATACGTCTCAATAGCTCGCGCATCGCCTTTTCGTCCAAGGCTTCGTCTTTGTAGCCGGTGAACACGAAATCGTTGGTACGATACTCGGCCTGCAAGGCGAGTATCGCCATGCATCTTTCGGACAATGGGACGCGGTGCTGTCGATTTTGCTTTGTTCGTTCAGGCGGGAGTGTCCAAGTTCGATTTTCCAAATCAACTTCTGACCACTTCATGTTCCGAACTTCGCCGGGCCGAGATGCACAGAGAATTTGAAGTTCTAACGCTGATGCGGATGTTCCCTTTTCCTGCCGCAAGCGTAACCGCTGAATAATTTCTGGCACGTCCTTAAACGGTAATGACGGATAATGATTATTGTTCGTCTTGGGTCGCTCAGGGAATATGTGCTCAAGGTGGCCGCGCCATCTCGCAGGATTAGGCTCTGGTCGCATTTCCTTGGCTATCGCATAGTCGAGCACCTGCTTCCACATGCGCAGCGCACGGAGTGCGTGGTCTGGATGACGCCTATATAGACTGGACAGGGCATCTATGATCATGGACTTGTCTATCGCGCGCACCGGCACATCAGCTAATCGTTGGCCGTGCTTGCGGATAAGATTGTTGACGTGCTTCAAGCTGCGCCACTTAGAACGATGATGGTTTGTCCATTCTTCACACACCTCGGCAAACGTGATCTTGCTGGTCTCCTTCAGGCGCGCGACTTGCACCGGGTCTTCGCCCTTTAGGACCATGACGTGTAATTGAGTTGCCACTTGCCGAGCGTACGAGGGGCTGTATTCGGGCCATGGGCCTATCGAAGTC